>OMKS01001026.1_pt1 | contig 25577 bp, 26 predicted proteins | sample 1674721 | NCBI WGS metagenome assembly OMKS01 (sample SAMN06264996, study PRJEB25208) | sediment metagenome | isolation source: hot spring sediment | place: USA: California | collected 2014-09-02
AAGGGTTTGGCTGTTCGCCAATTAAAGCGGTACGTGAGCTGGGTTTAGAACGTCGTGAGACAGTTCGGTCCCTATCTGTTGTGGGCGCAGGATATTTGAGAGGAGCTGCTCGTAGTACGAGAGGACCCGAGTGGACGAACCTCTAGTGTACCAGTTGTCGCTCCAGCGGCATGGCTGGGTAGCTACGTTCGGAAGGGAAAAGCGCTGAAAGCATCTAAGTGCGAAGCCCACCTCAAGATTAGATATCCCTTCCGCTTCGGCGGAACTAAAGGCTCCTTGGAGACGACAAGGTAATAGGCCACAGGTGTAAGTACAGTAATGTATTCAGCCGAGTGGTACTAATAAGCCGTGAGGCTTACTTATGCCTCCCTGGCAGCAGATGATTAGTCGCTCTGAAATTAACAGAACTCGCTAACTTTTCTCAAATTGAAAATAAAAAAATCCGGCAACCATAGCGGTGGGGCAACACCTCTTCCCATTCCGAACAGAGAAGTTAAGCCCACCAGCGCCGATGGTACTGCCCTGGTGACGGGGTGGGAGAGTAGGACGTTGCCGGGAATTAATTTTAAAAGAGCCTCAGTTTTAGATTGCTGAGGCTTTTTTGTTTAAGCGTTAAAAGTAAGGTGTGGTACTGTCCGCCAACTGGCGGATGGGAGAGTAGGACGTTGCCGGGAATTAATTTTATAAGAGCCTCAGTTTTAGATTGCTGAGGCTTTTTTGTTTAAGCGTTAAAAGTAAGCTGTGGTACTGTCCGCCAACTAGCGGATGGGAGAGTAGGACGTTGCCGGGAATAATTTTTGATAAAAAGCCTCGATAATTTTCTCAAGGCTTTTTTATTTATCTACTTTATACAAGCTTCATGCATACAAATGTGTGAGGCGTTTTTTATTTGAAGGAAGCAGAATTTGATTTAAGGATTTTGCTTTTTGGTTATAGCTGATTCTGAAAAAAATCCCACGCCAAGCCCCTAAGTCCCAAAGATACTGAGATAAATCCTCACAAAATAAAACAACTTGTGCTCCTCTTTTAATTTATCTCTAATGCAATTACTTCTTGACAATGAAATGAATAATTCGTAATTTATTTTTAAATTTACAAACCTGGTTTCTATCTCAACAGGCGTCTATCTGGAATCCTACAGTAAGGTCAATCTGAATGTGTTAATTGATGATGAGATTAAATCTTTAACTGCTGGCTATCTTATTAACAAGAAAGTATTAATCGATCAACTGGAATCGGCCCCGTCGCGCTATCACGTACAGATCGAAGGAGAGGTGAAATGCGCTGATCTGGATAAGCTAATTGCTGCTAGGAAGGCTGAAGAACAGTCGCAACAACAACCTTTGAGTGTAGAGTTTGCCGTCGTCGCTGAACGAAAATTAGCAGACGGCACTTGGGGTGAAGTGCTGGTGAAAGATAACGGCTAGCTTAAGAGTTTTGACAAATTTCAGGTTCACGTTCAGCCCAGCGTCGACTGTTACATCTATCTGCTGTTCTATGACTCACAGGGTAAGGCGACTCTGCTTTTCTCCAGCGAGGATATGGGAGCGAATAATTTTATCCAAAAGGATACCGAAGTTCGTTCGCCAGGAAAAGACCTGTTTTATGAATTAGACACAGTAACGGGCATTGAAACCGTGTACCTTATTGCCTCGACTCAGCCCATGGCTGATGTGGCTTGGCTGCTGGAAAAAATGGAACAAGCTGGCGCCGATACGCTATATGCCGCCACTCTGGAAAAGACCATTCAGACAAGAGGTATCGGTCGCATCACCGAAGGTAAAAAAGCCAGTTTTTCGTTGAGCGATGGCAAGCGGGTGGAGAAGGTGACCGAGGTGGTAATGGGCAAAGGTGCGGTGGTGCGGAAGTTGAGTTTTAATCATCTGCCGTAATCGATTCGAAATTCAATTTAGATGATCTCTTAAAACGAACGTTACTTTGGAACAGAATTGAAGTAATGAAAAAGAAAAATGGCATTAAATATTTCAGGCAGACCACTTCGTATAGCTGTGGCCCAGCATGTTTGCGCATGATTTTATCCTCGTTTGGAAAAAATATTGATGAAAATAAATTGATCGACCTTTGTGGCACGACACTATTCGGGACAACCTGTAATCAAATTAGAGATGTCGCAACCAATTTAGGTTATCAATCTAAGTCTTTTAAAGAGTTAGAAGAGTCAAATATCACCAATTTCATGAATGAAAGTGTTCCCTTGATTGCTTTGATCGAGCCTTCTGAGCTTTACGGCGGCATGCCATCCGGTCATTTTGTCGTTGTTTTAGCTATAGAAGAAGAAGTTATTATTTATCATGATCCTATTATGGGAAAAAATTTGAGTACAGACATAAACACATTTTTAAATGCCTGGCATAAATTTAAATTCAGAGGAGTCAAAATATGGAAATAAAAAATATATACGACAAAGTAAAAGACTACCTGTGTGATGAAATAGGCAACATGGCTTTACCAGGAGAGCCAAAGTTTGATGCTGAGCTAAAGAACTGGCATGTGCCAGTTCTTTGTAAGACAGAAAAAGGCATTTTTCTGACAGGTGAAATTCTTCTGGATGAAGATCTTAACTTTATCAGAATTCCTGCCAAAGAGCAAATGTTAAAAATTTTAGAAACAGCAATGCGTTTAGTGCCGTTTTTAGTCTATGCTGAACCTGAGGAGTTGAAGAAAAAAGGCTTGAAGGCTGTAGCCATCTGATTGATATTAAGCGTATGATCTCTTTAAGGTAGACTTTCAGCTTGTGATGTGTTAATAGCGCTTTTAAGTTGAATTGCGTCACGATTAATTAAATCTTCCAGGGAGGATGAAACCATGAGAAATATATTGGTGACTATTTTCTGTATGGCGCTGATCGTGAATTTTGCCACTGCCCAAACTCAACGTGGTATCAAAGGGGTGACCGCTGGCAATATGACGAACGAGACACGCATCGGCCTGGTTATTGGGAATAGCGCATATACCAATGCGCCATTGCGCAATCCAGTGAACGATGCCCGTGCCATGGCAACAACCTTGCGCCAATTGGGCTTTGAGGTGATGAGCGGTGAAAACCTCACACTACGTCAGATGACGGAAAAGATTTTAGCATTCGGTAAAAAGATTAAAAACGGCGGTGTGGGCTTGTTTTATTTTGCCGCTCATGGCGTGCAGGTGTCGGACCGCAATTTTTTAATTCCAGTTGGCGCACGTATTGACAAAGAACAGGACGTGGAATTCGAAGCGCTACATGCCGGCAGAGTGCTGGCGGAGATGGAAGCCGCGGACAACCGACTCAACATTGTCATTCTGGATGCCTGCCGTGATAATCCCTTTGCCCGCTCGTTTCGCTCCACTGTGCGGGGGTTGGTGCAAATGTCCGCCCCCAGCGGCAGCTTTATCGCCGATGCCACAGCACCAGGGCAGGTTGCCTCTGATGGCCCGGGCGCTAATGGCTTGTATACGCAGGAGCTGATTAACGCCATGCAACAGTCCGGTGTGAAAATTGAAGACGTGTTCAAACAGGTGCGCGCCTCTGTGCTTCAGAAGAGCAACAATAAACAGATGCCCTGGGAATCCACTTCCATTATTGAGGATTTTTACTTTGTCCCGCCCACAGGCGCAGCGTCGAAAAGTACTGTAACGCCAGCGCCGCAACCAGCGTTCGATGCCAGCGAATTTGAGAAAAAGGCGACCTGGGCCAAATGGCAGAAAGAGATGCAAGCCGGCTACGATAAAGCGATGGGATTAGATGGTAGTAGCGATCTTACCGCCGTTGATAAAGCTGAGCTTTGGCGCAAATTTGCCACCTCTTTTAGCAGTGACAATCCCTATAGTACAGACGATAAAACCCTGCGTAAACAAGCCCAAGAACGTTTGCTTTACTGGAAAAATTATCAACCACCGCCACCACCTACTCCAACCACAGCAGACATGGTCTTTGTCGCCGGCGGCACCTTTATGATGGGCAGCAATGAATATGACAATGAAAAACCCATCCACAAGGTTTATGTGGATGATTTTTACATCGGCAAATACGAAGTGACCCAGAAACAGTGGTTCGAGATAATGGGGAGCAATCCGTCTCGCTTTAAAGGCGATAATCTACCGGTTGAGAGGGTATCCTGGAATGATGTGCAGGAGTTCATCCGCAAATTGAATGCGAAAACAGGAGGTAACTTTCGCCTGCCCACCGAAGCCGAGCGGGAATATGCCAGTAGGGGCGGATCACGATCCGCCCATTACAAATACAGCGGCAGCAATAATGTCGAGAGCGTTGCCTGGTACAGAGGTAATTCCGGTGGAAGAACTCATCCTGTTGGTACAAAGCAGCCCAATGAACTGGGATTGTATGATATGAGCGGCAATGTCTGGGAATGGTGTTCCGATTGGTTTGGCAGCGATTATTACAGCAAGAGCCCTTATGAGAACCCGACAGGTCTGTCGAGTGGTTGGGCCCGTGTGTTGCGCGGCGGCTCGTGGTACCTCACTGCTAACATCTGCCGTGTTGCCCTCCGCCGCAGGAACGGTCCTGACAACAGTAGCAGCACTGACGGGTTTCGCGTTGTCCAGGATTCACCGCACTAAGATCAAATACTTTGGTTCTTTTACACTTTTTCCCTTTGGGGGCGAAGTGGGAGCAAGAAAGTGGGTTCTGGGTTTAGGGTTCAAGGTTCTGGGTTTAGGGTTCAAGGTTCTGGGTTTAGGGTTCAAGGTTCTGGGTTTAGGGTTCAAGGTTTGGGGTTTCAGGTTCGGGGGTTCACCGCATTAAAGTAATTGCGCCTTGCTTTAATTATTTCTGTAAACTTTGGAGAAGTAATGAAGTTAAGTGACATGCTAAAATAAGAGGTAAGTAATAATTATTTCATCAGCCGTTAGGCTGATGAAATCGAAAATTTTTTTTGAGAATTAAAGTGGCAGAAAAAGAGACAATCGTCACCAAAATGTATGATTTGGTGAAATATTTAATTCCTATCATTAACAGGTTCCCGCGTGGTTATAAATTTACATTGGGTGATCGAATGACAAACCTGGTGCTTGATTTACTGGAACAATATATTGCAGCCTATTATACAAGCAATCAGAAAGCAAAAATAGATATTCTCAACAGTAATAACCTGCAATTAGAACGTATTCGTTTTCTAATCCGCCTGTCTCACGATTTCAAGTTATTCAGCAACCAGCGGTTTGGCTATATTTGCGGATTGGTCGATGAAATTGGCAAGATGAACGGCGGCTGGCTAAAACAGTTAAGGAATCGAAAATGAAGACTTATAAGAATTTGTTTGATTCGATTGTTTCTTTTGAAAATTTATTATTAGCTGCCATAAAGGCTCAAAAAGCAAAGCGCTTCAGAGACAACGTGGCTTGTTTTAATATGAATTTAGAGAGAAACTTACTGCAGTTGCAGGATGATTTAAGAGATCAAAATTACCAGCCTGGCGAGTACGACAGTTTTTATATTTATCAACCCAAAAAACGATTAATCAGCGCCGCACCCTATCGCGATAGAGTGGTTCATCACGCATTATGCAATTTAATCGAACCGTTTTTTGAGAGGAGCTTCATCTTTGACAGCTATGCCAATCAAAAAGGCAAGGGAACCCACCGGGCAGTAACAAGATTTCAAAAATATCTTTGCCAATATAAATACGTTCTGAAATGCGATATCAAAAAATATTTTCCCAGTATCGATCATAAAATTTTAAAGGAAAATATTAGAAAAAAAATCGCTGATCAAAAGACACTCTGGTTAATCGACACCATTATCGATAACAGTAATCCGCAGGAAAAGATCAATGTCTATTTTCCCGGAGATGATCTGTTTACGCCATGGGAACGACGCCGGGGTTTGCCGATTGGTAATTTAACCAGCCAGTTCTTTGCCAATGTTTATCTCAACGATTTTGATCATTTTGTAAAAGAAAAATTGCGTTGCAAAGCTTACCAGCGTTATGTCGACGATTTTGTGATGCTCGATAACGATAAAATGCGTTTAAAAGAGATGGGGAAAGCAGCGAATGAATTTTTGATGGGCTTGCGGTTAAGCATCCACCCCAAAAAGTATCAAATTTTTTTAAATAATCAGGGCATCGACTTTTTGGGCTATCTGGTTTTTCCGACTCATATCAGGCTTCGTAAAAGCAATGCACTTCGTTTTAGACGCAGGTTCAAAAAAATGGCTGAAAAATATCGTGCCGGGAAAATTAAATTAGAAAATGTCAACCCCTCAGTCCAAAGCTGGTTGGGACATGCCTGTTTTGCAAATACGTATAATTTGAGACGTTCAATATTTTCTCAAATAAAGTTTCAAAAAAATGAGGGATAACTCCGAATTCGAGCCCGTGTTTTGCGCGGCGGTTCGTGGAACAACAATGCAAACAACTGCCATGTGGCAAACCGCAACCGGAACAATCCTGACAACAGTAACAACAATAACGGGTTTCGAGTTTCCCAATATTCATTAAAATAACGAAGCCAGAGTGCGAATGAGAGCTTCATTTGCAGCGTGCTTGCGGTGAATCCATCGGGAGTTATTCCTGTGCCGCGAGGCCGAAAAAAGAGAAAACAGGGGGCGAGGTTAGTACCCTGTGGAATGCTTTGTCCCCTGATATTTTGTGAAACTTACTTTGTATTATATAAAGGTAATGCACTCTAATTGGAGTTAAATCCCTTTATGGATTTCACGTGCACCACATAAAGGCGATGCACTCCCTCCAAAAGGAAATGGGCTTCCGCCTGTGCAGGGCTGCCAGGTAAGTTTTTGGCTTTTTTACTTTTTTACCTTTTGGAGAAAAATTAAAAGCAAGAAAGTGGGTTTAGGGTTTCAAGGTTCAGGGTTTAGGGTTTAGGGTTCAAGGTTCGGGGTTCCAGGTTTGGGGTTCAGGGTTCAGGGTTTAAGGGTTGGATATTAAAATTGAAAGGTTGAAGAGGGATGAAAATTACCAAGTTTGAAGAAATTGAAGCGTGGCAGTTGGCACGAGAATTGACGCAGCATGTGTATCGGCTGACTAAAAAGCCAAATTTTTCGCGGGATTGGGGATTGAAGGATCAGATTCAAAAAGCGGCTGGTTCATCCATGCATAATATCGCCGAGGGTTATGACGCTGAATCCAATGCCGAATTTATTCGATTTTTACGCTACGCCAAACGTTCCTGCACTGAAGTCCAGAGTGAATTATATGTCGCGCTGGATGAAAAATATATATCAGCCGATGAGTTTAAAACAACTTATGATCTGGCAGGCAGAACCCGAGCAGCGATCAGAGGCTTCATAAAATACCTAACAAACTACAAACGAACCCAAAACCCAGAACCCAGAACCCAAAACCCAAAACCCAGAACCCAAAACCCAGAACCCTAAACCCTAAACCTTTTAAAAAAAAATCTCATGGAAAAAAACAAAAAATTAACTTTAATAACGATACTGGCGCTCACGCTATTTCGTTTGATCTACATCAACCTAGTCCCCCTGGTCCCACAGGAGGCTTACTACTGGAAATACGCCAAACATTTGGCGCTCAGCTATTTTGATCATCCGCCGATGGCTGCCTGGACCATTGCTTTTTTTACGGCACTCGGCGGCGATTCGGTTTTCTTCATCCGGCTGGGGAGTGTGCTTTATTCGCTAGGAATGATGGTTTTGTTGTACCGGATCGTGATCGAACTTTTCGATGATGAGAGAATGGGGCTGTGGACAGTGATAACCATTAATTGCACTGTGCTTTTCTCAATTGGCGCTACGGTCATCACGCCGGATGTGCCGATGTTGTTTTTCTGGACGCTGATTGTCTATTTTATGGTGAAGCTCCTCAAAACTTCGGCTGCCAAATGGTGGTATTTTGCCGGCATGGCGATGGGATTCGGCATGTTGAGTAAATATACGGCAGTGCTGCTCGGCGTGGGAATATTTTTGTTTTTACTTTTTTCCAAAGAGCAGCGCCATTGGCTGAAAACAGTTCATCCCTATTTGAGCGTGCTGATCGCTCTGCTGATTTTTACACCTGTGCTCATCTGGAATTATCAGCACGACTGGGCGTCGTTTGCATTTCAATCATCGCGTCGGTTTTCGGAGATGAAGCGGCTGCGGCTCGACTATCTGGGTCAATTGATCGGTTCGCAACTGGGGATGTTGACGCCATATTTGTTCCTGATTGTCATTGGCGGCTGGCTGTTTGCCGGCTGGAAAACATTTAAAGAAAAAAAAGAGAAATTTGCGCTACTTTTCTGGTTCAGCTTGCCGGTGTTTTTTATTTTTACATTTTCCAGCTTTCGCAGTTTGGTGAAAATGAATTGGATGGCGCCGGCTTATATCACCTCGATCATCGCTGCCATGGGCTGGATATTTTCCGCAGAGACCCGACGCGCCCGCTGGTTTGCCAGATATTTGAAAGCTGGATTGATTCTGGGGTTGCTGATTGTGATTTTTATGCATATCCTCCCGCTGTTTCCGGTTATGCCAATTAAAAAAGGCGACACCTGGACTGGCTGGGAAGAATTGGCGGAGCGGGTAATGATCATCAAAAAGGAGATGGGAGAAGATAGCTTCATCTTTAGTCATGAATATAAAATTCCCAGCCAAATTAGCTTTTACACGCCGCATCACGAGCCGACTCACGCCGGAGAAGTTATCGGCGAAAACGGATTACAGTATAATTTCTGGACCGATATTCCCGGCTTGATCGGAAAAGATGCGATTTTTATTACCAGTGACGCCCAACGCTACCGCAGGTTGGGAAATCTTTCAGCGCATTTTGAGACGGTGGCTGAAGATCCTCCATTGGTAATTTCCCATCGTGGAAAAGTTTTTCGCATTTTTTACATTTATCGTTGTTACCAGTACCAGGGGACATTGAACCGGAGAGATTCATGAGCGCACTTCCTGACCAGTCATTTTTTTCAAAAGCGAGATGGATTCAATTTATCAAATTCGGAATCGTTGGCGGCAGCGGCGTGTTTGTCAATATGGGATTTTTGTGGCTGTTTACCGAGCTGTTCGGCTTTTATTATATTGTGTCCGCGGTACTGGCGATTTTTCTGGCGATGATCAACAATTTTATCTGGAACGATATCTGGACCTGGCGCGGCAGAGGAGCAGCGGGCAGGAAAGCATTTTTTATTCGGTTTGTCAAATTCTGTCTGGTGGCAAGTCTTGCCGGTTATGTGGGAAATCTGGGCGTGCTGTGGATTTTAACTCATTTTTTCAATCTTTATTATCTCATTTCAAATCTATTCGGGATCGCGGTTGCGACGCTGCTGAACTATTTTTTAAACGACATCTGGACTTTCCGCCAGGTTCCAAAACTGACAGATTCGTCCTGATTTAACGAACCGAATATATTTATTCGTCAGACACTGACGGTCTGGGTTTTGCCTGCCAAATTTTATTTAAAAAATAACAGCGATCAAATTCAATTATAGATAAAAAGTGCTTGCATTGTTGGAAAATAATTTTTATTTTTGGCTATTGAAATCGCGCAAGATTTTAGACTGGCTAAATTGGCGGCGCTTGCGCAGTTGGATGAAGTAACTTCTGATGCCGTATTCAATCTGAGATCAATAAAATCATGGGAGGAGGCTTCATGGCGGTAAAGTTTAATGAGTATTGGAACATCATCCCGGATAAAATGGATGAGTACATCGATTTCATGCAGCGCCGTCGCGTTCCCACTCTCAAACGGCTGGGAATCAATGTCGTCGCCATGTGGAGCGTTTTGATCGGGGACAGTCCGCAAATTATTTCGGTTGGCATCAGCGAAGATCTGGAATGTTGTGAGATAGCGCTCAAGAGAAATGAGTACTATGAAATCAATTCTCAGTTGCTGCACTTTGTAACCGATTATCGAAGCAAGATTCTCATTCCCAGTGATCGATTTCCACATTTGCCCAGAGGAACCGAAAAAGGTCCGGTTAAGTTCAGTCAATACTGGGATATCATTCCGGGTAAAGAGATACAATATGATAAATTTATTCGCGAAGTGCACTATCCGAGCATGGAAGGCCTGGGTATTGATGTCGTGGGTGAGTGGAAGGTTTTAATCGGTGAATCGCCGAATATATTTTACGAAGCCAGGTCCGATAATGAATCAACACTGCTACAGGCATTGACAAGTCAAAAGTTCAGAATGCTGAAAACCGAATTGCTCAAGTTGGTATCCAATTACAACTCCCGGGTTTTGGTTTATCACACTTTTGAAAAAAAGTAGCACGGTTCCAGCGTATTTGAATTAAATTGCAGTACCGCTTGCTTAACAAACATGTCGCAAGCGACTTCTATCTAAATGGCAAAAAAAATATGAATACTAAACCGATCAAATTTTATCTGAATCTTGTAGTTGGGTCATGCATAATTCTGTTTTTATTTTTGGTCGTTATCTCTTTTGCTGTTGAAAAGACGCTTTCCAAAGAGATTGGCTATGGCTATCTGGCAAGTTTGATCATCTTCAGCCTCGGTTTTGTTTCCATTAACTGGTCTTTTAAAAAAAACATCAAAATTTTTATGGCTGTGGTTATTGGAGGGGTTGCGGTCAGATTTTTTCTCATCGGGTTGCTGATTTTTCTGGTAATGCGGTATACCGATTTACAGGTCATGTATTGGATTTCGGCTTTTGTTGCCTTCTACCTCTCGTTTCAATTTTTTGAATTTCGATTTATGAATTCGTTGATCCAAAAAGGAAACAAATGACGAAACAGATATCGGAGTTATTTATTAGATTCTTTCTCAATGCCGCAGATGAGCATGGAACCAGTGTTGAACATGGCACGGAAAACATTAAAGATTATATCATGCATCATGTTAAGGATGAAGTTGTTTACGGATTGCATGTGGGCAGTTTTGATATTTCTATTACCAAACATGTTTTAATGTTATGGATTGCCGCCGCCATTTTGATTGTTGTCCTCCTCGTTGTTTTGCAAAGCAAGTCGATCGTACCCAAAGGTCCTGCAAATTTTATCGAAGCGATTGTTGTTTTTTTAAAGGAGAGCATAATTGATCCGAATCTGGGGGAAGAATCATCACGCTATGCCCCATATCTGCTGACTGCTTTCTTTTTTATTATCAGTTGTAATTTACTCGGTCTGGTTCCCATGGGAGCGACCGCCACCAGTAATATTTCCGTGACGGCAACGCTGGCAGCGTCCACATTGTTTATTGTCCAATTATCGAACATCCGCAAAAACGGCCTCAAAGGTTATATAAAAAGCTTTATTCCGCCGGGCTTGCCGAAGTTGATGATACCACTTATTTTTTTAATTGAAGTGCTGGGCATGATGACCAAACATTTCGCTTTGGCGATTCGGTTATTCGCCAATATGCTCGCCGGACATCTGGTTATTTTCACCATATTGGGAATAATCTTTATTTTTAAAAATATTTTTATATCACCGTTTCCCATTCTGGGCGCTGTTTTTGTGAGTTTGCTGGAAGTTTTGATCGCCTTAATTCAGGCGTACATTTTTACATTACTTTCGGCGGTCTTTATTGGAATGAATTTGAAATCACATCATTAGTACTAATTGGTCAGATTTAGCTCCAACATCCCCCCTGGCCCCCCTTCAAAGGGGGGGATTCTCGAAAGTACCCCCGCCAGTTGGCGGGGGGATTTAGGGGATGACAAGTAGATTGAATTACCTAATTATCATTTTTAGCAGTAATCTGATTAAGTAGAATTAGCTATTAAATAACAAACGATACTAATGAATAAAACCCGTTTTTAGGAGGAAATTATGACAGAATCTGCTTGGGCGTTTATTGCAGCCGGTTTGGGAGCCGTCGGTTCGGCATTTGCCGGTGCTTTTAACATTAGCCGGATCGCGAAAGCGTCGGTGGAAAGCATTGCGCGACAACCTGAAGCTGCCAACGATATTCGTGGCGTCATGATCATCACGGCTGGTATGATTGAAGGTGTGGCATTGTTGGCGCTGGTGATATGTTTTTTTCTCAGTTTCAAATAATTTTGCTCTCAGGTCTGAATATAAATAGATCGTAAGAGATGTAAAACAATGGTTAATTTTTAGGATCATACTCCATGGATTTACTCAATCCGGAAACCGGAACAATTTTTTGGACTGTCATTACCTTTATTCTGCTTGCGCTTATCCTGAAACGATTAGCCTGGAAGCCGATTTTAAAAGTACTCGATGACCGGGAGAATCGTATCAAATCATCGCTGTACCAGGCTGAAAAGGACCAGCAGGAAGCAGAGAAGCTGGTTCGGGAACAGCGCGAAATGATCGAAAAGGCGAAGAAGGAATCGGTTCGCATTATCAATGATAGCAGAGACGCCGCGGATAACTCGCGCCAGGACATTATTGAGCAGGCTAAAACTGAGGCTGAAAGCCTGCTCGTCCGCGCAAAACAAGAGATTGATTCCAGCAAAGAAGCGGCAATTGCTGACGTCAAAAAATATGCGGTGGATATCTCAATAATGGCGGCTCAAAAAGTTATCGGGGATGCAATTTCCAAAGAGCAACAGGAAAAATTAATCCGAAATTATCTCAAAGAGCTGGAAGTCGACCAATGATCGTGACAGCTGCCGCCAAAAGATATGCCAGAGCCCTGTTTGAACTTGCCAAAGATCAGAATGAAATCGATCGTGTTTTGCAAGAGTTTCAGACAGTTCTTTGGCTCATCCATAAAAATGATGTTTTGAAGTTGGCGCTCCGTAAACCAGGAAATAAAGATCGCGAACGATTGCTGAAATCATTTTTTGAAAAACGTTTTTCATCATTGTTCGGACATTTTCTTTTGCTGGTATTGAAAAACAATCGCTTTGCGCTGATCGATCAAATTTTGAGTGAATACCAATCGTTATGCGACAGTTATCATCATTTAAAGCGGGCTCAGGTCGTGACAACGGTTCCACTTTCTGATGAGATTTCGCGTCAGTTGGTGGAGACATTGCAACACATTTTTCAATGCGATGTCCGGGTCGAAAATGTCATTGATCCGGATATCCTCGGCGGGCTGATCGTTGAGATCAACGGCAAAGTTTTTGATGCAAGCATTCAAAACAAATTTTTCAAACTGAAATCATTTTTAACTAAAAATTAGATGCGAATATGGAAGTTAAAGCAAGCGAAATATCATCTGTTATCAAACGGGAAATTGAGAAGTTGGAAATACGCACCAGTTTTGAAGAGACCGGCGAGCTGATTCAGGTTGGTGATGGTATCGCTCGGGTTTATGGGTTGGAGAGTGTGGTTTCCAGTGAGCTGGTTGAATTTCCCCATCATGTTTTTGGAATGGCGCTGAATCTTGAAGAGGATAACGTCGGCTGCGTGTTGTTCGGCAATGAGAAATATCTCAAAGAGGGGGATACGGTAAAGCGTACCGGCAAAGTCATGCAGGTTCCGGTGGGCAAGGAATTGCTGGGCAGGGTTGTGAATCCGCTGGGTCAACCAGTGGACGGCAAAGGTATGATCAAAGCTGTCAATTTCCTGCCCATCGAGCGCAAAGCGCCGGGCGTTGTCTATCGCCAACCGGTGAAAGAGCCGCTTCAAACCGGAATTAAAGCGATCGATTCGATGATTCCCATCGGCCGCGGTCAACGCGAATTGATTATTGGCGATCGTCAGATTGGTAAAAGCACACTTGCGATTGATACGATTTTAAATCAAAAAGGTCTTGGAGTTCATTGCATTTACGTGGCGATCGGACAGAAAGGTTCAACCATTGCCAAAGTGGTGAAAACTTTTGAAGAGCACGGCGCCATGGATTATACCACAGTGGTGATGTCCACTGCCAACGATCCGGCGCCATTTTCATATATCGCGCCCTACAGCGGCGCTGCTATGGGAGAACACTTCCGCGACAATGGAATGCATTCACTGGTGGTTTATGATGACCTTTCTAAACACGCCTGGGCGTATCGCCAGGTCTCGCTGCTGCTGCGGCGTCCGCCGGGAAGGGAAGCTTATCCGGGCGATATTTTTTACCTCCATTCCAGACTGCTGGAGCGGGCGGCAAAATTGAGCGATGAGTTGGGCGGCGGTTCAATGACAGCGCTGCCGATCGTGGAGACGCAGGCTGGTGATTTTTCCGCCTATATTCCGACCAATGTTATTTCCATCACCGATGGTCAGATTTATCTGGTGCCGGATCTGTTTTACGCCGGCGTTCGTCCGGCAATTCATGTGGGGCTGTCGGTTTCGCGGGTCGGCGGTAACGCGCAAATAAAAGCCATGAAACAGGTTGCCGGCAGGTTGAGATTGGACCTGGCTCAATATCGGGAGTTGGAAGCGTTTGCCAAATTCAGTTCGGAGTTAGACAAATCGACTCAGGCTCAATTGAAACGCGGTGAAAAAATGGTTGAAATTTTGAAACAGGAACAGAATAAAACACTTCCTGTCGAACAGCAAATTGCGCTGATTTTTCTCGGCATTCACGGATTTTTGGATGAAGTCCCGATCAAAGATATTGGACGGCTGGAGCAGGATTTTTATCAATTCCTTGAAACCAAATATCCGCAACTGCTAACAGACATTTGCGCCAAAAAAGAGTTGGATGACGATTTGCAAGCAGGGCTTCAGGCTGCCTGTCGCGATTTCATGACCGTATTTAGAGCTGAAATTTAGCTGAATTTCCGGAACCGAACTAAATGCACAACTGAAATTCAAAAGCAGCCTACCCATCGAAAGTGGTGAAAAAACAAAATATGCAATACTTTCAGTGTTTTTTCAGTGTAAAAAAAGACGTTAATTCAGTGTTTTCAATGTTTAATAAAATCAACTAAACAAGCATAATCATGGCTACACTCAGAGAGATTAAACAACGCATTGCCGGCGTGGAAAAGACCCAGCAGATTACCCGTGCGTTGAAAATGGTGGCTGCGGTGAAGTTTCGCAAAGCGCAGCAATCGATTGTGCAAGCGCGTCCTTATGCCTATCGCTTGATCAATATCATGGGGCATGTTGCTTATGATATCGATCGCAGCCTTCATCCGTTGCTCTCGGTTCGTGAACCGCAGAAGATCGGATTTGTGATCATCACTGCAGACCAGGGGTTGTGCGGTTCGTTCAATGCCAACATTATTCGTAGAGCTGAGGCTGAAATACGAAACAATGCCGATAAACAAGTCAGCCTGATTTTGATTGGTCGAAAAGGCGCCGATTATTTTTCCCGGCGCAATTATGAAATTATCGGCAAATATACCCGCTTTTTCAAGGATTTAACATTTCGACAGGCAGATGAAATTGAAGATTTGGTCAGAGAACTTTATCTGGAACAAAAACTTGATCGGATTTATCTGTTATACAATGAATTCAAATCAGCGCTGCGGCAGGACGTGATGGTGGAGCAATTGCTTCCGGTCACGCCAATTTTACCTGAAAGATGCACCGGATACGTCGAGTTTGCCTTCGAACCCGATGCGATAAAATTTTTGGACATTTTGATCCCCAGATATCTCAATGTCGCGATTTGGCATGTCTTGCTGGAATCGTACGCCTCAGAAATGGGTGCGCGGATGACCGCGATGGAATATGCCACCGAGAATGCCGAAAACATTATTCACAATTTAACAATGGAATACAACAAGCTGAGACAGGAGAAAATTACTGCTGAGATACTTGAAATCGTCAGCAGTGGCGAAGCTATGAAAGCGACCCGATAATGAAAAAATTAATTGTGTCGATAGAGGTGTAAATATATGAAAACAGGAAAAATCGTCCAAATTATCGGCGCGGTAGTCGATGTGCAATTTGACAATGCTGCACTCCCTCCGATACTCAACGCGCTGGAAATTATCAAACAGGACAACAGCCGGCTGGTGCTAGAAGTTCAGCAGCATCTTGGTGAGAGCACGGTGCGCTGTATTGCAATGGATTCAACGGATGGTTTGATGCGCGGCGCCGAGGTGATAGATACCGGTAAAACCATTACCATGCCGGTTGGGCCGAAAACTCTGGGTCGTATTTTTAATCTGATTGGCAAACCCATTGACGAGCTGGGAGATGTGGAAGCGAAGCGTTATGATTCGATCCACAAGGATAAGATCGAATTTGTAGAGCTTAATGTTACCGGCGAGATTTTTGAGACCGGGATCAAAGTGATCGATCTGCTTGAACCCTATGCCAAGGGGGGAAAGACCGGACTTTTTGGCGGCGCCGGTGTTGGCAAAACTGTGGTGATCATCGAATTGATTCATAATATCGCCAAGGAGCACGGCGGCTATTCGGTATTTGCCGGAGTCGGTGAGCGCACCCGTGAGGGGAACGATCTCTGGCGGGAGATGAAAGAATCGGGTGTCATCGACAAAACCGCCATGGTGTTCGGACAGATGAATGAACCGCCGGGCGCCAGATTCCGGGTCGGGTTGTCTGCGCTTACGATTGCCGAATATTTTCGGGAAGATGAGGGGCGAGATGTGCTGTTGTTCATCGACAATATTTTTCGGTTTACCCAGGCGGGTTCAGAGGTCTCGGCATTGTTGGGCAGAATGCCGTCGGCAGTGGGCTATCAACCGACGCTCGCTACCGAGATGGGAGAATTGCAGGAACGAATCACCTCTACTAGACGCGGCTCGATTACCTCTGTTCAGGCAATTTACGTTCCGGCGGACGATTTAACCGATCCGGCGCCGGCAACGACGTTCGGGCATCTCGACGCCACCACTGTGCTGTCACGGAAGTTGGTGGAGTTGGGGATTTATCCCGCGGTGGATCCGCTGGAATCAACATCGGTGCTGTTGGATCCCAAAGTTATCGGCGAGGAACATTATCGCGTTGCCCGATCGGTCAAAGAAATTTTACAAAAGTACAAAGATCTTCAGGATATTATCAATATCTTGGGGATGGAAGAGCTGTCGGATGAGGATAAAATCGTTGTCAATCGCGCCCGCCGAATTCAGCGGTTTTTGAGCCAACCATTCTTTGTGGCAGAAGAGTTTACCGGAAGGGAAGGAAAATACGTTCACCTTGAAGACACTATCAAAGGCTTCAAAGGCTTGATCGAAGGTGAATACGATGACCTTCCGGAACAGGCATTTTTCATGGTGGGCGGCATTGAAGAAGCGATCGAAAAGGCAAAAAGTTTATAATTTAGATTTTGATAACCAGGGAAAAAATGTTCGATCTTGAAATCATCTCACCATTAGCCGTGCTCTATAGCGCCAAAGTTCGGCATGTGGTGGTACCCGGTGTTGAAGGTTATCTGGGTATCCTTGCCGGTCATGAACCGTTCGTTACCACATTGACAACCGGTGAAATTAAAATCGATCTGGACAATAATCAGACACAATATTTTGCCACCAGCGGCGGGATCTTAGAGGTGCTGCCAGCAAAAACAACTATTTTGGTGGAAACAGCAGAAGAAGCCAGTAAAATTAATGTCGAGCGCGCCATTTACGCCAAAGAACGTGCCCAGCGCCGGCTGGCAGATAAGCAGCTCCAAATCGATGTCGATCGAGCAAAAATCGCGCTGGCTAAAGCGATCAATCGAATCAAAGTCTCGAAGAAAGTTTGTTAACGCTGATTGTTTTAGTGTTGAATAAATTGATCATGAATGAGACGAATTTTTTTTGCTACAGTCAACTAAGTTTCGATAATGAATGATTGCATGTTAGGCGATTCAAATAAATACACAATTTACAGTTATTGACGGAACTATTCAAATCCATAATCAAAGCTACTTTTTTTACCAAACAATTCATGCTGCATGTGCAGTGTGCAGTCTAAAAAATTCACTTCGATGTTCTGAACAATTTTTATTAACTCGATAATGGACGTAGAAAAATAATTGGTTCGATCACTTTTTTTATAGTTTGATGTTAATCAATTCATGGATTTTTTAATGCGCCAATGATTGGTGATGGGAAAGGAGCCTGTTAATGAAAAATTTGAACACCATTTTTGGATTTTTGTTACTAATTCTATTGGGATGTTTTTGTATGATTAATTTAGCCAGATGTCAAGGCAGAGAAATAAAACCCCGGGTGAAAGTAGGCATCGATGTTTTAATGTCAAGCCAGTTAGACCTGATTCAGGGTAAAACTGTGGGGCTGATCACTAATCATACCGGCGTCTCCAGCGAGTTGCGTTCCACCATCGATGTTCTAAATGATCATCCCGAGGTGGAGTTGATCGCATTGTTCGGACCGGAACACGGCGTCCGCGGAGATGTGAGCGGCGGCGAGAGAGTGCAGACCTATACCGATCAAAAAACCGGCATCATCGTGTACAGTCTTTATGGCAAAACCTACAAACCCTCTCCGGATATGCTGAGCGATATCGAGGTATTGATATTTGACATTCAGGATATTGGCTGGCGTCCCTATACCTACATTTATACGATGGCTTACGCTATGGAAGCAGCGCGTGACGCCGGGATAAAATTCATCGTGCTGGATCGTCCCAATCCGTTGGGCGGACAGCGGGTGGATGGCAATGTGCTCGATCCGAAATTTAGCTCGTTTATTGGATTGTATCCGATTCCCGCGCTATACGGGATGACCGCTGGCGAACTGGCGTTGTTGTTTAATCATGAATTCGGTATTAACTGTGATTTAACCGTGGCGCCGATGCAAGGCTGGACGCGAGACATGCGCTGGAAAGATACCGGTTTGCTATGGATTCCCACCTCGCCGCATGTGCCGCACGCTGAAACTGTGGATTATCTGTGCGCCACCGGATGTATCGGTGAACTGCAAACGATTTCCGTGGGTGTTGGCTATACGTCTCCGTTTGAACTGATCGGTGCGCCGTGGATCGAGGGCGAAAAATTGGCTCAGGAACTAAACCGAAGAAATTTGCCCGGAGTTTTCTTCCGTCCGACACATTTTCGTCCCTTTTATTTTCTGTTTGTGAAGGAAGAATGCAGCGGTGTCCAGATTCATATTTTGGATCATGAAACCTTTGAACCGGTAAAAGTTCAGCTTCATATTTTGACAGCCATTCACCAGCTTTATCCTGATCGCAAAATTTTCGATACCAATCGCGCAGTTAGCTTTGATCGCGCGTTCGGAACCGATGCAGTCAGGAAAGCAATTCTAAATGGAGATTCTGCCGAAACAATTATCGAACGATGGAACATTCAAATTCGCGAATTTGAACCAATCAGGAAAAAATATTTATTGTACTGATCCGGCAATTATCACTGCGCTAAACTGATGCAATTCTGATTGATCATGAATAAAACAGAAGTGGAACAAGAACCGCTGATCAACAAAATCATGAATTATTAATAGACATTGGCAGGTTGTTATTTTTTTGGCAAAACCGGAATTAAAATGATTGCACCGACCGATAAACGATTTTCATCATCGATCTTGTTGACCTTTTTGATCACGCGATAATTAACGCCAAATCGTTGTTGAAGCGTTATTAAATTATCTCCTGGTTGCAAAATATACTCGAAGGTCCTTCGTTGCGGGGCGTGTTGCGGCGCTTGCTGGATGATGCTTTGCTTCTGTTTGATTTCCTGGAAAACATCTCTGGTAAAATTCTCGATTTTGTTTATCACGTATAATAATCCGATGATAGCAAAGATGAGTATCAAGATCAATGTAAAAACGAAAAGTTGGCTGAAAAACGAAAGCAGCGTTTTCATACAAATCACCTCCTTCCGTAAATATTAGAGAATTATTTTTTTTATTTTTTCATTTTTACCTTGATTTTTGATTTAAATTTTATTAAATATTGTTAACTATTTTTAAGGTGCTTTCAATATATTTTATAAATATTACGATATAAAGGTTCCTGTTGCGCAATATTCGTCCAGACGTGAACTGTCCAAATCTCCAAATGAAAAGGAGTGAACACTTTTAATCAAACACAAAGGGAGTGGACAACAATGTCAAAATTAATTACCAGATTTCGCGAACTATACCACGCTTCCAATCAGCAAAATTTCGTAGAAATTGCCAAACGAATCGGCGTCAGCCGAACCACCCTTTACAGTCTTTTTAATGATGATTGGAAACAAATCCAGCGGGAAACCATCGAAAAGGTGTGCGATTTTTTCCATTGTGATGTTTCAGAGCTGTTCGAGATTCAAGAGGAGCCATTCTGGACCTCGGTAAAAACCGTTGGCGAGGTCTGCTTCATTTTTGGCGGTACGCTGGCGGGAAAAGAGGAAAAATCATACATCGGACAATGGGACATTAAAGTAATGCATTCTTTCACCGAACACTTAAACCGGATGAGTGGGAAGCAACGGATCAATATATTTTCCAAAACCAGTCTGGAATTCGGCAAAGATCCGCAAACAATCATCGATTTCATTAAGACTCATAACACAATCATTGTTGGCTCGCCCAAAGCCAATCGATTAACCGAGATTGTGCTGGCGAAATTGTACGGCGCTGAACCCTTCAATCCCAGCTCTGATAATCGGGAAAAAATTCCTTACCGGTTTGTCCGACCTCAGGAGTGGGGCGAAAGCAAATTAGAAAGCGCAGTCAGCGAAGTAGGCGCCAACGGAAAACTGCGAGGGATTTTTTCACAAAAGTCAAATCAGGTCATTGCTTTTAGTGAGTATTTTGATGATTTTTTCAATCGAAGAATTGAACATGGCCGGGATTGCGGGTTGTTGGTCGTGGTCAATCGGCCGTTTGGAACTACAGTCGATGTCAAAACAATTATTTTAGCCGGTTACACCGGACTTGGGAGTTACGGAATGGCGCAGTTGTTGCTGAAGGAGCGTAATAACCTCGAACCCAGGACCAGCAAACCACTGGAGCGGGTGGCTCAATTTGCGTTCAAAAAAATGTCGCCGGATATCGATGACCGGGAAGTGACCAAAACGACCTTTGTTCAGGAGAAGTAGATCTTTTTTTAGGAGATCGCTCCTTTGAGTTGATATTATGGCAACGATTGCATACCATTCAGCAGATTTCTGAAATTTTAAGCCCCCGTATTTGAAAATTAACTGGATATTCCACTTTTTTAGAATGGGAGTCGAACTGAAAAACGAAATGAATCCCCCGCCATCTGGTCGGTGTAGGTAAGCGGGGGATGTTGTTTAGACATTATTGGTTCGGGTTATTGATTCAGTTTGCCCTTCATCCCCTCAAATTTAACTTCAAATCGATTAAAATCCAACACAACTTTTTCATCGCGGTAACGGATTTCAAATATTTTGCTTCCTTTTTCCGAAAAGATGAACGGACCATCGAATAGCTGCCAGTCATCAAAATTGATTCTCTGTCCGTCCAAAAAACGTTGATCTGGGTAAGTGAATTCCAGATTGTTACCGCGGGAATTGGTGTAACTGACGTGCAACTTTTTTCGGTCGATGGAGAGCGGATTGGATTTGATACGGGTTTTGAATTCGTCAAACGAGGGAAATTCTGCTTGCTGCGCTACCTCCATGATGACGCCGGTTTTGGGATTATTGAGCGTGAGCCGGTAGTGGTCGTTTTGTTCGATCCATTTGCCGCGGGTCAATGTTCTAACCGCAAAGTAAATGCTATCAGCCTGGCAGAAAATCCAGCCATCTTCTTCCTCTCGTTTTTCAATGATTTTAGAAAAAAATCCGTTCACGTGTTGGTTGCGCTCTTTTTTGGGAATATCATACAGCGCGATGATGGTGTTCTCATGCTGCAGCAGCTCTTCATAAGGCGAGCCTTCGATCCATTTGTTCGGATCCGCATAATAGGGACGCTGACGCAGGATGGCATCGAGAATTTTATCAGGGTGTTCGTCAAAATACTTTAGCAACTGTTCCGCAGAGAACGATGGGTTGATAAAAAAACAGATCGATCCGTCACGTTCAGAAAGCCAGGTTAAATCCCAGCGGTGATTTTCCACGGCGGTGATGTCGCCGAATGATGAACCCAGTGCGTAATCTTTGGTGACGTAACTGTATTTCCAGATCGGCAGATCGCTGGTGTTGATGCCAAAACCGCGACGCGGCGCTTTGGTTTCGCGGTGAACGTAGGGGACGCTGCGATCAGTAGCGATGTTTCCCAGCAGCGGTAATGGACGAAATTTCTGAACCGCTGCCAGTCCGGAAAAATACATTTCCGGTAACTCCGGGTGAAAATGAGAGTTACCAAAAAACAGATAACCATACGGCTGAGCCACACCGCAATTCAATATCGTGTGGGTAACCTGGTTATATTTTTCACGGCTGTGAGCGCCAATCCAGTTGCCGGCGAGATATTCAGGCGCCCAATCCGCGATCAACAGTTGCATCATCATCCAGGCTTTTCGTTTCATCAGCGGGTCAGTGGAGAAATCGAATAGAGTTGTCAAACAAAGATAATAGATCTGCATATAATTTACTGAATCGAACTCCATCTGTCCAACGCTTACGGTGCGCTGGATCCAGTCGTCAATCCAGCGCTCTGCTTCTTTTTTCGCCTCCAGCGGCGTCATACCGTCGGCGAATCGTGGACCATCAGGCCAGGTCTGGCCGTACAGATAACGAGCAGTGCGATACTGGAGCTTGTGATTTTCAGTAAAGCCCTTATCTTCACCAAAATTTTCCGTCAGTCTCATTTTCGCTTTAGCGACCAACGGGAGCGGAAGTTGATTTTTTAATCTCAACAGCGCATCCATCATCGAATAAACATTAAAGCTGCCCCAATTCAGAGAATCGTCAACCGCCTGCTGCAGCAGCTCGAGCCCGCGTTGGGCATCGATGCCGGTGGATAATTTGACAATTCCCAGATAAATGCGCGTCCGATGATCGTTACCGGGCATCCAGGCTTGAGCAGCGATGGCTGCAGCGATCACTTGCTGGCGTTGCTCCAGTTGTTGATAATAATCAAAGTTTGTCAGGTAGCGTCCACTGGCAAAACCGGATGTAATAAATGAGGCGAACAACAAAAGCGATATAAAAATGAATTTAGATTTCATGGCTACTCCATTATAGTGAAATAATTATATTTTAAATGGGCACCAAATCTGCCAAATTTTATTTTTAAGCAAACGTGGCTTTGATAATGGTGCGATTCATATTAAAACATTCGATCCCAGGGCGGCAGTAACTCGGGTTTTTGCTTTAAAATTTTCAACACCTCATCAGAGATATATTTTTTATGCACCACCAGTCGGAACATATATTCATCGAACCATTGATCAGTCATGGTCAGATAGCCTTCGTTGCCGGCTGCTTTTCCCCAGCTATTTTCGAGCAACCAGTAGGCAACTTTTCCGTCGGCTGATTCATCAAAACCGATCAGCGCCATGCCGTGAGTTGAACCGCTCTCAAAGCTCAGTATCCGTTCCTTTTTATTCATCCCGAAACTTACACCGTAAATGGAATCATAATCATAAATTCCCACTGCCAACACGCCCTTATCACGATCGAGTTGCTTGCCCACGTCACAAGAAAAATACATCGCCTGATTGTCTTTAATTGACGCTTGGGCAAATTCTTTTAATTCGCTGACCGGTAAATTGATAAACGTCCAGTTGGCGCCGTCTTGCAGATTACGGTCGTATTTAATTTCGTAGAGTTTGTAAAACTCTTTGCTGGGATCGTTCATGAGCTGAATATAATCCCGCAAATTGATCCCCACGAAATCCTGATAAAATTGTTGCGGTGTGTAGGTTTTCATTTGGCTCAGGTTGTTGTCTTTGTCCTCATAGCGCCAGTTAAATGTTTCCGGGGGCGCCCCGAGATTGATCACCAACATGCGATAAATTTCTTTTAAAAAGTCGATTTTTTGTCGGCGTAACTGTGCTTTATTTTGCCCGGCATCATGCATCTGCCTTAAACGGATGCCCTGTTCACGTAATTTTCTCGCCAGTAAACGCCGCATCATGCCAGTATTTTCGCTGTGGAAAGTTTCCGCCATCACACCCTGGGGTACCACGCCGTATTTTTCCGTCAGTTCCACGGCATAGTTCCAGATCCCGCCGTCCTGAATCGGATGCCGGAATAGCCACTGCAGTTCGCGATCGTCAATGTTTTTATCGCGAGTGCTGATAATGGCTTCAAGAAAAAGGTTGGCTTTTTCAAACTGGTCCCAGAAAAATGAGAAATTTTCTGAAAAGAAAAATTCTTTCATGTTATGCTTTTCGATCACTGCCGGTCGTAACACGTTCAGGCTGGTAAAAAGCCAGCAGCGGCCCGAAGACTTCTGATTGGTAATACCCTTTGTCTTGATCCGATAGCGAAACAGATGGTCAACTTTGTGAGCCAGCTCCCGGTTATATGCCAGCTTTTTGATGTCATTATTGGATACCGCATTGCGTAGCGCTCGCGTCGGTTCATCCATAACGAGCGAAGAGCGGATTTCTTTCAACATCTCTTTGCTGACAGCGCCTTCGGTATTAGTTTGGCCGAAGCTGAGTTTAAACATTGATAACAATAGAAAAACGATCAAAATCATGGAAAACTTTTTTCTCATCTTTTGCCTCCAGGTTTTATTTGGATTGATCACAATTATTTTTAATCGCACCATGCGTTCCAGCGTGTTGCGCTGTTAATATTTATAATAAAAATATTAACCAAAATCAAACACTTTTTTATCTATTTACCATTCTGCTGTTGATTTTCAGACATGAGTTGACTATATTTTGAAGTCTATAAAAGATGACGCTTGTTTCGGGTTTTTGCTGAGGAGAAAATGTATGCGAACTTACATTTTGTATGCGATTTTAGCCGGAAGTTTTTGGGGACTGGGCGGTTATTTTGAAAAAATGGGATTGCAACTGATGAAAATGCCACCGATCGCGGGAATTGCACTGCGGACCTTGATCGCATTGATTGTTTTGGGAATGATTTCCATTCCGGCGTGGAAAACCATAGGCAATCCGACTGATACCAGGGCATGGTTAATGATCATCATCGGTGGCGGGATTATTGCCGGCAGCCTGGGTATGTGGAGTTTTTACGCCGCGCTGTCGCATTCGGACAACTTGGGGGTAACATTGGCGATCGCTTTTGCGTTTTCACCCATTGCCGGAACTGTGACCGGTTTAATTCAGGGAACTCAAAAAATCGATGTTAAAATCGGGTTGGGCTTGCTGGCGATTGTTGTGGGGATTGTGCTGCTTCAACTGTCGCATAAGATTGTTAAATGATTGGTGGGTAATCGTTCACAGCGTTTTAATTGATTTAATACTTTGAATTCTATGCAACTGGAGTCTAATGCTCCAGTACGCCTCAGGCGTGTTTATGCTCTGTTTGTTATTCATAAAGCGATTGCTTTCAGCTCGCTGATTGATTAGCCCCCTGTGAATACTTACATTGGCGGAATTATAATAAAAATAAAACCCTCAAACGCAGAATAAAAATGTGGATGAGGGTTTGTTGTTGCAATCATGAATCGTAACCGATCACAGGGCAATAATAAACAATTTGTTGTTTTTGTAAAAGTTGGAGTGCGGCGCCTATATGCGCCGCAGCAATCCATTAACAACGTGTCCATGAACCCTAATTTTTTTAATTTTGATAGCTTTTCAAGCTTTATTTCCGGAAGCATTCTTCAACATAACTCACTATAAATTAAAGAGATTGCTTCGTCGCTTCGCTCCTCGCAATGACATGTATTTTAGGAATTTTTCTGAGTTCATAAACAGCCTGTTAAGGGATTGCACTCCGAAATAACAACAACTTCAATCGCTCTATTACCACCCTGTGATTAGTTACCATGCTGTCTCTTATACACATCTGACGCTGCCGACGAAGAGGA
>OMKS01001028.1_pt1 | contig 25523 bp, 27 predicted proteins | sample 1674721 | NCBI WGS metagenome assembly OMKS01 (sample SAMN06264996, study PRJEB25208) | sediment metagenome | isolation source: hot spring sediment | place: USA: California | collected 2014-09-02
GAGACAGGAGGAGATAACTGAAATCAGGGGGAAAGAAGCCATTTTGGCTGAGAAGTGTCCTGACAAGGAGATACGGGAAGAGATTGTGGTCGGCCAGCATCGCGTGGAAATACATATACCGGCACATGTAATCTGCCAGGCACGTATCTCCACACAGGAAAAGCGGGTCAAGATGGCCGGAGTTCTGGCGGCTCGGATTCTTCAGGAGAACCCCCACGTTATATCTTCACATTTGGATGATCCCGTTCATATCTGGGGAGACATCAGAAAGTTCATGCTCAATAAACTATAGCGAATCAATATCATCACGCTGACGGATCAGAGCAAGTGAAAGGCTGTCCTTATGAATAAAAAACAAAATGCGAGAGAATGGTTTGTCAAAGGTTATCACTATGATGTTTCATGTCCTGATTCCAAAAAGGCCATCGATGCATACAAAGAGGCTGTCAAGCTGGATAATACGCTGACAGATGCCTATATCAATCTGGGATTCATATACTTACAGCGAGAATGTTACGAAGATGCTCTTCATTGTTTTGAAAAAGTTGTGGAGTTGGAGCCGGATAACCCCGATGCATACAATAATCTGGGTTATGTATATGAAAGGATGGATAGATCGGGAAGTGCAAAAAATATGTACGAACGTGCCCTTCAGTTGAATCCGGGGAACATTGAAGCCATGCTGAATATTGCTCAGGTTCTCGAAATGGAAGGAAATTACCATGCCGCCGTTGATCAGTATCGTAAGGCGCTGGGTGTAAATCCTGATGCTGTTGCACCACGATTCTGTCTGGCAGTCCTCTATGATCGGTATGACATGTTTGATGAGGCGATTCGTGAGTATGAGAATGTTCTCGAAAGGGATCCTTCTCATATGAAGGCGTTTTTTAATCTTGGAACGCTCTGTGTTCATTTTGGCGATTATGACAAAGCAATCAACTGCTTTCTGGGAGTGTTGAAACTCGATCCCGGCAATGCTGAGGCCTGGAACAATCTTGGCTCAATCTATGAAGATACAGGTCATGAAGAAAAAGCATTTCATGCTTATGAAAAGTCTCTCTCTTTCAATTCATTCCAGGAAGAAGCCCATGTAAACCTTGCTCGGATGAGGTATGCCCGATACCGAACTACACGTGATAGCACGTTGAAAGAGGATGTTATTGAGCGGTTACATTTTGTCCTGTCCATAAACCCCAGCAATCGAGGGGTTCAGCAATTGCTGGAAAAAATAAAAAGCGACGACGAAGGCTGAAATATCGGTTTGTTCCATTCATCCGTGAGAAGACAATCCGCAATGCCGTCCGGCAAGCCAGCCCGTCGAAAATGCTGCCTGCAGGTTGAAACCGCCGGTGTCTGCTGCAATGTCGAGTACTTCACCGGAGAAATACAATCCGTGTACGAGCTTCGATTCCATGGTCCGGGGGTTGATCTCTCTCGTATCGACGCCGCCTGCCGTTATGATTGCCTCGGCAAGCGGCTGATGGCCTGTTACGGGTAGGCAAAAGTCCTTCAACCACATCAGCAGCATTCTCCGTTCCGTTGCTGTAATCTGATGACAGAGTTTATCACCGTTGATTCCCGTAAGTTCGATGCAAACGGGAATAAGTTTCCTTGGAAGCAATTCTTTCAGGTATGTCTTAAAATACTTTTTCCCCTGCTGAGCAAAATCACGAAGCAGCCGATCCTCCAGCTTTGCTTCATCCAGGGCGGGCTTAAGATCTATTGAGACTGCCACGGATTGATTCGATCGCAGGGCATCAACTGCGTTACCACTGAGAGATAAAATGATCGGTCCTGAAACTCCAAAGTGGGTAAAAATCATTTCTCCCATGGCGGTGCTCTTTTTCTTGCCGTTTACCATAACCGCCGCGGTCACATTTCGAAGACTGAGCCCCTGCAGTTTCGATGAACATGTGCCGGCGGTTTCCAGCGGTATAAGGGCCGGTCGGATTGGTATGACCGTATGCCCGGCGGATTCGGCGAGTCGGTATCCGTCACCGGATGAACCCGTGGCAGGATATGACGCTCCACCGGTTGCAATGATGACATGATCGGACCGGTATATCTGTGTGGCGACCTGGGAAGACGGCGGGTTACTTTCTCTGGTGTGAACTGATGATACCGAAACGCCCCTGATGATTCCGTTTTCAATAATGAGTCGTTGCACCGGCGATTCGGTGACAACTGCGACACCTCTGCGCTTGACAAGAGAAGCAAGCGCGTCTACTACATCCTGGGCCTTCTCGCTTGCCGGGAAAACCCTTCCTCCCCGTTCAACGACGGTTCTCACACCGATTTTCTCGAAGAAATCTATGAGATCCTCACTGAAGAAACGGGAAAATGCCTGATGGAGAAAACGGCCGTTTCGACCGAAATGATCGATAAATTCCGGAAGAGAAACAATATTTGTGAGATTGCACCGCCCTTTCCCTGTGATACGAAGCTTCCTGCCGGGTCGATCCATTTTTTCCAGCAGGAGTGTTTTGGCTCCCATTTCAGCTGATTGAGCTGCCGCTATCAAACCGGCGGCCCCACCCCCGACTACTGTAACGTCATACGTTTCCATCTCATTACACGCTTGCCCATGCAGTTGATTCACAATAGCCACTTACCTTTCCTGGTGGGAACCGTAAAGGCGCTGCCTGCCGGTCACCATGTTTATAGACAAAACCGGATAGCTAAAATGGGCAATGAAGGAAATCGACATAACTCGCCCTCCGAAATCGGACAGTCGGTTGTGCCGGTCCTTCAGGTAGCTGAGATTTATACGGAAAAAAACCGTGATCAACTGTTCAAATGAATTTTCGTTTGGGTAACGATTCACTTATGTCTGACCTTCCGCTTGAAACATATGATTCATTATATCAATGTGATGCCGATACCCGCCAGTGGTGATGTGATGAGGTGTGGACAAAGGGCATCAGTCCATAATCACTTTGTTTTTCCCACTTCTTTTTGCATGATACAGAGATTCATCGGCTCGATTGATAAGATGCAAAATTTCATCATTGACGTAATGATGGATTATACCCATGGCGAGTCCGATGCTGACCGTGACCGGAATGGTGTCTTGAGTCACCCGTTCTATTTTTTGTCTGATGGTTTCAGCGATTCGAAGGAATCTTTCTTTCTCTACATCATTAAAGAAGATGACAAATTCCTCTCCCCCGTATCGTCCCACGATATCTGAGGACCTCACATTGTCCCTCAGGATTGACGCCACAACCTTCAAAACATTGTCGCCTGTCTGGTGACCGTGTGTGTCATTGACTTTCTTAAAATCGTCAATGTCGGTCATCATAACACCCACAGCGTATTGATGCCTCTGCGAAAGGTGCAACAGCGGTTCGATTGTATCAAAAAAACCCCGTCTGTTGAAAACCTCTGTCAACTCATCAAGGGAACTCTTGCGGGCAAGCTCTCTGTTTCTTTCCCATAAGGTTTGAATCGCTTCCGCCAGCAGCTCCAACTCGGGATTCATAGATCCGTGTTCCCCGATCATGATGTTGAGTTTTGCCAGGTGGTTTTCATAGGTGTCCGCCGGATTGTTTTCCGCTCCAACTCCCTTCATATAATGGAAAAGTGTCCCGATTGCGGGATGCAGGAGGTAAAATTCCATCCTGTATGCCATCAGAAACGGGTCGGCACTGTCTGGTGACTGTTCGAATTTATTCCAGAGTGTATTAACTTTATTCCGTATGTCTTCGAGTTCCCGCTTTGTTTTTGCCGGATCCTCGAATACCTGGGGAAGCATGCCATGTTCCGCCATCTCAACGATCGTGTTCCAGAATTTTACATGAGTTCGTTCTTCTTCCGCCATTTCCTTCCAGAAATGCTTGAGCATCTCCTGATCGGTGTGAGAAGCAATCTGATCATAGATTTTCGACGATTTCTCGTCGAGTTCAAGGCAGAGTTTGGTAATATCCCGCAGCACATCATCTTTCATGACCTTCTCCTTTGGACTGCACAATATAATGAAACGTTACGAAGAAGTATCCGTCATCGCTTTTACGAGCAAATGCTAGTCAAGATACACATGATAATCAATAAGATGTCAATATGATTTATATGGTGTGACCGATTTCACGGTTCTGTTATGACCCGGTTCATTGCATTATGTTCTTGTGTTTCTTATAAATAATCCAAAAGCTTTAAAAGGATGTAAAACAAAATTCATGCTCTTTGGGAACTGATAAAGGCAACCCACTCGTGAGAGATGTCACAAAGAAATGGGTCATTGAAAACAACGACCACCGGACTGTCGAAGTTATCGCCGGGTACGCTCACATGACACAGTCCCTTTTTCCTTTCACTGCGGATGTTCCTTTCTGATATTAGAAACTTTATCGTTTGTCTTCAATTCGATATCTTTGACAGGTTCCCATGATTCTTATCTGTGATGGGAACAAATGAATGCCCTTCATCGGGAAGTGGGGAATGGATGGAAGAATTGCTCACGAGTGTGACCTTAATGAAAAGAATACACAAGTGAAATACTTTCGTTTGCCGTTACCATCTATATGGACAGATCGTCGGCATGGCTGGTTTCCTAAGAAGAAAGCAGAGGTTTCATGGAAAAAATCTGTATTGTCAGACGGAGAAAAAACAGGGAACTCGGGAGCGAACGAGTCAATAATCGTTCATCGTTCGGCGAACTCATCTCGTATGAATCAGCAATGAAGGAGAATGCTTTTCAGTTCCACAATTCATATAGTGTTCATTGTAACGACGATATGCCGTTGACAGATTCAAAAAATGATGTGGCCTTCATTAAGTCGACACGGGAACAGACAGTAGGAAGTCGGTCGAGTAATTTCGCATTGCACCCAACTCACGGGATATCGTTGAGCATGGCACTTGAAGTCGAGAGTATTGCAGACGATGGGATAACCATACATTTTCATTTTGAAAAAAAAATACTTTGAGCCTTTTAAAGACACAACATGTTTGTGAAATGTTACAGATCAGCGGGAGTACACTCTCGAAACTTGTCAAAATCAAAAAGATACGAAGTTTAAAGCTAGGCAGGCTGAGACGCTTTTCTGTAGATGATATCTCAGCCTATCTGGCAGCGCATGAAGACTGAAAACTTCCGGAAGGTGGATTCTTATGGCTGCATTCTTTTTTTAGCGGGAATAATTCCTCAACGTAGCCTGATGCCGAGGAGGTGATGGTATGTATTATAACTATTGGGGCTTGCAAAAACCGCCGTTTGACAACGTACCCGACCCGTTGATGTATGTGGATTGTCATGCATCAATGGAAAATGCAATAGCTGAAACGCTCTTTGCTATCGAGGAGGGTAACGAGTGTATTGCCGTCGTAGTTGGTGATGCAGGACTGGGCAAAACACTGTCACTCAGGATGATAATCGACTCACTTGATCATAATCGGTTTAAAATAGCGCTGATAACGAATCCGAGCATTACGTTTGTCCAACTCATGAAGGAAATCATCGGGCAGCTTACGGGAGCACAATGCAATGATGCACGGAAAGTCGATTTGTTGGAAATATTCAACAAGATACTTTTTGACACTTTCGATGAAGGTAAGAGGGTTGTCATCTGTATCGACGAAGCGAATGTCATTAAACAGACTAATCTCGAAAACCTGAGATTGCTTACCAATATGCAGGATGATCAGCACAATCTGTTCACGGTGGTGCTCGCCGGTCAAATGGAACTTGCTCGTCGTCTTGAACATCCCAAGCGATCCAACCTGTTTCAACGCATCGGCACGTATAGTTTTATAGAGAAAATATCGACGGTAACACTTGTCAAGGCCTATGTGGAAAGTCGTTTGAATCTTGCAGGTGGCGAGAAGCAAATTTTTACCGATGATGTATATGACATTTTATGGGAGCACTCAGATCATGGTGTTCCCCGACTTATTAACAAAATATGTAAATTGAGTCTGAAGGCGGGGGAAACAAACGGATTCAATGTAATAGACGGCAAAACTCTCGATCAGATCGGTAAGCGCTTCAAAACGTTAAGTGGCACCGCGATTCAGAAGAGACAAGATGAGAAAAGGGATGTCGACACTTCCATTGATATAAAGAGACGCGTACCGACAGCCTTTCAGAAACAAACGGAAACTCTTCCTCGCGAAGAGAATCCGATTGTGCCGTTTACTTCTGCATGGCACGTTTCTGCAGCAGGCAGGAAAAATGCGGCGCAGGACGATGGATTGCACGTCATCTCGGATGGTGTGGTTGCATTAACCCCCGCGGATAGGAGCGGACAGTTCCCGTTGGCCGAGTCGCTGCCGGTCAAAACTCTTAGTGATGCGCCGGCATCATCAAAGATGCAGGCGGAACGGGGAAATGAGATCGATGTTGTGGGACGTCCGATCGAGATTCGAATCGGAAGAGTCAGAATTTCGCTTCGAATACCACCCTATATAGTTAAAAAAGCTAAAGATACGACACATGAGAACCGAATGAGATTGGCAGGAGCACTTGCTGCTCAGGCGTTGCGCCAGTATCCCCAGTTGATATCTTCCCCGGTGATGGATCCCGTTGATGTGTGGGGGGAAATCAGGCAGTCCGTTCTGACTGCTCTTGCGGCTGAAAAGCTGGCTAATGCCGTGTAGGTGCTAGGGATAGCGTCACAGTCTGCAGTGGAGAAAAACATGGTAGCAACTGACAACAAAAGTCTCATGAAAGATTGGTTTTTAAAAGGAGGTGATATCCATGATTGATGTTAACAGGGCTTTGTTGCACAGAACGGTGGTTGAACGATACAAGACGGGCGAAATATCTATCGATGTCAATAAAAGTTCGGCTCTTATGCTGTATGCAAGGGTTTCCCGTAATCCATTGATCAAGATGTTCAATCTTTTTGTCAGGGTATATTCGTATCCGCTCACGATTATCGGCGTCATCTTCGCATCCGTTTTTATTGACCGGTATCTTTATATTCTCTTCTACGTTATCGGTCTTTTTGGGACGATTACGCTGGAAGAGCACCTGTCGCGGGTGGCAACAATACATTCTGCTCTGGAAAATCAGAACATCTTTTCACACCTGCAGCGGCATGGTGTCATTTATGTCAGGGAGTTGATGGATACGCACGTGACGATTTAAGAAGCCGAAATGCTCTGATCCTCATTATGATGTCTATTATCAAGAATAAGAACGGGATAAAAGTTCCGGATATCCGATTCGATGATTTCCGGGGTTACGTATGTTCCGTTTTAGCCTGGCGTATCTTGCTGTCAACTGTCTGATAATCAATCAGGTCTTTTCATCCGCCTTATCAAAACTTTGTTTATCCCGTCGAGGAAGTGGCGGCATCATGATCAGCAGGTGCCGTTCCCAGAAAGCGACGGTAATACACAAGGAGGAGGAAGGTCATGGGAAGGGCGATGATAAGCCCGAATATACCAAGCAGCTTTCCCCATACGGACAATGACAGAAGAATCATGGCGGGATTCAGTCCCGTTACTTTTCCCATGATTTTTGGTACCAGGATGGTATCCTGGATAACCTGAACGACAATGAAGACCGAGCCGGTTAAGCCCAGAATCACCCAGAAACTGGTCCCCGTTTCAATTGCGGAAAACAGGGCAAGCAGAAATGCCGGGATAAGGGCGATAAGCTGCAAATAAGGGACCATGTTAAGAATGCCGATGAAAAGACCCATGATAATGCTCAGTGGCAATCCGATGAGAAGAAAACCAACAGCAAACAGGATTCCGACAATTGAAGCAACGGCTGCCTGCCCCCTGAAATAGCTGTTCATTGCCGCCTCGAAATCGTTGATAAAGCCGACGACAGGTCCGCGGTAGGCGGGAGGTATCAGCTCCTTCCATCCGTCGCTTACCTTCTGATAATCAAGAAGAAGGAAGAAAAGGTACAGCCCGATAACGGCGAGTCCGACAAGTCCCATAATAAATGTTGCCGTTCCTGCGATAAAGCCCCATACTCCCGGCAGAACCTTGCGTGCAACCGCTTCAACCGCCTTCCAGAAATTCTCCGTTTTGAACAATTCCTGTATGTCCTGTCGGGCCACATAGTCCTTGACGGCCTGCCAGAGGTCGGGAGGGAGCCGTCGTGCCGCCCGTTCGGCAATGTCAGCATTGTTTACCAGATTGGAGAGCAGTCGCCCCATATGAGTGATCTCATTGATGATCATGGGGATGATCAGCCAGAAAATGAATATAAACAATCCGATGACAATGAGAATGCTTATAAAAACGGCGGATAGTCGATGGGGTATTTTTTTCTGGATCAGCAGTACCAAGGGGTTCATCATGTATGCCAGAAGGAGGGCAACGGCGAATGGAATCAAAACGTCGCTCAAATATCCCATGAGCCAAACAAAGCCCCAGACAAGCCCCACTGCTATGGCAATTCGAATAACTCGGTCAAAGGTATACGGCTTCCTGTCAAGTAACATTGATACCTCTTATCTGCATCGGACTGGCATGTGTTCCTCCCCGTGGCGGCATGTGTTGATGGTGATGTCGATTGTCCGCTCGCTTTCAATATTACGGGCTCTGCCGCACCCGTTTGGGTTCAGGGAAGTGTTTAAGCTAGTTACCTTTCGAACATGGTTCCGATTCTGCCGAGAACGGACCCTTCGCCTTTGCTGCTTCCTCCCCCCGCAGGTGCATTAGCAAGAATACGGTCAGCCATACGGGAAAAGGGCAGACTCTGGAGGAGTAGGGTGCCCGTCCCCTTGAGAGTTGCCAGAAAGAGTCCTTCACCGGCGAAGAACATTGATTTCAGGCTCCCCGCCCTTTCAATATTGTAGTCGATGCCCGTCGTGAAGGCGACGAGACATCCCGTATCGACCCTGAGCGTAGCATTGTTCATTTTTTTTTCGATGATAGTACCGCAGGCATGAACAAAAGCCATGCCGTCACCACGGAGTCGCTGGAGAATGAAGCCCTCTCCACCGAAGAAGCCTGTTCCCATGCGTTTTGTGAATGCAATGCCCACCTCGGTTCCGAGAGCGGCTGCCAGAAAGGCGTCTTTTTGGCAGAGGAGTTCTCCTCCGACGGTAGAAAGATCAAATGGAATGATTTTACCGGGATATGGCGCAGCAAAGGCAACCCGTTTCTTGCCGCTGCCGGTGTTTGTGAAATGGGTCAGGAAAATCGATTCGCCGGTAAGGACGCGCTTGCCCGCACTCATCAGCTTTCCGAAAAGCCCTTCATCTCCCTGTGATCCATCCCCCATCTTGGCTTCGAATGTGATGCCGTCATCCATGTAGTTCATGGCGCCTGCCTCGGCGACAACCGTTTCCCCCGGATCGAGCTCTACTTCAACAATCTGCATATCATGTCCCAGTATTTCATAATCGATTTCATGGCTTTTCATCTATTTTTTCCGCCTTTTTCAGCAGGTGCCGCCGGATGTATTATTCAGATCGTTGTTCCGGGAGACGACGGCTCATAAAACGAGTTTTACGTCCGGATGCTGTTGCAGCTTCCGGTAAATGGTGATGAGACCCATTTCATCGGTTACCGTCACAGCAACGTTCATGCACAGATATCTGTCCCGCGAACTTCAGTTGGAAAGGCAAATAATGCAAGCCTTTGGCGTCACAACTTCTTGAATGGCTCGATGCATCAGTTCTTCATTCGACCCAATGACTTTATACACCCATCGGCAGGGATATGTCATGGCGATCTTATGATATCTGCCGCACACAGAAGACCCTTGCTATCCTTTCCGTTTCTGTCGGCGGAAGTCTAGCATATGCCTCCCGGGAAATGAATGGTAAAATTGAACCCTGTCATTGTCGACATCCCGTTCACGGTTATACCTGTCTGTCAACCATCTAAAGTCGGTCCTTTAATCGACACAATCTTTCTCCAGCCTTATGGATCGTTTCAAAACGTTTCGCGAAATGGAGACGGATAAGGTGATTTACCGGCTCATGAAAAAAACTTGACCCCGGGACCGCGGCAACGCCGATTTCGCGGATCATCCATTCACAAAAACTCGTGTCGCTGTCCCAGCCGAATTCTGATATGTCCACCAAGACATAGTAAGCACCCTGGGGGCTTGTGTGTTTGAGATCGGCTCCGTCCAGATAGGTCAGCATGGCCTCACGGCGTGCCGCATAATCCGATCGAATCATTTGATAGTATGAATCGGGAAAGTTCAAGGCCGTGACCGCCGCTTCCTGTAAGGGGGCCGCGGCTCCCACGGTGAGGAAATCGTGTACCTTACGAGCACCGTCGATAATATGGGCTGCGGCTATGATGTAACCCAGACGCCATCCTGTTATGGAATATGTTTTTGAAAGGGAGCTGCATGAAAGAGTGCGTTCAAACATGCCGGGAAGCGATGCGATATAGTGATGACGATACGGTTCATACACGATATGTTCGTAAACTTCGTCGGTAATAACGAAGGTATCAAATTCTATCGCCAGTTCAGCTATGTATGTAAGTTCCTCGGCGGTGAAAACGCGGCCGGTCGGATTTGACGGGTTACAGAGAACAAGAGCTTTCGGTCGTTGTTCGAAGGCTTGGCGCAGTTCGTCCGCGTCGAATGAGAACTCCGGCGGTATCAGGGGAACATAGATTGGATCAGCGCCGGAAAGAATAGTGTCTGCGCCGTAATTTTCATAAAACGGAGAAAAGATGATAACCTTGTCACCGGGATTGCAGACTGTCATCATAGCGACAATCATGGCTTCGGTGCTGCCGCAGGTCACAACGATATTGCTGTCGGGGTCGAGGGGTATGCCCATGAATCGTGACTGTTTCTTCGCCAGCGCCTGTCGAAATTTCGGTGCGCCCCACGTTACTGCATATTGATGAGGTCCCTGTCGCGCGGTGTTTTCCAGAGCATTCAAAAGTTCGGTAGGCGGATCAAAATCGGGAAATCCCTGTGAAAGATTGATCGCACCGTATTGATCGGAAAGGCGTGTCATGTGGCGAATGAACGATTCTGTAAAATAGCCGAGGCGATGGTTGATTGAGGGCATGATGTTTCCTTAAGAGATGCTTTTTCAGTAATCGTCGATCTCGGTTTTTCTCCCGTTGTCGAGTTTCTTCAGATATCGAAACAAAACTCTTGATGCTTTCTGAGACCTGTTCAACTGCTCTTCTTTTCGGGCGTTTCTGCCGAGCTGCATCAGTCGTTGACGATCCGCCTCTGAGAATTGATTCAAAATATCCTTGATACGATCGGCATTGCCGTGGATCAATTCGTCACGCCATTTTTCTATACGGTGAAGTTTACGGGCTTCTCGGCGCTGCCCCTGTTCGATATCTTCGAGTGCCGCAACAATGGGACCAATATCCATGCCGCGCATGAGCGCACCGATATGCTTCACATGCCTGCGCCATGCTTCACGTTTTTTAAGTGTTGTGGCAAATCGTATGGCTTCACGGAGTTCGTCAGGCAATGTAATCCTTTCCAGTTGATTCGGCGACAGATCAACAAGGCGCTCCCCAACCTTCTGAAGCACTTTCATGTCTCTTTTGATTTGAGACTTGCTCTTTCTTTCCGGGACATGCTGTCGGGGCATGTCGTCATTCTGCCTGTTCATCCGTCCATTTCCGCAAGACATCGATAATTTTTAATGCCTGATCTTTGCTGGAAATATTGAACTTCGACTGCTGAGAGTATTTTCCACTCACCTTGCGGTATCGTCTGATCGTATAGAGATCATTACCGTAATCTTCCTTCCGGTTATCCCATTGTTTGTATCTATATACAATAGTAGCCCAGGCACCTTTGGAAAGAATGACCTTGTCAAGCTCTTTTACGATGACACGACCGTTCTCTTCATATTCGATTGTGAGATCATCTACATCACCCGCCATATATCATTCCTTTACAGTATTCGATTCTTATATGTCATGTATATCTGCCGATGTGATCAGCATTCATTCAGAATCACTTCCGATATATCCTTGCGCTGCGATTGCTGATCCCGTGATGCCGGATGTCCCAGTGCTACAACCGCCATAAGTTCATTGGTATCTGGAAGTTCAAGGAGCAATCGGACCGCCTCTGCGTTTTTCAGTATTTCTCCCAACCACACAGCGCCAAGACCCAAAGCATGGATGGCGAGAAGCATGTTCTGTATGCATGCGCCCATGGCCTGATGGTCTTTCGCATTATCATACATGGCGTCCCTGTCGACAAAAACGGCGATACAGATCGGCGCATTTTTCACAATAGTTCCGTATCGTGTCAGTCTGGCAAGACTGTTTCGTACCCCGCTGCTCCGAATGATGACGAATCTCCATGGTTGATTATTCAATCCCGAGGGGGCCCACGTGCCGGCCTTGATAATTTCCAGGACATCACGCTGTTCAACCGGTTTGTCGGTAAAATTCCGTATACTCCGCCTTGAGTAAATCCCCTCGAGTATATTCATTGTTGCTTCACTCTGCTTTCTAGTCTGAATGCCGCTGAAGGGCGGCTCTCCCGGCACCCGTAAATCACGAGAAGGTGGCAGTACCATGCACGTTCTTTTCTCTATACGAATCGAAGTGATGACACAATAAAAAAATTATCATGGGTTATCCGTCTGTTTGAATTGTTTTAATCTGCAATCTTTTCGTATCGAAGTGATTTCAGATTCAATCCAAGTTCAAGATCCGTTCTGAGATATGACAACTGCCGTGCCCGACGCGCATCCTCGGCGTATGTGCGGATTGCATCACCAAGCCTGCCGGGGATAACATATGCCGACGATAAGATGTTGTCCAGCGTTTCAAATTGGGCCAGCAACCGTGCCGCCGTTTTCGATCCAACCGATGGAATTCCCATAATATTGTTTGTACTGTCTCCCGTCAATGCAAGAAAATCGACAAACCGATCCGGCGGGACACCGAATTTATTCGTGACATATGACCGATCAAGGGTGTGCTTTTGAAAATGATCCCTGACGACTATGTCATCGGAAAGAAGTTGGATGAAAATTTTGTCGGTGGAAAGGATGATCACGAATCCCTTCCGTGCCGCTGCCTTTACGGCGAGGGTCGCGATGACGTCATCCGCTTCCAGGGTTGAAAATGAAACGGAAGGGATGCCGATGTCCATAAAGGCTGCGTTAAAGGTCGACAGGTTGGCATGAAGGGCTTCCGGCATGGGTGTGCGGTTTGCCTTGTAGCCTTCGTAGAGGTGGTGACGCCAGCACGGTTCCTCACCTTCAAATACGCACACCGAGTGAGTCGGCTTGGATTCCCTGAGGGCCCGCTGGAGTGACTGGACACAGGAGTGCCGTGTATCATCAACCCGCTCAAGTCCGTCATCGCCGGAAACCGCGGCATAGACGCGACGTATGAGATTCAACCCATCAATCAACAGAAACCGTATCTTCATTAATTCGTTCTCCCCTATTTGCCGGTGATGCTAAGCTATCGCAGGTCGGTATGTTTGTTAAATTTCATCAGAATGTAATCAATCGATCGTCCGCCAGGCGAAACGGCAGTGTGTCGATACTGTGCAGAAGCTTTGTACACCGTTTACAGATACATCCGCCACACGATTCCGAACCAGATGAGACTTGCAACGAAAAAGCAGGCACATGGCAACACCAGAAGTTTGTAGACGGCGGAAAGATTCGCCCCGAAATATTTGTTTGACAGAAGCAGGCAGAGATGAAGCGGCGACATAAGGACCCCCAGAAAACCGCTTCCGATAGCGAGCATAATATACGCCATGGCAAACTGCCACTCGCCGCTTGTATGAATCAGCGGAATAAGTATGGGAAAGGTACTTCCGACGAATGCGACGGTAATCCCTACGATACTTCCAACAAGAAACGGCAGCAGAATGGTGATGATAACCATGGGAATATGGAGCGTCGCGAGTTCATGGTTGATGGCTTCGACGGCATGACTGTTTTCCATCATTCCCTTGAAAATAAAAATGGCCGCAACCATATACACCATGCTGATGATATGCGGATCCGTAAATCGCTGCCGTATCTTTTTAATGGTAAAGTTGTTCGTGTACCAGATCCATCCGATCGCAATGCAAAGACCGATAATCAAACCGGTTTCTTTTGCTATGGTGAATGTGGTTATGGTGTACGACAGGATGGTGCCGATGCTCAAACCGATGACGATGACGATAAGAATCGGAAGAAGTTCCTTAAAGAACGGTCCAAGGGGTGGTCGGATTCGGACTGTCTGAACGGGGCTTGGGGTTTTGATGTTCCTGATGGGAAGATATCCTATTATGAACGCCGCTATTGTCAGGGGGAACATAATGCTGACGAAGGTCCATATGTTAACCTCAGCCAGCGTCGTTGCCAGCAGGACACCCGGATACAGGGGCCACCAGTATTCCCAGATGTGGCGGAACCAATAATTGGTGTAGCTGAGCTGGGCCGGGTCCAAGTTTGAGTCGTATCCCAGTTCCTTTACCATGGGGGCGGAAAATACCGCTCCGCCCGGCATGGGCAGAAGTCCTATTAATGCGGGAAAGACGACAAGGTTGATCAGGGGCGCGACGATTAACCCACGAAAACTACTCAGAAGTCGTTTCATCTGGCCTGACGCCTCCATACTGTCACTCAGGACGAGGATCAGTGAAACAATGACGGCAAGAGAGAGTGTCTTTGGATATAACACTGATGAGAGAGCTCCCTGGGCAATATCGAGCGGGCCGAGATTGAACATGATACCAAGAGCGATTGCTCCAAGAAGGAAAGCATGTCCCAGCGACAGTTTCTTTCTGATACAGATGAGAATGAAAACGAAGGCAAATGCCAACCTGATGACGGCAGGAATATGATCTAGTCCCGACATGTGTTTACAACCTTTGATGTTTAATGGACATATAAAAGATGGCAATGATGGGAGTGTTGTCCCCGCTCCATGAAAATGAATGTTCGTGTATCATGCCGTCTGACGCCTTTTATTATTGCAGAAACTGTATCTGTGTCGCCATCAAGGAGTGACTGTTCCGGGGAAGGGCCGGACGGGAGGCTTCTGCCCTGAGCTGACTCGATGTTTCCAAATAATGGTCAATCGCCCTTTGATATAAGCGCATGACCAACCGAGCATAGTCATAATTTCTCATGTGTGATGAATTGTAGGCCAGTAACGCCATATAGCGATTGTTGAATTGCTGATGAAGGAGACTGTGGAGATAGTGGGCGGCAAAATATGCCTGTGTCTTGGGAAGTCGAAGAAAGTTTATAGGAGGTTCCGTCGGTGTATGCGGTAAATTCTTTTGCTTCATATCCAGATAGATGTGGTGACAGGTTGATTTGAGAATTTGAAAGATGCCTTGGGCAGGATCGGGACAACTGAATTTCAATCGGTCCAAGTCTCCATACATGTTACGGAAATAGGTCTCGAAATTTCCCACGGCAAATAGAAGGAACGGGTCGAGTCCATAATATGTTGAGGCATCGTAGATAAAACTCGTGTGCATTTCAGCCTTTTCTCTCGACATGGAGAGATTTTTTCTGTTGTAGTAGCCCTTCTTATATTGTTGCTGCATATACGGAGCCATGACGGCGATAAACCGTTCTCTTGGCGGGAGCGGGTCTATCGTTTCGGGTTGCGGACGGGGAAGGTTCCAGTAGTCTTCGGCGAGAAAGGCATCCGCGAATTCGGGATATTTTTTGATAAACGATTTCAGGTCCGATGACGTGATGTTAAGGTCGAGAATAAAACGGGTGGAATTCCTCATTGTAATTGTGTACCATGGGAGACCCAATTCACGAAGGCGCTGGACAAGCTGTACCGCATTCTTTCTACTCGTATACGAGGCACACTGAATATCGTATACTGTTTCCGCCGATACGATGCAAGAAAGGGTAAACACCGCAAGAACGGTTACAACGATCTGTAGCACAACCCTGCATGAAATCATGGGTTCTTCCTTGAGCTGATCAAACGTGATAAGATAAATTATATATACGAAACTCTTGACATAATCAATGTCAAGATGAAAGAAGCTGCCGTCGAGGTTATGACTGTTCCATGTGCCCGTCGGCTCATAATGAAATGTTAACAGAGAAGTAGCGTCATGAGGTAACGTTGGCTCACAAAGAATGTTACCCTGGTTTTCTGAGTGAAAATATCAGTTGAAAAGTTTATGTCATTATTGCATAGAATTACAGATTGAGATGATCAGATAATCAAGAAACAGGATTGACGGAACAATGAGAACGGAAAACACGTTAAATAAGCTGGTGGTCATATTTCAGAATCTTACACAAATAGAATCTTCATCTGTTGAAACAAACCTCAGTGAATCGTACTTTTTGAAATCCGTCAACACGGAACTTCGTGAAATAATTATGGTGTGCTACCTGAACACGGATCTGTTGGCGGTGGGGCGTTATATCAAGGAAGAATATAAAGGAGAGTATTATTCCCTTGTTTATTCAAAAATTAATGACTTAAAGAAAAACATCAATAAAAACCTGAAGGTTATCCAGTCTGTCTCCGGTTACATCAAAGACAGTAATTGCCGCAGGTACATCAAGGATGCAGTTCGCCATGTCGATGCGCTGTTGCTGTCCATCGACAAATCCATGGAAACATTCACCGCCGCCAGGAATCATATGCATTAAGCAGATCGTTTTTCCTCCCACTGTTTTCTGAAGGACCCTTATAGCAGGGAGTCCCTTCGTCAGTCGTCCAGGAATGAAACAGCCCTTTCATGATGACGCTTCATCATCGGTAATCGGACAACCGATTAAATATGTAATGGTTCTGGGCAGATTTGGAACCGGTTTCCTTCCGATTTTCCACACATAGGAATCGTTTGCCACCTTTTCTGTGAGGTTCCGCAATTCCCTCGGCGTATATGTCCGAAGTGATGAGATGACGCCGTCGTGGGTGATAATAAAAGGAAGCAGAGGAATGATATATGTCCAGAAAAGCAGGGAGAGGCGAATGGGGCGGACGAAGGGCATCAACACGAAAACAGAGGCGGGAATCAGCAGCATGATCTGAAGAATCGCCATGATATTTCGTTCGGTTGCCTCAAAGATGCCGATGCCCTGTCTTTTGTTCATGGCATCCTGGAGGATCGAGAGGGCTTCCTCGGGGCTGAAATGATGAAAAGAATTAAAAAATGTCCTGAAGCCGGTGAGTTCATCGGGAACGTTGGTGGCATCGATTGATGCAGGAAGGAAATCGAGACCCTTGCAGGATATCGCTCGTGTTTGCCGAAGGAATTCCACATTCGGATTCTTGTCCGTCAGTAAGATGGTTATGGGAAACCCTTCGCGCTCGTGAAATGATTGATAGAGGCGAAGCCATGGTCCACCACTGCCCGAGCAGAGGTCTATAACACGCCGAGCGCCGCATCGTTCCATGGCATGGCGAATGAGGGACGATGTGGTGCTGAAAATATTACTCACGTTCTCGAAGTACTGTAGAAAGATGGTTGCTCCGTCACGAAGCGGTCTCGGGCACCAGTGCTGATCGGAAATTTCTCGCAAATGGAATCGTTTCATTGTTCTTTACTGACGTATAATCTGCCTTTGAACGGAAATGCCCGTATTGTGTGAGTGTAGATTGAGAATTCCGACGTTTGAAACTGAATTCTTTTATGCCCGATCACTGTGAAGATTTGGCTGCATTGTCAAATCATTCTGGTGACGGATAGGCTTATTGGACCGTCATGATCCCGAGTGAATCGGTTCCGCCGAAGTCACCGGAAAATTTCCCCTCAGTGATGATGATCCTGTCGCCGGAACGAATCAGGTCCATTTCTTGCAAACGTTCAAGGATGACTGCCTGCCACGTTCCGTCATTCGTGCTCATCAACATGGGATAGACGCCATAAGACAGCAGCATGAAATCGCATACTTTCTGGTTGTGATTACAGGCGATGATCCAGCTGTTCGGCTTCAGTCGAGAAATTCTTCGTGCCGTCGCACCCCGTGATGTAGGGGTGAGTATGAACGGTGCCCTCAATGCCTGTGCCGCCTCAACGACGTTGAGCGAGACGGTGTCCGGGATATCGATTTGTTTGTTCCTGAGGTACTGTTTCAGCTGGTCCTGCAGTGCCGAAGACCATTTGATTTTACCACGCTGTCTTTCGAATGATGAGGCAATCCGTGCCATCATTGTCACGGTCTGTGCGGGATATTTCCCAATTGCCGTCTCTTCGGAAAGCATGACCGCGTCTGTCCCATCCATAATTGCATTGGCCACATCGGTTACTTCCGCCCTGGTAGGACGGGTATTATCAACCATCGATTGCAACATTTGTGTAGCGGTAATGACAGGCCGGCAGCAAAGATTTGCCTTGTGAATAAGTTCCTTCTGAATAACAGGGACATCTTCGATCGGTACTTCCACACCCAGATCTCCCCGGGCAATCATGACGGCATCGGTCGCTTCAAGGATCGCCTCTATATTGTCGATTGCTCCGGCCCGTTCTATTTTTGCCACTACATAGAGATTCTTTCCTTTCTTGCGGCCGAACTCCTTTACCCTGAGAATTTCTTCGGCAGACTCAACAAAAGAAACACAGAAGGTATCGATTTCATTCTCGATAGCAAATTCCATTATTTCAAAATCTCTCGGTGTTAAGGGATCAATAAGAAGTGGTGCTCCGGGAATATTGAGACCTTTGCCCGACAGGAGCGGACCTCCGATTGTTACGACACATTGCACCGCATCCTTGTCAATGTTGAGAACCCTCAACTCGATAAACCCGTCATTCAGATAGATGATGCTGCCCGGCGATACGCTTTCTTCGATCCTGTCATAATTGACGGAGATGAGAGAAGACGTTCCTATCACCGGTCTTGTTGTAAGGACAATTTCTTCACCTTGCAAAAGTTCAAGTGGTTCCGTCTGGAGTTTGCCGATTCTGATCTTCGGCCCCGGAAGATCGGCGAGAATAGCAACTGATGTGCCTTCGCTCTTCGCCGCTCTTCTGATTGTCCTTATATCTTCTCCATGGCTGTCGAAGCTTCCATGAGAAAAATTAAGACGTGCCACGGACATACCGCATCGTATCAATTCCCGTAGAACTGATTCTGACCTTGATGATGGCCCGATCGTGCAGACAATTTTCGTTTTGTAATGCGGCAGGGTAATGTTCATGTTTAGAGTATAAAACAATAAACACGGATTTGCATCAACAGAAATTCCTCTATGAAAGTTTTTGTGCATGCCGACAGAGGTCCTGTGAATGTTAATAAAGCAAAAACGATTGACATATTAGAATATATATTCTAGTATATACATTCTCTATGGGACGAAAAGCACGGTATGACAAGAAACAGTTTATTAGAGGAGCACTGAAACTGCTGGCGGAGCTCGGCCCTGCAGGGGTTACCATGAATGCGGTGGCCGAGGAAATCGGTGCGCCCATCGGTTCGGTTTATCACCGTTTTGTTTCGAGAGACGTGCTGCTGGCAGAGTTGTGGCTCCAGGTCGTGGAATCGTTTCAAAAGAACTTCCTGAAGGCGCTCGAACGGAGTGACGGTCTGGAAGCTGCCCTCCATACACCAAGATGGGTCAGAGCGCACCCAAAAGAAGGAAAGGTTTTGCTTCTGTACCGGCGGGATGAACTTTCGAGGGGTGAATGGCCCGATGATATAAAAGCTCATGCGGTTAAGCTTGCAGAGGAACTCAACACGGGCATCCGTTCATTTGTCACGCAGATGTTCGGTCGCATGTCAAGACGTAACCTGAACAGAACGGTGTTCGTTCTTATCGATGTTCCCCATGCCGCCGTGAGGCGTTACCTGGAGGTGGGAGCAATACTGCCCGACGTGGTGGATGAACTGATACGGGATACCTATCATGCCGTTTATAAGGAGGTTGTATGAAGGTTTACAATGTTCATGAACGCCGTCTTCAGGCACAACCTGAAGACGTTGGAAAACTAATAGACAGTCTTGCAGGGTCCGGCGACCTGCTCTGGCCGAGAGAAAGATGGCCGGCCATGGAGTTTGATGTCGGATTACGCTCGGGAGCGCGGGGAGGCCACGGCCCGATACGTTACCATGTTGCCGATTATATTCCAGGTGAACGGGTCGTTTTCCGGTTTGACGACGCGGGACTCATCAGAGGATTCCATGGATGCCATCTCTTTGAGGCGTTACCCCGCCGGGATAATGTGGTTCTTCGCCATATTGTAGATGGGGAATGTTCCTTTACTCTGTGGCTGAAATGGCATCTCATTGTCGGTCCGCTCCACGATGCATTGCTTGAAGATTCCCTTGATAAGGCCGAGAACGGGATAGCCAATGGTACAGTTACATCGTCGCAGTGGAGTCCCTGGGTTCGTTTCCTCAGATGGATCATTGCCCGTAAACGCAAAAGGAAACAACCTGAATCGACAGGGCGTCGAGGTTAATTAGGAAGCCGGTATCCTGAAATCAAAATAAAAGGACTCATGCATAGACTTACGTGACCCTTTGCTGTTCTGATACCGGCACAGAATGCCTCGTTTGTGAAAATAATGACTAAGATGAAAGTATCTTTTTTATAATCGCGTGCAGGTAAGCAAGTTCTTCACCTGAGAGATTTCCGCCGAATGTCAATTTGTTGCGATCGCTGATTGCAGTTATACCCGATGAAGGAGCCAGTTTGTTCAAAAGGGAGACAATAGCCGCCGTCTTTTTGCCGATCTTTCGCCGGCACAGAGGCAATCTGTTCCCGATTACCGATCTGCCGCAATGGCAGGTTATCCCTTCATCCGGAATCGTGTCTCTTCCGAAAAGATCGGTCATATTGACGAGGGGATGTTGATTGAGAATGAGCTCTTCTATTTCATCGGCAGCCATCTCTGACGTGTTTATCTTGTAAGGGGTCTGTTTCTCGATACGGAGAAGGGCGCCGGAGACCTGAACGCGAGTCGATTCATTGGTTTCTGAAATGACCTGACGGACCGTGGTTAGGATCGGCATCAGTACAAATCCGATTCCGATGAATGAGATTAAAAACAGCCGGAGTGGTAGAGGCATGGGAAGCATCATGATCACATTTCCGAACATGATGATGACTGCTGCCACAAAAAGGAGCGCTATTCCGAGTTTGGCATATGAGAGGAGGTGCATTCCTGATGGGGGAATGATGATAATAAAGGTTCCTGATTCTTCCCGTATGATTGATTTCATTGTGTGCGGCATCTCAGGAACGTCAATGACTTCGCCTGAACGCCTTACCTGTTCCCTGATAGAATCGTTCAGAGCGTCGGCCTTCCGCTCAACATTCATGCCTGTCCCGGTATCGGACAGGGGCAGACCGAGAAACTGTGCAATCATTTCGGCCTCTTTCCGAGCTTCCAGGTAGACGGAAAATTCTCTCACCGCAATAACGTCAGTCCCGATCTCTCCTACGATGCGCACAGGATATACCGTCGTTGAAGAATTTTTACTGCTCCGATTTTCTTTGCTGATCATAATTCTGGAATAAGAGTCGAGCCTGTAACACTTTTGCTTGATCGAGGTAAAAAATCTCCACCTTCTTATGATGATACGCCGCCTCCTGTCGATGGCGAGGTCGGTGCGTCCGAACATCAGAATCGCACCGGCCGTGGCGAAGACACCGCCGAATAAAACGATAAAATACCACGGTGGAATCTCGCCCTTCACGGGCACAATCCCGAAAGGAAGGAGAATAAAAAAAATCCCCACCAGCATGAACGGGATGCCGAATATCATGAGGCAGCCACCACCACTCTTGAAGAGCAGTATATCCGGATCAGTTTTTTTTCTGTAAATCAATGTATGGCATCCTTTAATGACAGGAAACATGTCTGAACCATTAACAGGAAGCAACGTGTTTCTTTTTTTGATACCTCAGAACCCATTCAATGGGTATTTTTTTGAAGATGAAACAGATCGGTTATGTTTGGCGAACTGTGAGCCATCCAAAGGATGTATTTCCCGGGTCGTGCTCTGTATCATGCACCCGGTGTCGGTTAAACTTTACTTTCTCGGCACTGTTTACAATAAATCGTTCTGCCTCATGATCGGCAAAACTAATGATTTCCTGAAGCGATTTAATTCTTGACTACATATTGTGGTTATATTAAGTTAGACACAATATGTTGTGCTATCAAAGATGTCACATTTTTTTGCAGGCCGTTCTTCAACAGTAGTCCCTGAGAGGTGGAATATGAGTTATGTTCATAAAACGTACTGCGAATGGGCAGAAGAACATGATGACCGTCATATGGATCATTCCGTGGAGACCGTCCCTCGAGAAAAAGACGGAAGGGTTCTGTTCACGTTGAATCATGACCTTTCCGGATACGGTGTGTTGAAGAGTATTGTGGCAAGTTTTGTCGTAACCTCTATGGAAGCAGACCGGATATGGCGGTGTGTTGACCATCTGATCAGCGAAAACGGCATTGAATGGGTTTGGGAACATATTGATTACATTAAGGATATAATAGAGTTCCACGGTTTTGTCAAAAAAGATGCTGCATCTGAATAGCAGCGACCTTTCCCGGTAATGTGGTTTTTCGGGAGTTGCACAACCGCAAATTTGCAGATATATGTAGCATCACGTCTCTTTGTGAAAGACCTGTCAGGGTTATTTTTCTTCTTCTTCAGTCGTTCCGCAGGGAGCAACCGTGAAATATATGGTTTGCTTCGCACGATGATGAACCGCGAACATCCGAGATATAAGGCACATGAATGTGCCCGTTTCTTTGTCGCTTGTTGAGTAGCTGCTTGTTCGGCATCTCAGGAAATTTCAAGTCGTTACATTGTTCTGAAACAGCCGGTCCCTCCGATGATGGTCGGTTGCCCCGGGTTCCCGGCAAACAATATCAGTTGCGTTAAAGGCAGGTATGACAAATCATTCAATGGTTTTAGTGAAACCCCATACGGTCTGCCCTTCCTGATTTATCGAGTCTTGGGAGCGCCCGGGTATGCATTGTCCAAGGTTCCTCCCGGAATTTCCACAGATTCGCACATCGGCATGCACCCCTCATTATACGTTGCATTTCCGCATATGCAGTAGTGTCCCGAAGCGTATTTATGCTCATGGTGTAAATGCATATGAAGGTTGGTGCTGAATTACAAATGACTGAATATGCTGAATAAATTCGATCATATTCCCCGGCACAATTATTGCTTCATATTAAACGGTCGATCGGATCATTCAGTATCCATAGGTAGTGGCCGGAAGAGTCTCCGAAGAAAATTGATGTGAGAGGATGTTTTTTTTTGCAGCCGAAATGGTGAGCCTACAGGCATGTTAGAGGCGAGGTTTGAATTAATTGAGGCGGATCAACGATACGTTACCGTGCAGGCCTTATATTCTATCCAACATTACACATTTAATTAAAGTTCCATCCCGATGTTCAGCAAATACGGTGCATAGTCGGCGTTAAAAGTGTCGAGAAAAATTTGTGGATATTCAGAGGGGAATTCGAGTCAAAAAGAAACGAATAGCTAAAGCGCATGAAGCAGGGAGACGGGGTTGTTTTCGCCGCATATATGATCTCTCGACCAGGGAATGAGAAAATTTGATGTGTTGTGAGATTTCTGAAAGCATTTCTTATGTTATCCATATGAAAGTGATCAGATCCTTCTGTTTGCCGGGACGTCCGGGATGATTTAATAACGGCTCAACACGAAAGGAGGTGTCGTCGGAATAGCAAAAGAGAGCGTGTCCGTAGAAAAGAATAAATTTCAATCAGAGCCATACAAAAGGAGGTTAAGCATGGCACACGAGCACAGTTTTGCAACACCGGCTCCTGCAGGATTGGCGGCATTAGCTGTCGCTTGTTTTGGTTTTGCGGCAGTATTTCTGGGCAAAGTAGGTTTAGAAGGGCTTCCCTTGCTTGCTGCCTGGTTGGTCGGCGGTTTCGTTGTTCAATATACGACGGCGGTTATAGAACTGAAAGATCATAATTTAGCCGGAGGTAATGTTTTCTTATTTTTCGCTGCTTTTTTTATGCTTGCGGCGGCCTTGAGTGTTTTTGCGAAATTTATGTTACATACATATGGTGTGAAGCCTCAGATTTATGTTGAGGGATGGTGCTGGCTTGCCGGTGCGGCGTTTCTTACTGTCGTGACGCCTGCCTATCTCAGGGGAAGCAAGATATTCTTCCTGGCCGTCGTGATGGCTGACATCGTCCTGTGGCTCCTCTGTTTCCTCGATCTCGGACTGGCAGATCCCAAAATCTTCAAACCCTTTGCGGCATATCTGTTGATTGGAATCGGCTTTATCGGCATTTATTTAGCAGGGGCAACAGTATGTAACACCGTTTTCGGAAAGGTAATCTATCCGGTAAAATAACGTCCTTATTCGATGAAGGGGCAGGCGATCCGTTCTCGCCTGCCCGTTTCTCAATTATGCCATCTGTCATTTCTTATACTGTCATTCAGTTCCATACACCCGGGAAGAGATTTATAAGGCAAAAATTTATGAATCGGGAAATTGACAACGAGGATATGCCTGTCCTCAGCCCATGATCATGGAAAAGATGCCATTGAAGAAAATGTAGATTTTGTATTGTTATTGTAGGCAATGCGGCCGCAATGTCGTTTTTCCGATAGGACGGCAGCGTTGATCGTCACTTCGATGGGATGAATCTGATCGGTTTCGCTATGATGCTTGGTAGAACGACAGGAAGGCTGCGATGCCGGTCATGAACATCTGGACGGAAATCGTTACCAGGATCAATCCCATGAGTCGCTCAATGGCGATGATTCCTCGCCTGCCGAGATAGCGGGATAACCCACTGGCAAAAAAGAGAATGAAACCGGAAGTGAAGCATGCAATGGTGATTGCGAGAAACCACCACGGCCAGCGGTCGGGATGGCGGTTTGCGATGAACAGGACTGATGCCAGAGCCGCCGGACCGGCTATCCAGGGAATTGCCAGGGGAACAATAAAAGGTTCATTGTCGGTTAATTGTTCACCTTTCCCCTCATATTCGGGAAATATCATGCGGAGCGCTATCAGAAAAAGAATGATTCCGCCTGCTATGGTCAGTGACGGTTCCGATATGTTCAGGAGGTGAAGCACATGCCGGCCGGCGAATAAAAAGATGATCATGACAAGCCAGGCAATCAAAAGTTCCCGGATGATGATTCGCTTCTGTCTCTGTTCATCGACATTTTTGAGGGCGGAAAGAAAGAGCGGTATGTTCCCGATAGGATCCATAATCAGAAAAAGTAGAATAATTGCGGAAAATGTGGTCACACCATCCATGCCTCCATTCGGTTATAATTGCCACTGGGTGAACCCCCGGCTCTGTAGGGTGGCACCCTTTTGACATTTCCCTGAATATGGGAAACTTCTATCAACCAACTATTGAAGGTTTTGCAGGTAATGATGCTCAAGCTGAGATATGATTGGAGTTTAAGCCATGCGATATGGGAATGCAAGCATCATCATGCGGCATGGAGAGAAAATGCCGAAGAAACGCGATAAGGGCGGTTGTGTCAGTATTTTGGATCAACATTCAGGAGCCACGCAACGCAGAGAGAAATCAAGGTTGCGAGGGGGGATCTCCCATCAGATCATGTGCATATGCCGATTTCCGTTTCGGCCCGGATAGTGGGAATTACTGATCTTTCGCTTATTCTTGATTTATTAGCACACTTCAGCTCAGCGTTAATGGACTGTACGGAGGTATTATT
>OMKS01001030.1_pt1 | contig 25517 bp, 17 predicted proteins | sample 1674721 | NCBI WGS metagenome assembly OMKS01 (sample SAMN06264996, study PRJEB25208) | sediment metagenome | isolation source: hot spring sediment | place: USA: California | collected 2014-09-02
TCTTTATCATCCTGTTATCCTGTCTAAAGTTTGTAGATATAACTTTTGATCCCTGTGATCGGTTACGATGTTTTTGAATCCTCAATCATAATTTCAAAAGTTTAACCCCAGACATTTCGAAAACAGAAGCTAAAACCCTAAAAGAAAATTGGGGTGAAATCGATCCACGAGATAAATCTTCCCGATAATCGGGACAGGCGCGGCAACCCATAACATCGGAATTTAATTGTTGCGTCGATTAATAAAATTTTATATATTTGATGAAATTTGGCAAACTGTTACATAACAGAATTCAAACGGAGGATCTATGGAAAAACCCAAAACGAGCTTGCCTGAAAATGCGTATCGTGAGCTCAAGCCAGGTGAAAAATATGAACCTTTTATTCCAGCTTCGTTTACCGGACCGGAAATCAGTTTGCGATCCGTGAGTTGGGGCATTCTTCTGGCCGCGATTTTTACTGCGTCGGCTGCATATCTCGGCTTAAAGATCGGGCAGGTGTTTGAAGCCGCCATTCCCATCGCCATTATCGCAGTTGGTCTCAGCGGTATCTACTCGCGGCGCAGCACCATATTGGAAAACGTGATCATCCAATCCATTGGCGCCGCATCGGGCATGGTGGTCGCCGGCGCTATTTTTACTATTCCCGCACTGTACATTATTCCCAATCTGACAACCAATTTTTGGCAGATTTTTCTCGCTTGCCTGTTTGGCGGATTTCTGGGAATTGTTTTTATCATTCCGTTACGGCGTTATTTTGTCGCAGAGCAGCATGGATTGCTGCCATTCCCTGAAGCTACTGCGATTAATGAAGTGCTGGTGACCGGAGAAAAAGGCGGAGATCAAGCCAAAACTTTGGTTTTTGCAGCGCTGATCGGCGGTATCTACGATTTTCTGATCGCCAGCCTGGGTATGTGGAGTGAAATCATTTCCACTCGTCTTGTTCCCCTGGGCGCAAAACTGGCGGATAAAGGCAAGCTAATCTTGAAAGTAAACGCCGGCGCCGCTGTGATGGGACTCGGCTATATCATAGGATTGCGCTACGCCTCGATTATTGTCGCCGGTAGTTTTGTTTCGTGGTTGGTGCTGATTCCGGCGGTGTGGTATTTTGGCGAGCATTTAAATTTGGCTGTGCTTCCCGGTGCGGTTCCCATCAGTTCAATGACAGTGGAACAGATATTCTCCAACTATATCCGCCACATCGGCATCGGCGGCATCGCCTGCGCCGGAATCATCGGCATCATTAAAAACATTAAAATAATTGTTTCAGCCTTTTCGCTGGGATTTAAACAGATTTTTTCAGGCGTCAAGGACAGCTCCGCTGGAATTCGCACCGATAAAGACATCCCCATGTCGCTGGTGATTCTGGTTATTTTATTGACTTCGGTTGCGATCTTGTTGTTCGTTCGCGCATCGGTGGTGGATACCTGGTATATTGCAATCATCGCACTTTTATTGACTGTGGTGATTAGTTTTCTGTTTACCACGGTCGCCGCTCGCGCCATTGCCATCGTCGGTGTAAATCCGGTTTCCGGCATGACCTTAATGACGCTGATTCTCAGCAGCATTATTCTGGTCAAGGTGGGATTACATGGCTCTGCCGGTATGGTTTCGGCGTTGATAATCGGGACAATCGTGTGTACCGCGCTTTCTTCAGCCGGAGCATTTATCACCGATCTAAAAGTGGGTTATTGGCTGGGCGCCACGCCGTTCAATCAGGAACGCTATAAATTTCTGGGTATATTGGTTTCTGCATTGTTTGTTGGCGGCGTAATTTTACTGCTGGAAAATGTCTATGGTTTTGTCAAAACGCCGGAGCATCCCAACCCGTTGGCAGCGCCACAGGGCAATGCCATGGCAGCTATTTTGAACGTGGTTTTTGCCACATCTTCAGTTCCCTGGGGATTATATCTCGCCGGTGTTTTTATGGCGCTTACAATGGAACTAATCGGGGTGGCGCCGCTGGCATTTGCCTTAGGCATGTATCTGCCAATCGAATTAAATACTCCAATTTTAATCGGCGGCATCATCGCCCATCTTGTCGGTAAAAGCTCTGGCGATGAAGCATTGAACAATGCCCGCAAGGATAAGGGGACACTGATCGCTTCCGGATTTATCGCCGGCGGCGCATTAATGGGGGTGATCAGTGCGGTGCTGGCTTATTTTTTTGAAGATAAATTAAATACCGGTTTTGCGGAATTGGAACTGAGCGGTTTTCACATCGGCATGGTGGTGAGCGCGCTGATGTTTACCGGATTGTGCATTTTTATGTATCGATACGCCAAGACCGCGAAAATCGAAGATTAAACCAGAAGCAGAGCCGGTCATCAAGTCGGCTCTGCTTTTTTTTACATCGTGGTGTAAAAGAATTTCGCCAGGATGCTATCCTCTTTAACACTCTTGCCAATTGGCTGAGATTCAATGGTCTCAGCGTGATTCAAAATGTAAAGCTGATCGTAAAATCGAACATTGCAGGACTGATATTTTCCACCTGTTCCGGAGGGTGCGTTTTTGTGAATGGCAGTGAACTTATACCGAAAATAATTAGCGCTGCAACCAACACCACAATTACTCCCTGATAAATCGGAATCCGATAGTCCAGTACCCGCCAGAGTCTTTGACCGAACTGAACAATTAAACTATGCTGTCTGGGGTAAAAGCGGTTGGTCTGAAAAATATATTTTTTTATAATATCAACTCCTGGCAAAATTTCAGTTGTGTGCAGGGGATTTAGCACACTCATAAAACCTGTTGTCATCTCAAGAAAACCGCGACATTTGGAACAGGTTTCCAAATGTCCCTCGAAGCGCTTTCGGTCAAGCCGGCTGAGGCGCTCAACTTCATTTTCAATAATAATAAGCTCTGCCTCGTTACATTGCATCATCGTATGGTTATTTGATTGTCTCATAGTTTACACCACATTTGAATACGGATTAAAAGCACGCAACCGTTGAGCCAATTTTTTAGTTACATGATGCAATCTGGATTTGGTCGTTCCTTGGGGACAGCTTAAAATTTCGCTTATCTGCTTTATTGTGAAATTCTCCTGATATCTCAACAAAAATGTGCTTCGCTCTAGGCTGTCCAATTTTTGCAGCTCTGCGAATAATGCGTTTTGAAACAGCTTTTGATCCAGATGCTCTTCTGCTGAATGAGATTGCTGCTGTATTGATTTGACAGTCGTGTCCAGTTCACAGGATTGATCAAAAACATCTCTGATTTTATGATTGCGGTATTCATTTTTACACATATTATGAGCGGCAGTGAAAATCCATGCCGAAAAATTTTTCACCGGAGTATTGCCTGTTCTTCTCTCAACAATTTTCATAATAACATCCTGAAGCAAATCCCGGGCGCGTTGCTCATCGCGGCCCAGCATCCGGAAAAAATAGCCAAGCAGTCGCCGGCAATAACGATGGTAAAGCTCATCAAAGGCAGAAGTATTGCCCTGTTGAATTAATTCAAATAATTTTTCATCGACAAACTTGCGGTATTTTTTGTATGGAAACAGAAAAGTAAATTTTTTTTGTCATTGTCCCACTCCTGTTAATTTTTCTATTAATGATCAATTATGGCAGATGCTATCCAATTAGCAGATTATTGCAACAATAATCTGCCAGAGCTGAGCTTGTTCTTCTTTCAGATAGACACAGAAACTGGAAAAACGTTCAACAGAAAATGAGAAAAATTATGAATCAGGCAGGAAAATGGGCTCAATCGGGATTGCTTTTATTTTCACCTTATCACCACCAGCTGAATTTATTGCTTGCTAAATATATTATAATATTTTATATTATAGCGTCATTCTTCGATGGTGTATGAGGTATAAATTTCGCCGGAATGGATTTTTTGTCTGAACTTTCGCCTCAGGAACCGTTTAATAGCGTTACGGGTTATCGGAATGAGCGCCATAAATCCCACGCCATCCGTTAACAGACCCGGTGTTAGCAACAAAAGTCCACCAGCAAGCACGATGACGCCATCAATTAGCTGTTCCGCCGGGATTCTTCCCTGGTTCAATTGCTGACGAATCTGGGTGACAATAAAGAATCCCTGTTGTTTGGCAAGATAGGCGCCAAAAACACCGGTTGCAACGACGATCGCAATGGTGGAGCTTAATCCGATACGGGCGCCGAGTTCAATCAACAGAGAAAGCTCAATCAACGGAACCAGGGTAAACAGCAACACAAAACGAATAAACATAACGACTCTTCTTTCTGAAAATAGTAAAAAAGCTTTTGATTACTATACTTGAAAAGCATTGAAATTGTTTCTTTTGATGGTCGATTTGACGACAGGAATAAAATGAGAAGACTATTCTGCCAAATTTTTTGGATATTTTTAATTTTAATCGCGGCTGGCTGCAAAAACCCGTTCGCCACCCGCGAAGCCGAACCGCCGACCACGGATCAGAGCTCATGGCGGCTGCCAACGGATCCTGCTATCGTGCTTGAAAATATGCGACTGGCGTTTTACGAAAAAAATGTAGAGAATTACATGAAGTGTTTGTCTGATTCGCAGACGCTTTTCCGTTTTATTCCCGATGAATATGAGGCGTCAAACAGCGCCGGTACTTTCGAACAATGGAACCTGGCGTATGAACAGACTTATATCAAACGACTGTTTACATCAATTCCGGCGGATTCATCGAATATTTTGAAATTCACACCGGATCAACGCCTTGAGTTTGCCGATTCAGTTTTTATCCGAACCGATTATTCGCTGGAGCTACATCATGTGTTGCCAGCGGTTTATCCAAGAAGCGCAAAGGGTAAAGCCGATTTCTGGTTTATGCGCCATAGCGGATATTGGGTGATAACCCGTTGGGAGGATTACGAGACGATTATTGACAGCGCCAGCACTCGTTTGCCTTCCTGGAGTACTATTAAGGCTGTATTTTTGAACTAAAACTGAAATTTTAAATTTAACCTGAATAATTCATACGCCACAAAGTCTCGAAAACACAAAGGCACACAAAGTTTTGAAAATATAAAGCTTGGCAGGAAAAGGAGATTAATCGACTCAGAATGTTTTTCATAAATGCTTCTTTCACAACTTTGTTCCCGCCGCGGCGGGATTCGTGACTTGGTGCCTTGGTGGCAAGATTTATTCTATTACTCAGAAAAACTTTGTTATTTTAACAATAATTTTAGGCACAATTATTAATCATTTTGACTCTTAAATTTTATTAATCCGTGCAAATCCGTGTCATCCGCGTTATCCGCGTTATCCGCGTTCTATTTTGGTTGCGGCTTTGCTGCGTTAGGAATTATTCAGGCTAAATTGCACTTCGTTTGTGTGTTCCCGAAAAAAATGAATCACCATATAAATATTCCGTCACCAGATTGAATTTTCATCCGTTTTTTTCATCAGGGTTCAAGTTCGGGGATGGAGAGCCATTTTCTCTCATGCCATGATTGAATCCCGATTTCAGCCAGTTGAACACCTTTTGCGCCCTCCAACAGCGTCCAGTTAAACGGTTCATCGTTGGCAACATGCCGCAAAAACAGTTCCCATTGCAGCTTAAATGCGTTGTCGAAGCGGTTCTGGCTGCCAGCCGGTTTCCAATTTTCATAATAATTGATAGCGTTTTCTTCATCCGGATTCCATACGGCGCGAGGAGTTTCATCGTAACTTTGAATTAAACAATTGCGCAAACCGGCGACGGCTGTTCCTTCGCTACCATCCACCTGCATGACGAACAGATCATCGCGCCGCACCCGTACCGCCCATGAAGAGTTGAATTGCGCGATGATGTTATTCTCCAATTTAAAAATTGCATAACAGGCGTCATCAGCAGTGCAGGTATAAGGATCACCGTTTTCATCCCAACGTTTTTCAATGTGAGTTGCGCCGAGACAGGATACAGCTTTGACCGAACCGAATAAATTATCGAGCAGATAACGCCAGTGAGGAAACATATCAAGTATGATTCCACCGCCATCCTCCTTTCGATAATTCCACGATGGCCTTTGCGCTGGTTGGCGGTCTCCCTCGAAAACCCAGTAGCCGAACTCCCCCCGAATTGAGAGAATCTTTCCGAAAAAACGGCTGTCGATCAGATTTTTCAACTTTATCAATCCCGGCAGCCAGAGCTTGTCCTGCACCACTCCGTTTTTAACACCGGCTTGCTTTGCCAATTGGTATAATTCATAGGCATCGCTGGAGTTGGTAGCAGTCGGTTTTTCACAATAAATATGTTTACCAGCCGCGATGGCTTTTTTTACTGCTTCAACTCGACGATTAGTGGTCTGCGCATCAAAATAGATGGCGTAGCTTTTATCTTGGAGCACACTATCCAGATCGGTGGTCCATTTCTCAACGCCTGATTGTTGAGCTAATTTTTTTAGCTTTTCCGCATTTCTTCCCACTAAAATTGGATCGGGAATAATAGTCTCATTATCATTGATCCTGATACCGCCCTGGCGAATAATTGCAACGATCGATCGCATCAAATGTTGATTGGTTCCCATTCTGCCGGTTACACCGTTCATAATTATGCCAACTCTATGGGTTACAATATTTTTCATAAAATCGCTCCTCTGATAATGATAAAATGATTGCCAAAAATTTGATGCAAACGGTAGTTCACTTATTTTGCGGCGGATCAATATATTGCGGTTGCGCACCTTCTGGAAGCGGTGGCGCCTGTACGCCGGCTCTGGGCAGCGTCCCCTCCAACTCCTGCCGCCAATGAGCCACATCTCCGGCAGGTCCGTAACAATAAATCATGCGCAATGGCGTTTCACCGACATTAGTTAACTGGTGAAAAACAGCTGGCGCTATGTAAACTGCCTGACCACCGGTTACAATTTTCAGCTCTTCTCCGAGACACATTTCGCCAGTACCCTCAAGCACGAAATAGACCTCTTCCTGAGTTTGATTATGCCAGGGAACCTGACCACCTCGAGGTTCGAGAGTTACGTATCCCATTGAAAAATTATCACATTGAATCGGCGAAGCCCCACCGACCAGATTTTGCGTCCGTCTTCGGGCAGGATAACTGCGACCCTCGATTTTGTTTAAATCAGCAATTTTCATTCACCATTCTCCCATAGTTCGATGCCAATGATATTACAATAACAAACATTTCCGATATAGCGTTTATACATTTTATCTTTGCTTTAAGCCGCTTTTTCGCCCTGGTAATTACTCAAGGCGAGAAAGTATTTCACTCAACCGCACTATTAATTCCGTCATGGGATTATTTTAAAGCTGTCGGGATACGTTGCATTCGCGCTTTATCCGTAACAATCGGGATTGGTTTTTTGATATATTTAACGGATCTCAGAAATCACCTCATAATTTTATACTTTGCATTTGTACCTGTAATTTTCTTGTCCCACGTACCAGGCAGGAGAAATTTACATAATTGCTCGATTCTACCTTTTCATTTTCAATGGGAATCAAAACGCCATCAAGGCTCACCTGCAACGCCAGAAATTTTTCCGGCAGCATTACGTGAAAATCAACCTCAGAATGATGGGCTTTTACAACAATATCGATTGTGTCATTCTTTATTTGAAATTGATATTTTAAATTAGTCTTTGAGGTGGCGTAATTAATTTCAACTTCTGCCGCGTCGACGCCGGCTGCAACCCATTTGGGAGAAAGCCGTACTTTCTGAAATAGTTTTTGCTTATCTTCCACACCAGCCAATCCCTCAACAAAACCGTAGAGCATAGCGCTGGATCCCCAGCCGTCAGTGGGCGTTGCATCGGGGCTGGTGCTGGTTTCCACGCTGGACGGTCTGCCATCGGGAAAATACCAGAGATATGTTTCACGGTTTTGACTGATCATGTCATAATACCGTTTGAGAATATCCACACCGAAAGTCTCAAATCCATGATCGAAGGCGGCTTTCGCCAATTCTCCGCCCACCAATGGCATAATACCACCATTGATATACGCGCCAGCAACCAATTTTTCATCGCCAAAAATTCCGGATGGGAATGGGGGATCAATAGAAAACCATTCAACAAAGGCGCCGGTGGATTTTCCGCGTTTAATGTACTCATTAATGATCGACCTGGCCATGTCGTGCGATGCCACACCGCGATTTATATCCATCGGATTGCTGAGGCTCAATTGTGCGGACTCATTTACACCGGGAATTTCCACCGGCGTGAGCTTTACGAAATGGGTGTAAAACTTTCCGTTCCAGCAAACACGGTTCATGGCAGTCTTCAAATCGTTGGCGCGCTGCAGCCACTTTACAGCATCAGCCTTGTTTCCGAAGTAGTTATAGCAATGTGCCATGATACGAAATGCCTCATAGTAGCCGCTATTGTCGCCGTGCATGACTCCCCAAAAGCTGTCGTCGGTTACCTGAAATTGCAGCCAGGGATATTTGCCAGCAGTGTAGGCAAAATCCCAGGTGTCAATGGTGTAGGGTCTTTTCACCACTCCAAGTTCTGCTTGCCACCGCCAGGGATGGGTGATGATGTAACTCAGCGCTTTTTCCATTTTGGGCAGAAGCTTCTGCAACCAGGCATCGTCGCCGGTGACTTGCCAGGCTAAAAATGCTGCTTTAACAAATCGATATTCCACATCCGCCTCCACCGGGACGCGAACATATTTGGTCCAGTTCTCGCGTTCGCTGGGCAATTTCTCAGGGAAGGTGGTAAAGTAGTCAAAAATGCGACCGTTTTCAGCTTGAGTCGCTGCAAAATGGCTCACCGTACTTTTTAAATCGGGTTCAAAATATTTCATACCGCGCATAATTTCTGAATAATCCCGAATCCAGATTGATTTAGCGTCAGGGCTGCGATAGCCCCTTATGTTTTGACCGTCAATATTGACTTCCATAACATCCTGTTCAAGAAAAGAGCGAATCAGCGCATAAAAATTGTCGAATTCAGGTTTGCCCGTTTTTACGACTATTTCATTTCCTTTGTTGTTAACCACATTCAACCTCACTTAGCATCAATTGTTAAAGTTTATGCCAACTTAAACGATTAAGTAAATTATTCAAAAAATTTCCTGATATTTTGGATGGCAATTAAATGTTGAAAAACATTCTATAGCTACAATATTTTTCAACCAGTTAATTTATTACCATTGAAAATAACAGGAATTTGAATGTTATAAAATAAAATATGTAACTATTCAGAGCATTTTCTTTACCACAAAGACACCAACACTCAAAGTTACACAAAGAAATACATCTTTAAAGATATTCTAACAGTCTTCTCTGCTTTTCTTGATGTCTTGGAGACTTGGTGGCTGAACAGTAACTTATATTCTATGTTTAATCTTAGTTTTGGTTCAATTTTTTTTCACCGCCAAAATCATTTTATTGAGACAGTTTAGCTATCTCAGCATCTTTAAATTAGATAGAAGCTGTCCATCAACTAAAGTCGTGCATGATGCAACCACCAGTCTGGGTCCTGTATTTCACCGCGCTTGGTGGAATGAACCAGCACATAATCACCATTTAGATTCTTGTCCACAAACACGAATTTTGCTCCACTCTCAAGTTTGTAGTATTGCCAAATTTCATGGGCTTTAGTATCCATGCTTGTCGGAACAATATCCTTTGAATCAGGCAGTCCATATAATAAGAGCACCCGACCGCGATCAGATTCCCAGCCCTCCTTGAAAATGGTTGTAAAATTTTCATTGGCTATTTTAATTAAATAATTATAGCGCATTTCATATTCATTTAACGGCGTATCAGGATTTGGATCCCTTTGAGACCAGAATGAAATAAAGAAGTTTCTTTTTCCTTCGAGACCTAATTCTCTGAAAATTGCTTTCTCTTGTTTATCTGTAATATATTTCAATTGGTTGAAATAGTGGTCTAACTCATCTTCGTCCATTTGGTTATATTTTTCAATATTTGCATGAACAATTTGTTTATTAATTTCTGTTTTTTTCAATAAATCGCTTTTGTTATAAATAAAGAATTGTTTCGTTGACCGTGTCTGCCGCATATCATAATGATCCTTTACCTCTAATTCAAGGATATAACTCCCTGTAGTTAATTTTGCTACATCGATTGATCCATATACTACACTGGTTGGGCCTGGTTTGTTCTTTTTCAGTCCCTCAAAATTCAAAACATTTATTCCGTTCATATCCTTAACTTTATAAGTAACCTGATAAGGACTGGACCGCCCATTATCGTCCCAGGCAAAATTATAAGCTTCAGCATAAAAATACAAATTTGGGGACTCCTTTCCATAAATTCGCTCAGCATTTGGTATGACTCGAAGTCCGTTCTTATCAAATTTTGTTTCTCTCACTTGTTGAGGACGAATCGACGAGGCGAGAGTAATTGAACTCAATGTTAGTGTATCAAACGAAAAAGTTTTTATTTTTATTGAATCGATTAGAGTAATCGATTGTTTGCTGCTCAGATCAATTAATTCAGATTTTACAACATAACTTCCCTCAGCCAAGCCAAAGGCTGAAAGCTCAGCAAATTTTTGCCCGGCTGTAATCTGTTCTAAAGAGTCAATTCTATCTTCAACATTGAGCGTGTCAGAGGTCAATATCCTATTATTTTTCAAAATGTGTGTCAGAACCTGGAAAGCGCCTCGATATCCTTGAGCTGATTTTTCATGAGATATTTGCTCGCGGGGAATGGAGTAGTATATTTCCAGATAAACCTGTTTCTCATTCATCCGGAATTGTGCAAAGTCCACATGAAATTGCATCGCTCTTCCATTTTGCCCGGTGACGGAAAAAACCAAGATAAAACTTAATAAAGGAAATAAATATATAAACTTGCAAATTTTATTATTGCTAAAGTGTTGAGTAATTATTGAAAAAACCATTTCAACACATCCTCTTAATTTGCTATAAGTTAAAAAAAAAGAAAAAGCTTCCTCATCATGTAAGGAAGCTTTTCTTACGTACTTAACCCAAAAAATTTTGAATTTTATAATTCAAATTTAAGGGAGAAGCGATGAGTATCATCAAAAACGTTAAAGCTGGTGAAAGCATAGTCCAGCCACACTTTGTAGGCAGAAATCGGCAGCTCGAGACCGGCGCCGAAAGTGAAACCCTCATCTGTTTGCTGGAGTCGTGTTTTTTCGTCGAACGCGCCTGAGTAACCGAGCTTATACCCGCCACGAAGAGCAAACTTATGATAAATTGTCCACTCGCCGCCAACAAAGTACAATTGTTGATTATCTTTGGGTTTTGTTAGATCCACAAAACCTTTAAGCTGCGTATTTTCTTCCTTGGCAATACTCATTGAAGCGCCAATAGAAAAATTCAACGGCAATGTGGTGTTGAATGCATAAAATTGCATATCTGATCCAACATTATTGATTCTGGCGCCAAAAGTCAAATCACGAAAGCCAGTTTCGTAGATCGCGCCAAAATCAAACGCGATGGCGGATGCTGTCTCAGTATCAATTTTTTCCTGGATGAATTTTGCCGACGCTCCCATGCGAAATCTATCAGTAAATTGTTTGCTGTAGGAAAGTGATATCGCCAGATCATAATAATCAAAGGTATCATATTGACCAACACCGAAAGCTTCGGGAGCACGTCCTTCATATCCCGGCGGTGCGATATCCCGATCCGCAGCAATGTCAGCTACACCAAGGTGAATCACCCCAAAACCGAAAGTTCCAAGGTTGCCAAAACTATGGGTAATAGCCATGGCGTTCTGGCTTAAACCAGCTATCCAGCTATTATGGTTAAGTCCGATCTGGGTTTTCCCTGGTTCTATCTGAATTCCGGCCGGATTCCAGAAGACCATATTGGGATCGCCATAAAGTGTTGTCGCCGCAGAACCCAACGCCACCATTCGAGCTCCGACACCGATCTTCAGAAAAGCGGCGCCATCAATGCCTGGCTTTCTTAGACCAGCTCCGACGATAGCGGCTGACAGCAGCAATATTACAAGTGTAAAAGTAATTAATTTCGCTATCTTCATAATTGAATCTCCTTAATTAGAAATTTTTTTTGTTAAGAAAGAACCAAATTCGGTTATCGAATAATGGCAAACTTCCCGTTTTGCATTCCGCCGTCATATTTGACAACCCAGAGATACAGACCACTTGCCACTTCGTTACCATTTTTGGAGAACATGTCCCAAAAATAGGTACCGTTTTCGGCGACTGGTGCATTAAACTCAACTTCCTGAATCAGCATGCCAGAGATATCATAGATCTGGATGGTACAATGTAGCGGCAGATTGTAAAACATCACTTGATGTTTTCCACCGGCGTCATGGAACGCAGCCCGCTTATAGGGATTAGGCCGAACGCCAACATTTGCTCTGCCCAACTCAAGATCGGAAATGGCAGCGGTTGGTGATACCAATACAAATGAAGCGCCAATCTTTTTCTGTCCTTCGACATCAGTAGCGGTCGGGTAATATCCATGTCGCCAGGTCCAGGGCCAGGTACTTTCCCAATGTCCGGTACGGCCATTGATATTAACCTTGCCGCTTTCCAACCAAGCGACATTATCCAATCCCTGGTAAGCCGGAGGAACATTGCCAGCAGCGCCTTGTTTATAGCTGGAGACATAGTACCAGTAGCTCTGTCCCGGGGCTGTGTAAGTGTCATCTTCCCAGCCATAGGGATACTGCCCGGCATCATTATCCGGATTTACATAATTGCTGTATTCTGCTGCTGGGATCACCTTTACCAATTCATAAGGTCCCCAATAGTCTCCCTGCTGTTCTTTCAGGTATTCGTGATCGGTTCTTAACAACGGGTTGATTTCAGCTTGACCCGGATCAACGCTGGGATCATTGGTTTTCCACCAGGTATCGTGAGTCGGATACAGCTTTTCATAAGAATGGTAACGAGGCCAGGCAACACTCTTATAAATCTTTATTCCATCGGCATCGCCTAAAGCACCAGGATCTTGCCATTTAATCAACGGTCGTACATTTGTCGAACCACTGATTTTGATCTCCGGTACTGGCGGCGATTGTGGTACTTCGTATTCCCCATCGGGTTGAATGGATTCGAATACAGCACGAGCCGCCTTCACGGTTTTTCTGAGACCATTAATGCGGAATCCTGATCCGCGATAGAAATAGAGTCGAATTCTTTCGCCAACCTCCATGGAAAAAGGTCCAAAACCGGTTATCGGATCGCCATCAAATTGATATTGCGAAATCAAGCCTTCGGTAATGATACCCGGTTCCATGGGACGACCTCGTCCAGTGGCTGGATCCAATGGATTAATACCCAATTCTGCCCCTGTAACGGGGTCCTTTGCCATCACCGGGGGCGCTTTTTCAAATGCGCCATCAGGATAGGTCCACTGGCTCGGATCTTTAACAACAAAGGTGGTGGGATCGCCAGCAGTTCCGGCTTCAAAGATTGCCGGATTGGGGTTCAAATTAAACGAAGCCCCATCATTGCTCTTTCCGCCATCAACGTAGAAAGCTCCCATACTGGCAATATGAGCCTTATCCTCTTTTCCATCCCAAACACCACCCCATCCGGGCTGGGATGTACGGAACCAACCGCGTTGTACACCCTCGCCAACAGCCGGAACGATCTGTTCGCCGGCGGCATTTTTAAAGGCGAGATATTTCTCTTCCCATTGTTGGGCGTTTTCGTTCCATTTTTTAGCGCCCAACCAACCATAACCGTTATAGGCGTCGTAATATTCGCCAAAGTCGGTCACAGCAGGATGGTCTTCAGTTTCAGTGGTCTTGGAGCCAATAGCCTGACAATGAATATCCCAGGGTGCGCCGTTTTCATCAGGTGTCAGGTCGATAATGGTCCCTCGATAGCGATTGTTGTTCACATAGTAGCTTCTGCCGCCACTGGAGTTAATCAAAAAATGAAAACAACCGGACCAGTAAAGGAAATTCAACGCATGGATGCGGTTGTTTTCAAAATCAACCACACCATCAGCGTTTAAATCAGGTTTACCGGTATTGTAAAGCTCGATCTCGACCAGATGAAAATCATCGAGGTGACCCCAGGGCATAGTCCAGGAGTGCACGGTTAATTTCACATCCACACCTACTGTAGTGGGCCAGGCTGATGTTCCCCAGGCATGGGTTCGATCAGCCGATAAATAAGAGCCGCCTACCGGATCGTGATAATTTCGGGTGGGATCATTGGCGCCGGCGACACTCGGCAGATATTTTAAATAAGCATAATTTTTATATTGCTCCCCCACTACGGCGCTGTTAACCGAAGCAAATTGATCAGTGGGATTAAATTCAACCGCATTTAAACCATTGCTGAAATCCATGGCAAGTCTGCCAGACATCCAGCTCCAGGGAGGATTGCCAAAAAGCCCACTGGTGATCAGTCGTGTTGAAGTGAATATACACGCCTGGGCATGATAAGGGCTAATCGACGAAACATCGGTTATTACCGGAATTCTTGGCCAGGAATAATCGAAATTAGGTGGAATATAAGTACCCCAGGTTTCACCGGCAGCAATCACGATGTTTTTCCCTGGACCTTCGGCGTGCAGAGAAACCTGAGTAAACATCAGGCATGCTGCCAATAGTAGCAGCGTTGCACTTAACTTTTTATTTTTAAGCATATTTAAGGTCTCCTATTAAGTATCTTTTTTAAACATAAAACAACATTTACATAGATTGAGATTAGAAGCCCAATTCCATGCCAACCCAAATTTGTCGTGCCGGACCGTATAATGGTCGACCCAGCCAGTCAAAAGGTGTTCGCCAAAAACCTTCCGGATCCTGCTCATCACCGCTATCTGGTATGCCATCGCGACCAATTTCAAAAATCGATTGGTCAGTCGATTCATTAAACGGTGTATTGTTATAAGCCAGGATATTTTTGCGGTTGGTTAGGTTTCTAATTTCCGCGAATGGTCGAAATCGAATGCCAGCTAAATTCGCTTGCCAGCTAAGCCTCAGGTTGAGCTCAAAGTGCCACGGACCTTCCTGCAATTCCGGACTAATATCGAACCAGGGATCATCTTTAATATTTTCCGTGGGGAAGTATTTGAATCCGCTCATGAGATAAGCAACCGCTGACGCCTGGATATTGTAAGGCATGTAGAACAACATGGTTCCGCTAAAGCGATGGGTCCTATCATAGCCACCGGCTAATGGATTTCTGGTACTTCGCACTACAATATTATCCTGACGATACGGATAGTATTGGCCCATATCAATCGGCAGATAAGCAAAATTGGCGCTATCAACACTGGCGCTGAAATTCCGGCGTTGACTTGGATCATTACCTGTTTTTGGAGTGGATGCTTTGATATAAGAATAGGCATAGGAAACGCGTCCGGAATACCAGCCGGTTCGGCGTTTTTCAAGCGATACTTCGATACCTCTTGAATCAGCATTGCCCCAACTGCTGCGGAACATTACTCCCTGTCCGGCATAGGGTGTCAGATTCCAGGTCAGGCTGGAATAATTTTCAACATCTCGATAATAGACATTTGCGTCCATGGTGATATCCGCAAATAGCGCCCATTGCAAACCGATTTCGTAAGCTGTTGATCGCATCGGTTCCTGGTCAGGCCAGACAGATTCCATTTGTGGAGACGCTGAATAGTTGGTAAAATTATAATCCTGGTACAATGAGGCAAAGTTTGGATATTGGACGAATTTCCCAAAAGAATAGTGCATTGCCATTCGATCGGTGATCGGGTGGGAAACGCCCAGTCTTGGGCTGAAATACCAGTTCCATCCGACCTTTTCACCTCTTGCAGGAGCTAATTCGGTTACCGTTCCTGTCGCATCTTTGCGGTAATCCCAGGGGTGAAAATCATTTTCAAATCGCTGGGTATCATTATCATAACCATCGATTCGAGCGCCGATGTTGACGATCATGCCACCGTATTCAATTCTATCCTGGAAATAAACAGCAGCTTCTTTTGGGTGAAACGTATGCATATCCACATGGAAAGCTTCCATAGGAAATCTGTGACCAGCGCCACCCAGTTCAGCCTGTAATTGAGTTACATCAATATAATGCATTCGGAACTGCGCACCTGTCTTGATTTGATGAGTAAAAGAAAGCTGGCTGGTCAGGTCTGCTTTTAATGTGGTTACGTTTCGAGTGGTTTTGCTGTATAACGGTGCAGGATAACGGGGGCGATATAAACCACCGGTACCATAAAAATTCACCTTATTTTCCATATAGCTTTGATCGATGGCGCTATAAAAGAAAGAACGGTTTGGATCTCGCGGACCGAGAACTGCGTCCGGATTTTCGTTGAGGTAATTTCCAATGTAACCATCAACGGTGCTCCAGTCGATGTAAGTTACGGTTTCACCATCAATCGTTTCAGTCTTGGTTACACCACCAACGTAGCGCAAATAAGTTTCCCGATCGCTAAAATCGATGAAATCACCGGTTTCGGTAATGTCGCTATAACCGTCATTATTGTCATCGGGATAACCGATCCAATCGGTTTTATTTGCCTGGCTTAACTGAACTTCATAGAAGGTACTGGGCGAAAGGGTGTGAGTCCATTTGGCGTAAGTGATAAGTCCCAGGTCCTTATAACGCGGTGCGCCCTCCATGTAGTACAACCACTTGGGATTGAATTTCCAGTTGACAAAATTGAACAGCTTGCCGCCATCATCCAGTTGACCGAATAATGTAACCCGTTGGTCATTATTCAGATCATAATGCAATTTCAAGGTGCCGGTTACTCTTTTATTGAGATCAAAAGGTAAGGCACTGGTGCGCATGTTATGATAACGGGCAGTTAAAAAGAAACCGCCTTTGTTACCCAGACCGGGAATCGGGCCACTGAGATTGCCTTCAATTTCGTAGGAACGACCCAAGCCAACAGAGTCATCCGGGTCATAATAGTAACTATCTCGCGCCAGGTCTTCGTTCCAGGTAAAAAGCTGAGCCGCTCGCCTGTCTTTAATCGCTTCCGACTGGGCTAATTTATTCTTCTCATCATGGTAACCCACCAGATCTCCCTTACTGTCTTTCATATAATAAGGGTTGGATCCGAAATGTTCAATTTTGTCAAGCGGTGTGCCTCGAACAAATATCTTACCCGTATAATTTTGTCCACCGGCTTTAGTCACCATATTGATAATACCAGCCGATGCAGTGGGATATTCAGCCGTAAAAGTTCCGGCGTAAACATTCAGCTCCTGCACCGCACTACCGGGTACATCACTCACCGCGGTTTCATTCAAATCAGAACGACGGAAACCCTGGTAAACATGTCCGACATCGAGTGTCCCGAAAGCACCGGTACCGCCGGAGAAGTAGGAATCAGAAACATCAACACCGTCAACAATGGTCTTGGTTTCATACTTTCGTCCACCTCGGACGTAACCCTGAAAGGTACTGGCTGATGTTTCAACGATCCCGTGAATGCTCCCCACGGGCAGTGCGTTATCCAGCTCTTCCGCTGTAACTGTCGTCTTTGATTGGGTTAGTGTTTTTTCAACAAGAGGGCGATCGGCGACCACAGTTACGGCTTCTCCCTCTATAACCGTTGTTTTTAATTGAACATCGAGAGAAGTAGTCACATCCAGTTGCGCGCGCACATTCTCAATCTCTTTTGTGGTGTAACCCATGAAGGTTACCCTAAGCTTATAAACGCCCGGCGGAACATTGAGGATAAAGTACTGCCCGTTGACATCAGCAGCAGCCCCCATAGTTGTTCCGACAATCTGTACCTGAGCCCCGGGTAGTGGTTCCCCTGTTTGTTCATCCGTTATTTTACCCGCAATCTTTCCCAGTGCTGCAAAAGCGGGGGCGGAGAAGACAAGCACAGCTACCAAGCCCACGGCCAGCGCCATAGACAAATAACTTGAAATTTTCTTTGACATGTGAGTCCTCCAAAATTAAATAGAATTAGCAATTCTTTGAAAAAGTAACTCATGGTTAAACAACAGCTTCATTTTTTGTTGCTGACCACCTCCTTTCACCGCTTGAAATCGATGAGAGATTTAGTGAATTTGAGAATCATAATCCTACCAATTGAATTGTAAATCACATCCTGCAGCACCACCTCCTTTGCAATCATTTATTTAATCAGAGACATCATTTGTAACCCATTAAAAAAGCGGAATGATATATTTGGCCTCTACTAACGCAATGCGTCGGATAAAGAATATACCATTCCGCTTTATCAGAAATTAAAAAGCGAAAATTCATTTGAATATTTCTTTTCATTGAATTAAATACAATTAAGAACGTCGATTTGCAGTTATCCGGTAAAAATATTTGACTACGAACTAAAAACGGATAAGTCATTTTCCCCTCCTGGGATCATTGGAAAGGTTGCTGCTCGCTCATTCTCTCAAAGTGCAATCTAAATTGCCGATAACGCTATAAAAATCATACTGAGATAAGCTCTGGCAAACTTGCACTTAATCGTTTGCGAAAACCTTTAAGAAAAGGTAATAAATTTTAATGGCTTTGTCAAGTATTTTTTTTAACTTTTTTAAATTTTTACATCAAGTCTGTCATATAACCAGGAAGCTCTATAAGCAACCAATGCGATCTATCTCTTTATTTTTACAGTACTAACACCTACAGCAACCATAGTGAATCATTTTTAAGCTCCGATGCACCAAATGGCAATAGTTGTCAAGCATTAAAAATCGACTGGCTTTCGAACGTTGCCGTTGGCATAGCAGATTTAGAATTAAAATGGTGCGTCAGGATTCGCGTTTCGATAAACACGTGTTGGGGAGGCTGCGGCTGTTTACCAGTGTCGATGATGTCAACGATCATTTCAAGCGCTTTTTGTCCCATCTCGTAAGGCATTTGATCGACCGTCATGAACGGGACACCGAGACGGTGAACGATATTGTTGTCGCCAAACTCAGCCAACATCACCTGATCTGGGATCGACAGACCAGCTTTTAAAGTCGCACAACCGACACCATAGGCGATTAAGCCGCTAACACAAAGCACCGCATCAAATTTCCTTCCGGTTTTGATGAATTTTTTCATGACCTGTTCCGCATCTGCATTGGATTTGCACTGTAAAACAAACTCCTGACGAAATTTGATGCCAGCCCGATTCAACGCATTTTTATAGCCTTCAAATCGCCCTTTTGCCACAAACAGATCTGTGGTTGGTCCGATAAATACAATATCACCACGATTTGCCCTAATTATATGATCCATTATTTCTGAAGCAGCTTTTTCATCATCAATTGTGATGGCTGAAAAATTCAAACTCTCGATCACCCGGTCAAAACACACAAAAGGAATCCCACGATCATATATATTGGATATCAGCTCGACATTCTCCGCACCCGGCACTGAAGCGATCAGAATACCATCAACATTCAAAGCCGATAAGAATCTGAGATTTCTCCTCTCAATGCGCGCGTTTTCATCATGAACCATGATAATCGTCTCGTAGCCAAGCTGTCGCGCCCGCTCATACATACCCCGGCTTACCTCTGCAAAAAAAGAATGCCCCAGGTCAGGAACCAGTACCCCCAAGATATTACTGCGACGTCGGATTAAACTTCTCGCTAATAAATTTGGCTGATAACCCAATCTTTTGGCTGTCTTTTTAACAAGGAGGCGTGTTTTTTCGGATATGTCAGAACTGTCTCTGAGAGCCTTTGAAATGGTTGCAGGAGTTAAACCCAGTTCCACAGCCAGTGTTTTGAGTGTAACTGGCTTTTTATGGTTCTCCATTTATCCTCCGTTTTTAAATCGGCTGGAGATAAGTTGAAAATGTATAGCAATCATGAATTGATTGCACATGCTATGATTTCAATTTTGCAGGTTGAATAAAGCGACCTAACTTAATCGATTGCGAAAACCTTTAAGCTTATTATAATAATTAAAATTGGAATTGTCAAGTATTTTTTTTTATTTTTTGTAATAACTCAGTCATCGGTGGTGGAGACGTAGATTAATGCCATCGCTTTATTTGTAACAATATTTAAAATAGTTGGCTCTATACAGTGTCCGTCTGAAAAAGACCTTAATTCTCCCTTTACTGTCATACCGAACGATCCCGCTACTGCAGGAAGGCGAAGCAATCTCTTAATTATCAAAAGATTGCTTCTACCGCTGAAGCAGGATCGCAATGACAAGGTAAGGAGCTACTTTCGGACAAGCACTATATAAAAATTTTAACGTCTGTTAAATAATCAAATTATCAATCGATGGCATCAGTATTCCACTTGTAAGTGAGTTGAGACCATCTGGTGTATTACATCAGTTTTCATTTCCACCAATAACTAAGGTCGTACCATCTGGCTAATTTTTATTTGCTTATCAGTGTATATGTCTCATTTTTTTATAGTTAGCAAGCTGAAGTGAAACCGTTGATACTGCTATAATCATCTGATGTTTTGAATCAACACCAGAATTAATTTTGATGTTGATTCAAAAATATAAAATATTGAAACCATTTTGACGGTTTTGAATGTGTCATCAGGTGGTGAACCTGTAAACGGTTGCAAATAAACACCAATCAAGCGGTTCAAATAAAAATTGAATCCAAATCTGAAAATCACCGTATAGAGTGTTGAATTTGTCGATTTCACTCACAGCGTGATGATAATTTTCTTAGCCCTATGAATTCTGTGAAAACAATGACAAGTTATGCGACCAAAATTAATCTTAAATACAGATATTGCGAGCAAGCCACGATAATGGATCAAGACATGGCAGCCAGAGTTGACCAGGCTAAAATTTTTAGCTTCCGTTTGAGGAGCGCCACCGATCAAATTACACAGACGGTTCGCCAATGCGACCATATTCTGGAGAAGGATCAGTGCTGTACATCTCAGGAAATTAACGAAATCTCTACCGCTCTTTCTGAAGCGTTAGCCAATGCAATCATCCATGGCAATAAATTGGATCCCGATAAATATGTAGCTTTGAAAATCAAAATCTGTCGCAACAAAATTCAACTCATTGTGACCGATTAAGGAGAGGGTTTTGACCCTGATTTGGTTCGCAACCCGACTAAAGCTGAGAATATTTTAAAAGGAAACGGCCGCGGCGTCTATCTAATATCAATCTTTATGGATGATGTAAAATATATTAAACTTAAAAAGGGGATGCGGGTTGTGATGACCAAATTTTTGCAGCGATAGCATACCTCAGTGGAAAATTATCCAAAATCTATATTCTTCCTCCTCCGTGTTGCCTGCTATTTTCAAAGGGTAAAAGGGCTCAAGGAAATATGCATCATTTTCTTTTGAGCCTTTTTTTTAGTTGAACCGTGAGTTCAGCCTGTTCTGTTGGATTAAAAATATCATTTCGCCAGCACATATTGTTTTAATTTGATAATGACCTCAGGATCGGTCTCAAAAGGAACCACGCCGGTCCCGATACAAACATTGGCGCGATTTTTTGACAATGCAATCACCCGATCAGCCTCAGCATAAAGCATCCCCATATCACCGCGAATTAAAAGATTGGGATCGATGTTGATGCGGACGATCACCTCGGGATAGCGCTCTATTTTCCTCATAAAAAGACCTTGATCGGTTTCAAAAGGACAGATTACATAGCCGGTTCCGATTTCCATCATTAGTTCCACCAGCGGTGCAGTATCTCCGCCGATAATGCATGAAATCGGATCAACAGTCATTTTTCTGATTTGGTTCATCATAGCGACCAGCGGTGGGAGGGCGATTTTTCTAAATGTCGCCGGAGAAATGAGCGGCGGCGCGGCTGCTGATTCAAACAAGCTGATGCCCAAACCGTTTTCCAGAATGCATCGATAAAAATTCACCTGTCCAGCGGAAAGATGCATCAATGCCCTCAAGACACGCTCTGGTTCCATCACCGACGCCATCAGCAGTGGCTCTATTCCCAATAAATTGCTGGCAATCGAGAAAAGCCCGCTCACCGGGACACGAACATCAGTCTGGGGAAATTCTTGTTTTAACTTTCTCCCCGCTTTGATTATCATTGGAATCCGTGCAGCTTTCTCCGGATCGAAGTGGGCTAAGCCCATTAAATCATCAATAGACTGGCAGACTGGTTTGCCGATGGCAGGAATATCGTCTCCGGCCGGCGGCTCGATAATTGCGCCATAGGCTTCAGCTTCCAAATTGTAAATATCGATTCCCACTACAATCGGAGAATGTTCATACAGCCGATAAGCTGCTGCATGTGCCTGAAACAACAAATTATCATCACGGGAAACCTCCCACGGTGATCTTTGAATCAGCCGTGCGGCATGCTCATAAACTGCTGGCGAAAAATCCACTTCTGTCCTCACAAATATTTCATCACAGCTAAAGTAATTTTCTGTATCTGAATTTCAAAGTTATAGCATTATAAAAAAAACAAAACCGCTGATTTCACAGATGACACAGATTTTTATCTGCGAAATCTGTGGTTGCTTTTCATTAATTAATTCGCCAAGCTATGTTCTCTTTTAAAGACCAATTTCACACTCTTTATTTCAAAGGGTTCAAACTCAAGCTCCAAAATCGATTCATTGATTGGGTCCAGCGGTTTTATCGATTGTTCGATTAAATTTACTTCCACTGCATTTTCAACAGGAAAACCAGATTTCAGTTGTGCCTTTTCAAAACGTTTCTCTGATTGATACATTCGGACAATGACGCTGTCATCATCTTCAGCTTTTTTTACAGATTCAATGATAATATTTGGAGAATTAACATTGAAAAACGAAAACTGCGACGGCAGCGTCCCCTTTTGTTTTTCGATGCGCCGTATTTCAAGTGGCACATTCAATTCATACGCAGCGTGTGCCACTCTGCCAACTTGATGATCGCCGGGATGCGGAAACAGGGAATAGGTAAATTCGTGATCTGCCTGATCAGTATAGCCATGATGCGCTTCTCCAGGCAGAACATCCTCATCTGAGACCAATTTGGGTCCGGGATAAGGCACACTTCGTAATAGATTCAAATCAATGACATTGTCTTTGATTTTATAGCCATATTTTGAATCGTTCAACAATGCAACGCCATAATCCTGCTGTGAAAGGTCAGCCCATTTTTGAGCAGGGACTTCGTCCTTTGCCAGCTCCCAGGTCGTATTGCGGTGAGTGGGCCGGCTTATATTTCCGAATTGAATTTCATAAATTGCTGTATCCGAAAAAATATTGACCGGAAAACTGGTGCGCAACATGGATTTCGTCTCCCGCCATTTGAGCCGGGTGACAAAATCAATCCGGCGGCTGCCATCAGTCAGCACAATATCCTGGACCAGCTCTGAATGACCCAACCGATATTTTTGCCGGAGGATGGCGCGCGGTCCCTCAATCCGGGCTTCAGCCGATTGAAGCTGCATATATCGCGGCGCAGTGTCCGCATAGTCCAGCGGAATATCCCAGGCATCGCCGTTATCCAGATACACTGCCAGCCGATTGCCACATATTTCCGGATGCAGGACTTGTTTGTTTTCCAGTTTATCAAAAATGGACTTAATCGATCCATCTTCATAAAACACAATTTTGAAAACATCATTTTCCAACAACGCTTTGGTGGCGGTTAGCTTTGGCAATTCATGTTCCATTAATGCAGTTTCAACCACTGCATACGCCATCGGTGGCACCGTAACTCTGAACCATTTTTTATCAAATGAAAGCCATTCCGACCGCTCCCAGCAAAGAGAATTTGCCGCGAGCGCTGGTTTATTAAATTGGGATGTATCTATCAATGCTGACAGGAAACGATAATTCAGCGAAACTTGCTCGCGAATCTGTTGATAAAGCTTCTGACAGCTTTCCAGGCTCTCGTCATAAACGCGCTTGATCGAAGAACCCGGCAAAATGTCATGAAATTGATAGAGCAAAACTTCCTGCCAGATTTCGAGGAGCTCCTGCTGCGGATATTTTGTTGCGTATTGCATATTGATTACGGCAAGCCACTCCCACTCACGGAGGGCGAATTCCAGTTTCCGATTGTACCATTTGCTGCGAGCCTGAGTGGTAAAAGTTCCCTGGTGACGCTCAAGATAAAGTTCTCCATACCAGGTTGCAAAATCATCAGCGTCCTTTTCCCATAGTTTAAAAAATGATTCGACCCGGTTTTGCACCACCGGCGCCAGTCCGGACAGATTCTTGAGCCGCGCTAACCTTTCGAGATGCTCGGCGCCAGGCCCGCCGCCGCCGTCACCGATGCCAAAAACCAGCAGCGCATGTTGGGAGACATCTTTGTCCAGATAATTTTTTTCAATCTTGTTAATAGAAAATGCGCCAGCCGGGCTGTTGTAAGTTTCTTCAGGCAACATGTGCGTCAATACTGATGAGCCGTCAATTCCCTGCCACCAAAATGAGTGATGCGGAAAAGCATTGATCAGGCTCCAGGATAACTTCTGGGTCATGAAGTAACGAATGCCTGATTTTTTAAGAAGTTGCGGCAGAGAGGCTGTGTAACCGAAAACGTCCGGCTGCCACAGATGATCGATTTCCAATCCGAACTCCTGGCGGAAAAAGCGTTTGCCGTACAGCAATTGTCGGACAATGGACTCACCGCCGGTGATGTTAGTGTCAAATTCCACCCACGAAGCGCCCAGCGGTTCAATTCGTCCCTGTTTCACCTTTTGTTTTATTTTGGCGAAAAGTTCAGGAAAGTAATTTTTCATCCACAAATAGAGTTGTGGTTGGCTGGCGCCATAAATATAATCCGGATAGCGCTCTATCAGCTCCAGAGCGGTGGCAAAAGTCCGTGCGCCTTTACGAATGGTTTCACGAACGGGCCAGAGCCAGGCAAGATCGAGATGGGCGTGTCCGATGGCGCTGATTTGCAGGTCGGGATCGCCGCCGCGTTTGTTCAATTCTTTTATCAGGATAGCGCTCGCCTGTAGCAGTCGATCAGATTGATTTTGCTGGTACAAATGAACCGCCTGGTTTAACGCTGTAAAAATTTGCTGATAACGGGCGCTGGCTTCATCAAGAACATTTAACAAATCGAGCAGAATTTCAAAATCATAATAAAATTCCCGCAAAGCTTCATGGCAGATAGCGATCGATGCTTGTTTTACCGTGCCATCTTCCTGTAAATTGCCGAACAGATCGTTGCACCCGGCGTCGGCCCAGACATCGACTTTTTCACCGCCATGCGCCTTCTCAACGAACGGCAGTACCCGCTTACCCGGGCCACCAAGCCGGTCATCAAAAACCGAGCTGATGTTGGTTAATCCACGTAACGGAACACCATTCGAATCCACCACACACATTTCCCCATTTACATCCAACAGCAGCACTACTTTTTTGCCCGCTGCACTGCCAGGAACAACTCCGCTAAAATGGAACCAGGCGCAATCAAAAAGATCGCCCCATTTATCGCCGATATTTAACTTCATCGGCTTGCCGATTGTCCGCTTGCTGAAAGGAAGCGGCTCGCGGGACCACCAACAGTCTATTTGCAGCATCGCAATCTCAGTGTAGATTTCTGGTTTAAGCTCTTGAAAAAATCTATCCAGTTGATGTCGGGTATAGCGGGTAAATCTCGGCATAAAAGATCCTCTGTTGATTTGCGGTTTGATTTTTATTTGTGAATTAAATGGTGAGTAAATTACCGATTTTTTCGGTTTAATGCAAATGAAAATTTTCGGTTGTGTCCCCATATAATTGTTGAACCTGTCTCTTATACACATCTCCGAGCCCACGAGACCGTACTAGATCTCGTATGCCGTCTTCTGCTTGA
>OMKS01001031.1_pt1 | contig 25511 bp, 35 predicted proteins | sample 1674721 | NCBI WGS metagenome assembly OMKS01 (sample SAMN06264996, study PRJEB25208) | sediment metagenome | isolation source: hot spring sediment | place: USA: California | collected 2014-09-02
CCGCAATCCCCAACTGTTTTTTACTGCTTATCCAAATTATTTCATCGAGTTATACTTTCCGGATGGACACTATTTAGTATAATAAATCCATCAAAACTGAAAATCAAGCCCATATATCCTGTTCACCATTGACTCATGACCTCTTCATTATTATTCTTCAATAAGATAAACAGCGGTCTTAACTCCGGTTCAGGGAGGATATATGCATTTCACAGATCTTACATCCGGCCTCCTATCGAGGAAAGCTCCATGACGCAGACCAGAAAGACCAGAGCACAGCTTATTGCAGAACTTGAAGCCCTGAGGTCGGAGATGAAGATGCCTGACAAAAGGCTTGGACGTCTCAGCGAAAACATACATTCTACATCGGATTTCTTCCGTACAGTCACCGATAACATGCTCGATGCCATGGTGATCATCGACTGGGAAGGCATTATCCTCTATGCTAACATATCCGCCCTGAATCTCGCAGACCTTGAAGATACTCAGGATATATCCGGCCTGAACATCTTCAGTTTCATACACCCCGATTCCCTTATCAAGGCAAAGGAGGATCTTTATCTGGCAAAGCAAGGCGCCATTTCCTGTGCATCCATCTATAAGATAATAAGCAGTGACGGCACGGAAAAGTGGGTGGAGACATTCGGCAAGAGAACAACATTTCAAGGAATCAATGCCGACCTGATAAATATCCGCGACATCAGTGAACGCATGGCATCCGAACAGAAGCTCCGTGAAAGCGAGGAGCGTTTCCGGGCACTCCACAATGCCTCGTTCGGGGGCATCGGCATCCATGAAAAGGGTTTTATCATTGAATGCAACCAGGGGCTTGCCGACATGACCGGCTACCCGATTGACGAACTCATCGGCATGTTCGGCCTTGAACTCATTGCACCTGCATGGCGCGAACATGTCATGGAGAAGATTCTATCCGGGTATGAAAAGGCCTATGATGTGGAAGGCATCCACAAAGACGGCACGATCTATCCCCTGGAGATCATCGGCAAGAACATACCCTACCACGGCCGGAGCGTCCGGGTCACCGAGTTCAGGGATATCACCGCACGCAAACAGACAGAGGATGCGCTGAGAGACAGCGAGGAACGGTATCGTCGCATAACCTCTGCAATAACCGACTATATCTTCAGGGTATATGTCGAAGACGGCATTGCCGTACAGACCGTTCACAGCCCTGCGTGCGAGGCAGTGACCGGATATACCCTCGAAGAATTTGCATCAGACTCCTTTCTCTGGCTTTCAATGGTTGTTGAACAAGACGTCGATGATGTATGCAACCATGCATCGCAGGTCCTCTCCAACAAGGATCCCGGAGCCATCGAACATCGTATCCGGCACAAGGACGGATCAATACGCTGGATAAGCAACACTCCCGTGCTCCACAGGGATCCATCCGGAAAACTCACCTCATATGACGGGGTCATCAAGGATATAACTCAACGGAAACAGGCTCAAGAGGCTCTTAAGGAGAGTGAAGAGAAATATCACAGCCTATTCTCGAACAATCATGCTGTTATGCTCCTTATCAACCCGGCTTCAGGCAGGATAATGGATGCCAATCCTGCAGCATGTTCCTACTACGGCTACAGCTTTGAGGAACTGCTGTCCATGAAAATATCAGACATAAATACTCTCGGCCTTAAACAGGTATCCAAGAAAATGAAAATGGCACATACAGGGCAAACCCGCCGCTTCGAGTTCCAACACCGTCTTGCAGGCGGAGAAGTCAGGGATGTAGAGGTCTACAGCGGCCCGATCACAGTCGGTGGCGAGGAACTTCTCTATTCAATAATTCATGACGTTACAGATCGGAAGAGAGCTGAAGAGGCACTGAAACAGAGCGAAGACCGTTTCCGCTCGCTCATACAGAATTCATCTGACATGATAGTGATTCTCGACGGATCCGGCTCCTTCATTTATGAGACACCATCGGTAAAGCGGGTCCTGGGTTATAAAGACGGCTACCTTGTCGGCAAAAAACCCCGGGACTTAATCCATCTAGATGATATCGAAGTTATAGCTGATTCACTTGATGAAGTATACTCTGACACCAACAAAGGAACACCCTCAGAATTCCGCGTCCGCAAGGCGGACGGCTCATGGGTTTACCTGGAGGCTGTCGGGAAGAACCTGCTGGATTTTCCGGGCATCAATGGCATAGTCATTACTGCCCGCGATATTACCAGCCGCAAGAAAATGGAGAAGGATCGTATCGAAATGGAGAAAAGATTCCTGCATGCACAGAAGCTGGAAAGCCTCGGCGTGATGGCAGGGGGGATCGCTCATGATTTCAACAACCTGCTCATGGCCATTCTGGGCAATCTGGATCTCGCTCTGATCGATCTGTCCCCGGTATCACGTTCGCGCAGGTTCATAGACCAGGCACTCCTGGCAGGCAGGCGGGCAGCAGATCTTACAAATCAGATGCTGGCATATTCCGGCAGGGGAAGATTCGACCTCAAATCCTTTGATATCAGCGAACTTGTCGAGGAGATGGCCCGTCTGCTCAAGGCATCCATCTCAAAAACCGTAAGCCTGAATCTACAAATGAAAAGGGACCTCCCTTTGATCATGGCTGATCCGTCGCAGATACAGCAGATCATCATGAATCTCATTGTGAATGCATCCGAGGCTATCGGTGACCAGCCGGGCATAGTAACCGTAAGCACCTGCATACGTCAATGCGACGATATTTACCTCCTGCAGAGCAGGCTCAGGGAGAAACCCGAAGCCGGTACCTTTGTGTTTCTCGAGGTGGCCGACACCGGATGCGGCATGGACCAGGATACTCTGGATAAACTCTTCGATCCGTTCTTCACCACAAAGTTCACCGGCAGGGGCCTCGGCATGGCAGCGGTCCTCGGCATCGTAAGAGGGCATAATGGGGCCATCATGGTGGACAGCGAACATGGTAAAGGGACGACTATCAGTGTCCTGCTCCCATGCTCCGGCAAACCGGAAATTCCTTTGTGGAATGACCGGAAAGCGACTTCACCCAAGGCAGCCAAGGCGATAAAACTCCCGCTTCCATCAGAGACAATTCTTGTTGTCGATGATGAGGAGATGGTCCTTGACCTTTGCAAATCCATGCTGGAACAATTCGGCTATCACGTATTCACAGCATCTGACGGAGAAGCTGCACTCGCCCTTTTCCGCAAACACAAACACAAGATTGACTGCGTGATTCTGGATCTTACCATGCCTAAAAAAGACGGCATGTCAACTTTTGACGAACTCAGAGGTATCAGCAAAGACATCAAGGTGATCATCTCAAGCGGCTATGATGAAAAAGAGGTGAACAAACACTTCTCTGGAAAAGACATTTCCGGCATTATCAAGAAGCCCTTTCATATTGAAAGGCTCAGGGAAGAACTCCAGAACGTCCTCAAAGGCTGAGACACGCTTTCCAAGGGTTTATTTCTGCCTTGGCACCTGAAGCAGGAATCTATACGTTCATCAGTATCTTGAGTGCAAGTATACCGGTAGCCTTCTTCAGATCATGATCATGAATACCCATGTCAGCAAGAAGGCTTCGATAGATAAGCCTTTCACCCGGTTCGATACCTGAGATGTCGAGCCTGGATGAATCTCTTACCAGCCCAAGGACACCGTTCGAACGCATGGCAATTTTCCCATTCTCGATACAGACTATTGTTTCGGCACATTCAAGATCATCGAGACGGTGAGAAATATGGATAATGGTTTTTCCGTATGCCCTGTTGAGTTCCTTGACCGTCATGAGGAGGTTGGCCCTGCTTACCGGGTCCAGCATTACGGTCCCTTCGTCGAGAACCAGCACATCTGCATCGAGGGCCAGCTGCCCGGCAAAGGCAACCTTTGCAAGCTCACCGCCGGACAGAGACGATGTAAGTTCCCTCCTGAGGTATTCTCCATGTATGGCCCCAAGAGAACTGCTTATACGGGCAAGGATATCTTTACTGGAAAGCCCCATGTTCTCCGGACCGAATGCGATGTCTTCTTCTACCACAAGGCTGACGATCTGATTTGCGGGATTCGACAGAACCATCCCCACTCGAAGACCGTGTGTATCAACGCTGCCTTCGTCCGGACGGAGAATCCCGGTAATAATGTAGGCAAGGGTGGTCTTTCCCGAACCATTAGACCCTACCACACCAAAATAGGAACCTGCCGGGACTTCAAGATCAATGCCGCGAATAATGGTTTTGTCATCAAAGGAAACGGTTACTCCGGTCAATGTGACTGCTGGAGATAACGCATTACCCTGTGTCAAGATTATTTCTCGGTATCCTTCTGGCTGATCGGCTCGACCCATTCGATAATGACCATGGGCGCGCCGTCGCCCTTGCGGTTTCTATTGCGGATGATCCTGGTATATCCGCCGTTCCTGCCGTCGAACCTGGGGGCAAGTTCCTTCATTAGTTTACCGAGGGCCTCTTTGGTTTTAACGGTTTTGCCTGCACGCCTCACCGCTGCGAGGTCACCCTTCTTGCCCAGCGTGATCATTCTCTCTGCAAGTTTTCTGAGTTCCTTGGCCTTGGCCTCGGTTGTTTCTATCTTGTCATGGAGGATCAGCGAGGTAACCAGGTTTTTAAGCATTGCCTCTCTATGATCTGTTGTTCGTCCGAGTTTTCTACCTGCTATCTGATGATACATCTTTCCACCCCAATCCTACTTGCTTTCCTCTTCTTCCATTCTCCGTCTTCTCTCCTCTATCTCTTCATGAGAAGGCAAGTCGGTAATGTTCATGCCAATGTGAAGCCCCATCTTCGAGAGCTTTTCCTTGATCTCTTCTAATGATTTTCTGCCAAAATTTTTGGTCTTGAGCAGCTCTGCCTCGGTCTTCTGTACCAATTCATAGATATAGGTCATATTGGCATTCTTCAGGCAGTTGGCTGACCTTACGGACAGCTCAAGTTCCTCAACGGTTCTGAACAGGTTGTTGTTGAGTTCCTTATCCGTTTCATCGTCGATCACCACCTGCTCCAGTTCGGATTCCTGGAAGTTGATGAAGGTTTCCATATATTCCTTATTGATCTTCGCGGCATAGGCCAATGCATCATCCGGCTTTACCACGCCATTTGTCCAAACCTCTAGAGAGAGCCTGTCGTAGTCGGTCCTGCGGCCTACAATGGTTGGGGTAACATTGAACGACACCCTGCGAACCGGAGAGAAGATCGCGTCTATGGCGATCCACCCGTGGGCGTCTATCTGCTCCTTATTGATCTCCGCAGGCACATACCCCCTACCCCAGTCTATCTTCATCTCCATCTTCAGCGTCATATCGCTCTCGATCGTTGCAATATGCTGATCAGGATTGATCACATCTATCTTTCCCCCGGTATCTATATCCCGGGCAACCACTTCGCAGGGTCCCTGCTTCTCGAGAGAAACAACATGCGATTTATCAGAATGCATCTTCAGGACTACCTTCTTGAGGTTGAGTATGATATCGGTTACGTCTTCATAAATACCTGAAACGCTGGAAAACTCGTGAAGAACACCCAATGATTCTTCAAACCGTACGCATGTGATTGCAGATCCATAGATGGATGACAGGAGAATTCTCCTGAGCGAGTTGCCTATAGTGACTCCAAAACCCCTTTCCAGTGGCTGCGCATTGAAACGCGCGTACGTATCGGTATAGGTATCCTCCACTATCTCCAGCTTGCCGGGTTTTATGATCTCTTTCCAATTCTTCTCAATCATCCTAGTCCCTTGTCATAAGTTTATTTTGAATAGAACTCAACTATTAATGTCTCTTCAATTGCCATTGGTATGTCTTTACGCTCCGGCAATGCCTTTACCACACCCTTTTTCGCTTCCGCATCGACCATGAGCCATTCGACCCCGCCTCTGCTCTGTGCATTCTCAAGGGCTTCGTTTATAATATTGAGTTTTTTGCTCTTTTCTTTTACTTCTATCTCATCGCCTTCGCTTACCAGAAATGACGGGATATCGGTCTTGCGGCCGTTTACCATGAAATGACCATGCGTGATTAGCTGACGTGCTTCTGCCCTGGATGCGGCAAATCCGCTTCTATATAGTATATTATCCAACCTTCTTTCCAGAAGAGACAGGAGATTCTCGCCGGTAACTCCACGTTTACGTTTGGCCATCTCATAGTATTTCTTGAATTGTGACTCGGAAACGCCATAGGTGTTTCTCACCTTCTGCTTCTCCCTCAAATGCACCCTATATTCACTCGTGCGAATCCTTCCCTGACCATGCTGTCCTGGAGGATACTCACGCTGTTCCATAGCACACTTATCAGTATAGCACCGCTGTCCCTTCAGAAAAAGCTTCATGCCCTCTCTGCGACAAATCTTACATACAGGCCCTGTATATCTCGACAAGACTCTTCCTCCTTTTTCTTATACCCTACGTTTCTTAGGTGGTCTGCAGCCGTTATGCGGTATCGGCGTAACATCCTTGATGCCTGTGATCCTGATACCGCTTGCATTAACAGCCCGCAATGCAGATTCGCGACCGCTGCCCGGCCCCTTGATATAGGCATATGCACTTCTCAAACCGTTTTCCTGTGCCTTCTTGCAGGCCTCCTGAGCAGCCATCTGGGCAGCAAACGGGGTGGACTTGCGAGAGCCCTTGAACCCCTGTGAACCTGCTGTTGACCAGGAAAGAGTATTACCTTTCGGGTCCGTAATAGTAATGATCGTATTATTGAATGTAGCCTGAATATGCACTACACCCTCTGGTATGTCTTTCTTAACCTTCTTCTTTCCAGCTTTTTGTCTGGGCTTAGCCATTTACTTCTCTCCTCAGCTCTATTTCCGTTTTCCTACCACTACTCTTCTCGGACCTTTTCTTGTCCGTGCATTATTGTGTGTATGCTGACCACGGACAGGCAACCCTTTACGGTGTCTCAGGCCTCTATAGCTCGCGATATCCATAAGCCGTCTGATGTTCATTGTGACTTCGCGTCTGAGGTCACCTTCAACGGTAAGATTCTTATCTATATAATCCCTGATACCTGCAATTTCCTGCTCGGTAAGATCGTCACTCTTCTTTGCGGGATCGATGTCTATAGAATTTACTATCTCCGATGCACGGGTCCTTCCAATGCCTAAAATATAGGTCAAAGCAATGTCAATCCGTTTATTCCGTGGTAAATCAACACCTGCGATTCTTGCCAAGACTTTTCCTCCTTACCCTTGCCTCTGATTATGACGCGGATTCTTGCAGATTATCCTGATCACCCCATGTCTCTTGATGATCTTACAATCCCTACACCGCTTCTTTACCGATGCACTTACTTTCATTTCTTATCCCCATCCTATTTTGATCTGTATACAATCCGGCCCTTGGTCAGGTCATAAGGTGATATCTCAACCTGAACCTTATCACCCGGCAGAATGCGTATGTAATGCATCCTCATCTTTCCCGATATATGTGCAAGAATCTGATGACCATTTTCCAACTCTACCCTGAACATGGCATTGGGGAGGGGTTCAACTACAACCCCTTCTGTCTCTATCACATCTTTGGCCATATTTTCCTTATGCCCCTATGGCATCCTTAACTGCACCTTGCACGTCTTCCATACTGCCGGTACCGTCAATCATTCGCACTATCGATTTCTTTGAGTAGTAATCGATAAGCGGAGATGTCTGATCGTGATAGGTCTTCAGTCTCTGCCTTATTGTCGTTTCCTGGTCGTCATCTCTCTGGTACAGCTCGCCGCCGCACTTGTCACAAACGCCGTCAGTCTTTGGAGGATCGAACGCTATATGATGCATGTATCCGCATCCTTTACAGGTCCTTCGTCCTGTGAGCCTCTCTACCAGATAATCATCCGGAACTTCGATGACAACGACATGATCCAGTGATGATTCCATCTTTTCGAGCAGCCCGTCAAGGGCCTTTGCCTGTTCCAGTGTCCTGGGAAACCCGTCGAGAATGAAACCCTTTTTGCAATCCGGTTTCTCGAACCTTTCCGCCACAACCCCGATGACTACATCATCAGGTACCAGGGCACCCTTGTCCATACATTCCTTGGCCTTTATCCCCATGGGGGTGCCTTCCTTTACCGCTGCCCTGAACATATCCCCTGTAGAAACCTGAGGAACACCCAGCCTGTCTATCATTCTCTTTGCCTGAGTACCTTTTCCTGCCCCTGGCGGTCCTATTAATATAATATTCATTATCTCCCCCTCGTGTGTTTTTACATGCTAGCGTCTTGATTTGATCCGGCCGGATTTCATGAGCCCGTCATACTGCCGGGATATCAGATGAGATTCAATCTGACTCATCGTATCAAGAGAGACACCTATAACGATCAATATTGATGTGCCCCCGAAATAAAAAGGCACATTCGCCTTTGAAATGAGTATCATGGGCAGGACGCACACCGCACACAGATATATTGCACCGACAAAGGTCAGCCGTGAAAGCACCTTGTCCAGATATTCGGATGTAGCCTTTCCGGGCCTTATCCCGGGAACATATCCACCGTGTTTCTTGAGATTCTCTGCCACATCAACCGGATTGAAGACAACGGCGGTATAGAAATACGTAAAGAACACGATAGCGACCACGAATATGATATTATAGAGGATTCCTCCGGGATTCATCATGTCGGAAACAGCCTTCATAAACTGCACTTCCGGAAAAAACTGTGCAATGGTTGCAGGAAAGATAATGATGGATGATGCAAATATCGGCGGAATAACGCCGGATACATTGATCTTGAGCGGCATGTGTGTACTCTGCCCTCCGTATACCTTGCGACCGCGGATCTGTTTAGGATACTGTATCGGTATCCTGCGCTGGGCAGTCTCCATGAATACAATCCCTGCAAGCACGGCAAGCATGAATATCATAAGGATAAGGAGCAGAAAGATAGGCAGTTCGCCTGTACGGGTGAGTCTCACGCTGTTGTATATGGCAATGGGCATGTTCGCCACAATACCGGCAAAGATGATCAGGGATATGCCGTTGCCTATTCCCCGCTCTGTGATCTGCTCACCCAGCCACATCAGAAAACACGTTCCGGTTGTCATGGTGATCATGGCAGTCAGCCTGAACCCCCAGCCGGGGATCAACACAACGGGTTCCCCGCCCAGGCCGGTCATCTGCTCGACGCCGAAGGCCATGAAATAACTCTGTACGAGACACAGCACAACTGTGCCATACCGTGTATACTGAGTAAGTTTATGTTGGCCTGCAGCCCCTTCTTTCTTAAGCTGCTCGAAGGTGGGATTCACCATGCCGAGCAGCTGCACTATAATGGATGCACTGATATACGGCATGATGCCCAAAGCAAATATGGACAGGCTTCTCAGCCCGCCGCCTGCAAACATATCGAACATACCGAGCAAGGTTCCCTTCTGCTGTTCGAACCACTCGATCATGATAGCCGAATCTATGCCCGGTGTAGGTATATGGATACCTATCCTGTATACAAACAGCATGAACAGGGTGAAAAGTATCCTTTTTTGTAACTCGGGAACCTTACCGATATTGTCAAATCCGTATGCCACGTATTACCCCTTATAATGCCTCGAAGGAACCGCCGGCCTTTTCGACCTTTACCACTGCACTGACTGATGCCTTATCAAGCTTTATGGTAAGAGGAACGGCAATGTCTCCATCAGCCAGCAATTTCACAGCAACCTCCAACGACGTGATTCGGCCCTTTTCCTTCAAGGCCTGCCTGTCAACTACACTCCCGGATTCAAAGTCAGCCAGATCGCTGATATTTATGATTACATATTCCTTACGAAAACGGTTCTTGAATCCTCTTTTGGGCAATCTTCTATAGATGGGCATCTGTCCACCCTCAAACCAAGAGGGAACCTTGCCTCCCGATCTGGATTTCTGCCCCTTTGTTCCTCTTCCGGCTGTTGTTCCTGTTCCGGATGCATTGCCCCTGCCTACCCTCTTCACCTTCTTCTTAGAGCCCGGGGACGGCTTCAGATTGGACAGATCCAGCATGACTATATCTCCTCCCATACTAACAAATGGGAAATCTTTCGTATCGCCCCTCTTGTCGAGTCGTTATCAGGCAACACGCTTGATCTCCCACGTCTTTTCAGCCCGAGGGCCCTTACTATGTTCTTCTGATCCTGAGTCGAACCGATAACAGACCTGTTTAACGTTATTTTAATTTTTCCAGCCAACTTAAGTAACCCCTCTTTTATGATGTCACTCTCATATGTTCCAGAGTTATACCCCTTTTTGCCTCGACATGTTCCTTCGTCTCCATACGCCTCAATGCATCGAATGTGGCGCGAATCACGTTATTATGATTCCTGGAACCCAGTGTCTTGGCAACGACATTATGGAATCCCGCGGCCTCCATCACCGCACGCACGGCATTGCCTGCTATGATACCCGTTCCGGGTGCAGCCGGCTTCAGGACAACCTTTGAAGAACCGAATTCTCCGACAATTGCATGAGGAACAGTTCCGCCTACAATCGGCACGTCCACCATGGATTTCTTGGCTACATCAAGACCCTTCCTGATGCTTATAGCCACTTCTTTGGCCTTGCCGATACCGTGACCCACCTTGCCATTGCCGTCACCGACAACAATCAGGGCACTGAAGCGAAATCGTTTACCGCCTTTAACAACTTTTGCGACACGGTTTATGAAAACAACCTTATCAATCAACTGATCCTGTTCTTCAATGTTTTCTAGCCTAGCCAACTCTCGTCTCCTTGTCTAAAACTTCAGTCCCCCGGCTCGTGCAGCATCCGATAATGCCTTTACCTTGCCATGATATTTATAGCCGCCTCTATCAAAGACGACCTTGTCTATCCCCTTTTCCTTTGCCTTGCTGGCAAGGAGCTCGCCTACCTGCTTCGCTGTCTCGATGGTAAAACCTTTAACTTTATCGCGAAGCTCCGGACTCATACTGGAGGCTGCCACAAGCGTAATGCCCTTCGTATCGTCGATGATCTGACTATAGATATTTCTGTTGCCCCTGTACACGCTCAGCCGAAGTCTTTCCGGTGTCCCTGATATCTCTTTACGTATTCTGGCTCTTCTATACTGCCGAGCTTCTTTGGCACTTTTCTTACCCACCTCTATGTCTCCTTACTCTCTATCTATCCTAACCCTTTGATGCGCTCTTGCCGGGTTTGATCCTTACCACTTCATCCACGTATCGTATACCTTTCCCCTTATAGGAATCAGGTTTTCTTACCTTGCGGATCTTTGCGGCAACATCTCCGACAAGTTCCTTGTCAATCCCTTCCACGTCAATAGCGCCATCCTTTGAGACCGTTGCCGTTATACCGTCAGGAAGCTGGAATTCAACCGGATGAGAATAGCCTACATTGAGTACAACAATATTACCTTTGGACTCTCCCCTGTAACCTACGCCTACGATCTTGAGTTTTTTGACAAAGCCCGTAGTAACACCAATTACCATGTTGTTTATCAATGACCTCATAAGCCCGTGAAATGCACCTGTCTGACGCTCTTCATCGAGGGTAACCAGGCAAACGGCATTGTCTTGTTCCTTTATCTCGATATTCCCGACACATTTTCTTGTCAATGTACCTTTTGGACCCTTCACGGTAATGCTTTGATTATCAATGTGCACCGTAACCCCATCTGGAATGGGAATGGGCATCTTACCTATCCTAGACATCGTCTTACGCTCCTTACCAGACCCTAATCAGGACTTCTCCGCCCACATTGTCGGCCTTTGCCTTGATGTCGGTCATCACACCCTTTGACGTGCTCACGATGGAAATCCCCAGCCCCTTGCGTACAGGCTGAATATCTTCTGCCCCTTTATATATCCTGCGCCCGGGCTTTGATACCCTTTCGATGCCTGTTATGACATGGCGCGAATTGAAATATTTCAGGTTCACCCTGAGCAATCCCTGCTTGCCATCATCTATCACTTTGTATCCTTTTATGTAGCCTTCTCTCATGAGGATATCGGCAATATTGAGTTTCATTTTCGAAGCAGGTATATCCACGCTCTCTTTTGAGGCCTGAGCACCATTTCTTATCCTTGTTATCATATCTGCAATAGGATCAGTAAGCATCCTTGTCCCCTTTACCAACTAGATTTCTTAACGCCGGGTATTTCACCGCACATCGCATATTTTCTCAGACACAACCTGCAAACACCAAACTTTCTGTAATATGCATGGGGCCTGCCGCATATGGAACACCTGTTATACGCCCTGACCTTGAATTTCTGAGGTCGTTTCTGCTTTGCTATCATCGATTTCTTAGCCATAATTTTACCCACTTACCTCCTGAATGGCATGCCAAATGCGCCTAAAAGGCTCCGGCCTTCATCGTCCGTGCCGGCCGTGGTCACCATCGTTATATTCATTCCGCGGAGCTTGTCAATGCTGTCATAATCAATTTCCGGAAATACCGACTGATCATTAAGACCAAGCGTGTAGTTTCCTCTCCCGTCAAAGGCCTTGGGTGATACACCTCTGAAGTCTCTTACTCGAGGAAGAACAGCATTGATGAGCCTGTCTAAAAACTCATACATCTGCTGTCCCCTGAGTGTTACGGTACACCCGATAGGCATGCCCTCTCTGAGTTTGAAGGCAGCAATTGACTTCCTCGCTTTTCTAACGATTGGTCTCTGCCCGGAGATAAGAGCCAGTTCAGCAACCGCCTTATCGATAATCTTTACATCCTGAACCGCCTCCCCAAGCCCCATATTGACAACAATTTTAACGATCTTGGGGACCTCGTTGATGTTGCTGTATCCGTATTCCTTCTGGAGACCGGGGACAACTTCCTTTTTGTAATATTCATTTAGCCGCGCCATTACCTACACCTCACGTATCCAACTCTTCTCCGCAATTCCTGCAAACTCTCACCTTATGTCCATCGTCATGATATTTATATCCGACCTTGACACCCTTTTTGCACTTGGGACAACTAAGGGCAATATTGGATGCATGGATACTCGCCTCTTTCTCTATGATGCCTCCCTGAGAATTCTGGGTGGGTTTCTGATGCTTCTTGATCATGTTGACCCGTTCAATCAGAACCCTGTCCTTTTTGTTCTGTACACGGATGACCTGGCCCTGTTTACCGCTGTCCTTCCCGGTGAGAACAACAACAGTATCGCCTTTTTTGATCTTGCCTGTTTCATGTTTTGCCATATCTTAACTCCTAGAGAACCTCTGGGGCCAGGGAAACAATCTTCATAAAATTCTTTGCCCGCAGTTCCCTTGCAACAGGTCCGAAGATACGCGTTCCAACAGGTTCATTCTGAGCATTCAATATGACCGCTGAATTTTCATCAAACCGGATAGACGTGCCGTCGCTTCTCTTCTTGGTCCGCTTTGTCCTGACCACAACAGCCTTACACACATCACCTTTTTTCACCTTGGAACGGGGTATTGCCTCTTTGACCGCCACGACGATAATGTCTCCCAGAGACGCATACCTTCTCTTGGAGCCGCCCAATACCTTAATGCACATCACTTCTTTAGCCCCAGAGTTATCTGCAACTTTCAGCTTTGTCTGCTGCTGAATCATAGCTCGCCTCCACAAATAAGCCTATTCTTGTCTCTCAAGTATGCTCACGACCCGCCAGCTTTTTCCTTTGCTCAAGGGTCTGCATTCTCGAATCAATACCTTGTCACCCATTCTACATTCATTCTTTTCGTCGTGGGCCTTAAATGTCATCCTTCTCCGTGTATATTTCTTGAATACAGGATGTTTCTCAAGTCTTTCCACTGTCACCACAACGCTCTTTTCCATCTTGTCGCTGGTGATAATGCCCGACAACTCACGTTTTACGGATTTCTCTGCCATCACTGCTTCTCCTGGATGATCGTATTGATCCTTGCAATATCACGCCTGAGCTTGCGTATGATACTCTTATTATCAAGCTGACCCATGGTATTTTTAAATCGTGCATCTAATATGTCACGGGAGCATTTGTTCTTGATAGTGCTCAATTCTGCCATTGTTTTACCACGCAACTCACTGACCTTCATAAAGTCCCTCCCGCATAACAAATCTTGTCTTTATGGGAAGCTTGTGCGAGGCAAGTCTGAATGCTTCTTTGGCCTGCTCATACGTAACACCGTCTATCTCGAAGAGAATCCTTCCGGGTTTAATCGATGCAACCCATTCTTCCGGTGCTCCCTTACCTTTACCCATCCTTGTCTCAGCAGGCTTCTTGGTGATCGGCTTATCTGGGAATATCCTTATCCAGACCTTTCCACCACGTTTTACGGAACGTGTAATTGCAATACGAGCGGCTTCGATCTGCCGTGCCGTTACCCAATGAGGCTCAAGTGTCTGAAGCCCGTATTTCCCGAAGGATACATTCGAACCCTTCTCAGGACTTCCTGTCATCCGCCCTCGATGTACTTTCCTATGCTTAACCTTGTTTGGCATCAACATGGTTGTCTCTCCCTTATGAGATTGCCTCTTCCTGTCTCTTTACGATCTCGCCGTGAAACACCCATACTTTCACACCGATAACACCGTAAATGGTATGTGCCTCGACAAAACCATAGTCGATATCACTGCGAAGTGTATGAAGCGGTACTCTTCCTTCCCGGTACCACTCTCTCCGGGCGATTTCCGCCCCTGCAAGTCTTCCTGCACATGCAACCTTGATCCCCTGGGCCCCCATTCTCATTGCCTGGCCCACAGCCCTTTTCATTGCTCTTCTATAGGCAACACGTCTTTCCAGCTGGTTCGCAATACCTTCTGCAACGATCTGCGCATCGGTCTCCGGTCTTCTCACCTCTTTGATTTCAAGCATGATATCCTTATCAACAAAGGCAGCCAGACTGTTCTTTAACTGTTCAGCGCCCTGACCCTTTCTGCCGATCACGAGGCCCGGTCTACCGGTGTAAATGACCAGTTTGACCTTGTTCGCCGCCCTTTCAATGATAATATTAGAAATCCCTGCATGACTCAGGTTCTTCTGAATAAACATACGGATCTTTCTATCTTCAACCAACAGATCCCCAAAATTCTTCTCGGCATACCACCTGGCTTTCCAGTCTTTGGTTATCCCGAGCCGAAAACCATACGGATGTATCTTCTGTCCCACCTGGCTCCCCTTTCCTATAACTCTTCGAGTACCACAGATATATGGCTTGTTCTTTTCAAAATACGGGTTGCTCTTCCCTGTGCACGAGGTAACCAGCGTTTTAGACTAGCCCCTTCGTCAATCATTATTGACTTCACATAGAGATTATCCACATCCATAACCCCGGTTGTCATGGCATTTGCTACTGCTGAATTCAGAACCTTTGCAATAACCCGTGCCCGCTTGGTTCCAAGCAGATTGAGCGTGGTCAGTGCAGTCCCAATGGGCTTGTTTCTCACCTTATCAGCCAGGAGCCTCGCCTTTTGTGGAGAAACCCTAGTATGTCGCAATATTGCCCTTGCCTCCATCTCTAGCGCCCCTTTCTCTGTGATTTCCGGTCAGCTGCGTGTCCGAAGAATGTACGCGTTGGAGAAAACTCACCGAGTTTATGTCCAATCATCTCTTCGGTTACGTACACAGGAACAAACTTCTTTCCATTATGAACAGCAAACGTCAATCCTACAAATTCCGGAAGTATGGTAGATCTTCTTGACCATGTTTTTATCACTTTGCGGCTTCCGCTTTCCTGTGAGGTCAGCACCTTGTTCAGCAAGTGATCATCAACAAAAGGTCCTTTCTTCAATGAACGGGACACAGCTTATTTCCTCCTCTTCACGATGAACTTGTCAGAATCGTTACGCTTCTTCCGAGTTTTATGACCCTTTGTAGAAACACCCCATGGTGTTACCGGATGATTACCCTTGACCCTGCCTTCACCACCTCCATGAGGATGGTCCACAGGATTCATGGCAACACCTCGTACCGTCGGCCTTATTCCAAGCCAGCGGCTCCTGCCGGCCTTTCCAATCGTAATATTCGAATGGCTTACATTGCCTACCTGCCCTACTGTTGCCTTGCACTCTGCAAAGACCTTTCTCACTTCACCAGAGGGCATCTTGAGCTGAACGTATGTCCCTTCCTTCGCCAGGACCTGAGCATAGGTGCCTGCCGATCTGATCAGCTGACCGCCTTTGCCGGGCCTGAGTTCGACGTTATGGACAAATGTTCCAAGAGGGATTGTTCTCAGCTTCATTACATTGCCGGGCCTTATTTCAGCCTCCTCGGATACAATGACCGTACTACCAACGGCAAGTCCGTCAGGCCATAATATATATCTCTTTTCTCCATCTGCATACTGAACAAGTGATATCCTTGCAGACCGGTTAGGGTCATATTCGACTGTCATTATCTTGCCGGGTACACCGGTTTTATCGCGTTTGAAATCAATGATTCGATACAGCCTCTTATGCCCACCACCCTGGTGACGAACCGTTACCCGTCCCAAGTTGTTCCGGCCACCTTTCTGGTTCAACGAGGATGTCAGCGACCTCTCGGGTGTTGTCGTTGTTATCTCCTTGAAAGAAGAGACCGACATTGACCGTCTTCCGGCTGATGTTGGTTTGAAGTTACGAATGCTCATCTCCTATACCCCTTCATAAAACTCTATGCTTTCGCCGGCCTTGAGTTGCACAATCGCCTTTTTCCATGTTGATCGTCTATACTGATGCATGCCCCAGCGTTTTTTCTTTCCCTTGACAACAATGGTCCTCACATCCTCAACATGGACATTGAAGAGATCCTCGATCGCCTTTTTGATCTCTATCTTGTTGGCATCCCTGTTTACGGCGAAAACAAGCTGATTTGCATCCTGCCTGAGCATCGTGCCCTTTTCTGTAATGATTGGCCGTTCTAATATCCTCGCTAAATCCTTCATTGCCTCAGCCTCTCCTGAATATATTCGACAGCCTCGATATCCATGACCAAGCCCTTGTATTTCAGGATATCGTATACATTGAGACCTTTGACATCAAGCATCTTTGACTTGCTGTGGTTTCTCGATGCCATGGACATATCATCTGACATATTACCCATTACCACCAAAGCGTTCTGCATCCCGATAGAGTCAAGGGCCTTCGCATAAAGTCTTGTCTTGGCCTGTGAAAGTTCTATCTGGTCTATTACCCTGAAAACGTTCTCGCTGAACTTCATGCTCAGTGCAGATCTAAGGGCCTGACTTCTCACCTTTTTGGGCAGTTTCTTTCCATATTTTCTCCCATTCGGACCAAAAATAATACCGCCGCTTCTCCATATAGGAGAACGATTGGTCCCTGCCCGTGCCCTGCCGGTTCCTTTCTGGCGCCACGGCTTTTTGCCTCCGCCTGAGACCTCGGACCTGGACTTGGTCTTTGCCGTTGAGAATCTTCTGTTCGCCTGCTGCCAGACAACAACATCGTGAATCAGGTGGGGCTTTAACTCACACCCGAACACTGTATCGTTAAGGTCGATCTCCTTGACCTTTTCACCTGCCATATTTAACACATCAACCGTAGGCATCTCTACACCCCTTGCTTTTTCAATACGACTACCTGGCCTTTTGGCCCCGGCACAGCGCCTTTTATAGCAATCACATTGTCATCGCTCATGACATCGACCACTTCAAGGCTCTTGACGGTAACCTTTCTGTTCCCCATATGTCCGGGCATTCTCTTTCCCTTGATAACCTTGCTCGGATCTGCGGAACAACCGATCGAACCGGTAGCCCTGTGTATAAGGGATCCATGGGAAGCTGGTAGGCCGCCAAAACCATGCCGCTTGGTGACCCCGGCAAAACCTTTGCCCTTCGATGTCCCTGTTATCTTTATCTTCTCGCCTTTTTCAAAGATGTCTGACGCCTTTATCTCCTGGCCTATTTCAAAGGAATCCATATCGTCACAGAGCAGTTCCCTGAGGTAATGGAAATATCCTTTTCCTGCCTTATTCTGATGACCTTTCAAAGGAGAGTTGACCCGATTTTCCTTTTTTGGTTCGAAACCGAGCTGAATGGCATCATAGCCGTCTTTTTCCTTCATCTTCTTCTGAATAACAAAACAGGGGCCAGCCTGAATAAGAGTAACCGGAACTATATCTCCGTTCTCATTAAAGATCTGACTCATTCCCAGCTTTTTCCCTAAGATCCCCTTAATCATCTTTATCTCCAAATTATTAGAGCTTAATCTCTACATCAACCCCGGCCGAGAGATCCAGCTTCATTAATGAATCAACTGTCTGCTGTGTCGGGTCCAGTATATCCAAGAGCCTTTTAAAGGTGCGGATCTCGAATTGATCTCTTGACTTTTTATCAACATGTGGAGACCTGAGAACACAGAACTTCTCGATCTTGGTCGGAAGCGGGATTGGTCCTGCCACCCTCGCACCGGTCCTTCGTGCTGCATCAACTATCTCCTGGACAGACTGGTCAATGAGTTTATGGTCGAACCCCTTTAACCGTATTCGTATCCTTTGCGTCTCCATATCCAAAAGCTCCTATTCTTGATTACTCTATAACCTTGACAATTACGCCTGAAGCCACGGTCCTGCCACCCTCACGGATTGCAAACCGCAAACCTTCATCCATCGCGATCGGCTGGATCAGCTTCACATCCATCGTGATGTTGTCCCCAGGCATTACCATCTCCACTCCCTCTGGTAACGCTATGTCTCCGGTCACGTCCGTGGTCCGAAAATAAAACTGCGGCCGATACCCCGTGAAAAACGGCGTGTGACGACCACCCTCTTCCTTCTTCAATACATATACCTCCGCCGAAAAATGCGTGTGAGGCAATATCGAACCAGGATGCGCTACTACCTGACCACGCTCTACCTCGTCCCTCTTCGTTCCTCGTATCAGTATGCCTACATTGTCCCCTGCCCGACCCTCATCCAGAGTCTTACGGAACATCTCCACTCCAGTACATACCGTCTTCGTCGTCGGCCTTATACCTACTATCTCCACCTCTTCCCCTGTCTTGATTATCCCACGCTCAACTCGCCCCGTCACTACCGTGCCACGCCCGCTGATCGTGAATATGTCCTCTACAGGCATCAAAAAAGGCTTGTCTATCTCACGCTGAGGCTCCGGTATATAACTGTCTACCGCATCCATCAACTCAAATATGCACTTGACATCAGCACTGTCTCCATCATCACTCTCCAATGCCTTCAACGCCGAACCCTTGATGATCGGTATCTCATCCCCAGGAAAATCATACGCACTGAGCAACTCCCGCAACTCCAACTCCACCAACTCAAGCAACTCAGGATCATCCACCTGATCCACCTTGTTCAAAAATACCACCAACGACGGCACGTTCACCTGCTTGGCCAACAATATGTGCTCACGCGTCTGAGGCATCGGCCCGTCACTCGCCGCTACCACCAGTATCGCACCGTCCATCTGCGCAGCTCCGGTAATCATGTTCTTGATATAGTCGGCATGCCCAGGACAGTCTATATGAGCATAGTGACGCGTCGCTGTCTGATACTCCACATGCGACGTGTTGATCGTGATACCACGCTCCTTCTCCTCCGGCGCCTTGTCTATCTCATCAAACGGTACATAATCCGCCATACCCTTCTTCGATAAATGCTTCGTGATCGCCGCCGTCAACGTCGTCTTTCCATGATCTATATGTCCTATCGTCCCTACATTAACGTGTGGTTTCGTCCTCTCAAACTTCTCTTTAGCCATACAACTGTCCTCCTCTGGAAACTTTTAGGTGATCGGAAATGCTTGTAGGTACGCTCTCATAATGAGAGACCTGCATAGTATACGTTGCCCTCCCCTGTGATAACGAACGCAGGGTTGTTGAATATCCAAACATCTCTGCAAGCGGAACCTGGCTGGCAATAACCCTCACATCAGCGCGGGTATCCATGCCGAGCACCTTTCCGCGCCTGGAGGACAGATCACTGATCACATCTCCGATATAATCAACAGGACTCACTACCTCTACATCCATGATGGGTTCGAGCATGATAGGACCTGCTTTTTTCAAGACATTCTTCATTGCCATGGAACCGGCTATTTTAAATGACATCTCTGATGAGTCCACCTCATGGAAGGATCCATCGTACAGCACCACCCTGACATCTACGACAGGATACCCTGCACACGGACCTGTCAGCATGGCTTCCTCGACACCTTTTTTCACAGCCGGTATATATTCCTTTGGAATAACACCCTGGGATATTTCATTGACGAAATCAAGACCGACACCCGATTCAGCGGGTTCAACCCTGATGAGGATATGTGCAAACTGCCCATGACCGCCTGACTGTTTTGCATATTTGAGATTTTCGTCTGCATTTCTCGTGATAGACTCGGTATAAGCCACCTGAGGCTTGCCGATATTCGCCTCGACTCCGAATTCCCGTCTGAGCCTGTCTACGATGATCTCGAGATGAAGTTCTCCCATACCGGAGATGAGAGTGTCACCGGTATCCTTGTCGGTATGAACCCTGAAGGAAGGATCTTCCATGGACAAACGGGAAAGGCCGCCTGAGAGCTTCTCCTGATCCGTCTTGCTCTTTGGTTCTATGGCGATGGATATGACCGGCTCGGGGAAATCCATGGACTCGAGGATGACAGGGTTCGCAGGATCACACAGGCTATGGCCTGTTATGGTGTTTTTCAGCCCAAGCACCGCAGCGATCTCACCGGCAAAAAGCGTCTTTATCTCTTCACGTTTGTCTGCAAACATCCTTACCAGCCTGCCCATACGCTCTTTCTTTCCGGTAGTACTGTTGTAAACAGTATCCCCTACGTTGATAACTCCGGAATATACGCGAACAAAGGTAAGCTGACCTACATACGGGTCATTCATTACCTTGAAGGCAAGCGCCGCAAAGGGTTCTTCATCGGAAGGTATGCGTGTGATCTCCTGTGTATTCTCATCCTTGCCGATGACCTTGCCGGCTTCAAGGGGAGACGGGAGGTATTGCACTATGGCATCAAGCAGGGGCTGCACCCCTTTGTTCTTGAATGCCGACCCGCACATAACAGGGGTCAGGGTCAGAGACAGTGTTCCCTTCTTTATGGCCTCTCTTATACGGCTTTTGTCGATGTCCTTCCCATTAAGAAAATCATCCATGATGCTTTCATCCACATCACACAGGGACTCGACAAGCTTCTCCCGATAGGAACTTGCGAGATCTGCATACTCATCCGGAATCGGTGCCATCTCAAACGAAGAACCTTTGGTTGTATCGTCATAGATAACGGCATTCATATCGACAAGATCGATAACACCGGCAAAGCTTTCTTCCTGTCCGATCGGTATCTGCAGTGCCACTGGGTTGGCCGAGAGTTTATTCTGCAGTTCACTCACGACATTGAAAAAGTTTGCCCCCACCCGGTCCATCTTGTTGACAAAGGCAATCCTGGGAACCTGATAACGCTGCGCCTGACGCCATACTGTTTCAGACTGGGGCTGAACACCTCCGACCGCACAGAATACTCCCACCGTACCGTCGAGCACACGCAGACTCCGCTCCACCTCGATGGTGAAATCCACATGGCCTGGGGTATCGATGATATTGATGATATGATCGTTCCACGAACAGCTAGTGGCTGCAGAGGTTATAGTAATACCACGTTCTTTTTCCTGTTCCATCCAGTCCATGGTCGCCTGGCCGTCATGGACCTCTCCAATCTTATAGCTTTTTCCCGTATAATAGAGAATCCTCTCAGTCGTTGTTGTCTTGCCGGCATCTATATGTGCCATGATACCGATATTTCTGAGTTTCCCTATAGGGACTTGTCTGTTCACGTACAAAGACCTCTCTACCAGCGATAATGTGCAAATGCCTTGTTTGCTTCCGCCATCTTATGGGTATCTTCTTTCTTCTTAACCGAAGTACCTCTGTTGTTATATGCATCCAGAAGTTCAAGCGCAAGCCGTTCACTCATGGTATTCTCGCTCCTGGAGCGTGCCGCATGAATGATCCATCGTCTGGCGAGCATGTCCCTTCTATCCGACCTGACCTCGGTGGGCACCTGATAGGTTGCACCGCCGATCCTTCGTGACCTGACCTCAAGCGCGGGTTTGACGTTTTCAAATGCCTTGAAGAATACCTGTAGAGGGTCCTCTTTGGTTTTGGCCGCAAGGAAATCAAGAGTATCGTAGAATATCTTTTCGCTCACGGATTTCTTACCATCCCACATGATGCAGTTGACAAACTTGCTCACAACCTTATCCCCGTATTTGGGATCGGCGACTATATCTCTTTTCAGACTTCCTCTCTTCTTTCTTGGCATGACTTATCCTCTACTTCGGTCTTTTGGTACCATATTTGGATCTTCCCTGACGACGCTCCTGAACACCCTCAGAGTCCATAACTCCACGAACGATGTGATACCTTACGCCAGGCAAGTCCTTTACACGGCCACCCCTAATAAGAACCACTGAGTGTTCCTGCAGATTATGACCTTCGCCAGGGATATAGGAGGTAACCTCGTATCCATTGGTCAGTCTCACCCTGGCCACCTTGCGCAAAGCAGAATTCGGCTTCTTCGGTGTGGTTGTGTATACCCTAACGCATACTCCTCTTTTCTGAGGGCATGCTTCCAGAGCTCTTGTTTTCTTCTTCTTGACTACCTGTTTTCTGCCTTTTCTAACTAACTGATTAAGTGTGGGCATTTTTTGTCCCCTCTTTTACATTCAGAAATTCGCTACTTCCGTACTGTAAGTGACGCAGTCTTCTATCAATGGCAGGTTCTCCTGTCAAGGATTTTCTATAGCTGTTCGTCATCAAAGAAATTATCCTCTTCAACCTCGACATCAACCTTGTGGTAAATCGGAAATCCGGTACCTGCGGGAATGAGCCTTCCCATAATCACATTTTCCTTCAACCCCACGAGATGATCCACCTTTCCTTCAACACTCGCCTCCGTCAATACCCTGGTTGTCTCCTGGAATGATGCTGCAGAGATAAAACTCTCGGTATTCAATGAAGCCTTCGTAATCCCGAGCAGGAACGGTTCAGCAACCGCCGGCCGGCCTCCTGTAGTCACAACGCGTTCATTCTCCTGTGTAAACGAATATTTGTCAACAAATTCCCCTTCGAGATTGATCGTATCCCCGGCATCCTTGATCTTGACCCTTTTCAGCATCTGCCGGACAATCACCTCTATATGCTTGTCATTGATCCTGACGCCCTGAAGCCGGTATACCTCCTGCACCTCGTTGACCAGGTATCTCGCCAGTTCCTTCTCTCCGCTGATCCTCAGTATATCGTGCGGATCTACGGCACCGTCCATAAGAGGCTCTCCTGAACGCACATAATCACCCTCGTGGACAGATATATGCTTGGTCTTCGGAATCATGTAATCTTTTGCATTACCTATCTCAGGGGTAATGACGACCTTTCTCTTCCCCTTGGTATCTTTGCCGTAAGAAACCTCTCCATCGATCTCGGTTACCGTTGCAGCCTCTTTCGGTCTGCGTGCCTCGAAAAGCTCGACAACACGCGGCAGACCACCCGTAATATCCTTGGTCTTTGTGGTCTCTCTGGGTATCTTCACCAGGACATCACCGGCAAACACCTCTTCCCCTTCCCTTGCATAGATGTTCGCTCCGGTCGGCAGGCCGTATCTTGCCTGATTCTTGCTGTCCGGTATCTTTGCCACTTTGCCGGAATCATCAACCACCAGTATTCTCGGTCTCAGATCCGGATTCTTGGGCTCGATGACAACAGATCTGCTCATTCCTGTTACCTCATCGATATGCTCCTGTATGGTGATCTCTTCGACAAGATCGGCAAATTTCACTTTGCCCGCCACATCGGTAAGGATCGGTATGGAGTACGGATCCCACTCTGCAAGAAGGCTTCCAGCCTCAACCTGAACACCGTCTTCAACCTTGATCTTGGCCCCGTACACAATGGAGTAGGTCTCGCGCTCTCTTCCGTTCTCATCTTCGAGTGCAACCATGCCGTTACGGTTCATGACAATGAGATCATTGTCCCTGCCGCGTACGACATTGAGATTCTTATACCTGACAATGCCTGAATGATTGAACTTGATGTTCGACTGACCCACAACCGTCGCAGTACCACCAATATGGAATGTTCTCATGGTAAGCTGGGTTCCGGGTTCTCCTATCGACTGTGCAGCAATGATACCTACAGCCTCACCGATATTGACCATCCTTCCCCTGGCCAGATCTTTCCCATAGCAGCGTGCGCATATCCCATGCTTGGATCTACAGGCAAGAGCCGACCGGATAATCACGTTCTCGACACCTGCATCCTCGATCCTGATCACGTGTGATTCATCAATCATGGTGTTCGCAGAAACCAGAACTTCACCGGAATACGGGTCCCGAACATCATCCAGGGCAACGCGTCCCAGGATCCTCTCTCCAAGATTCTGGATAATCTCTCCGCCTTCGACAAGGGCTTCGATCTCTATCCCGTCAAGGGTACCGCAATCTTCCTCTGTGACCACGACATCATGAGCTACATCCACAAGCCTTCGGGTGAGATACCCGGAGTTCGCTGTCTTGAGCGCCGTATCGGCTAGACCTTTGCGGGCACCGTGAGTCGAGATGAAGTACTCGAGGACATCGAGTCCTTCTCTGAAGTTGGACAGAATCGGTGTCTCGATAATTTCCCCCGATGGCTTGGCCATAAGACCACGCACACCCGCAAGCTGTCTGATCTGCTGTGCTGATCCACGCGCCCCGGAGTCAGCCATCATGAATATGGGATTGAATGACGGTATCTCTTCTGTTGTCCCGTCAGGTTTAGTAATAATATCCGTCTTGATGGCATCCATCATGTCGACGGCGATATGGTCTGTGACCTTGGTCCATATATCGACGATCTTGTTATACCGCTCACCGTCGGTAATCAGACCCTCGTTGTACTGATTGATGATCTGTGCCACATCATCCTTGGCCGTATTGATGATTTTTGTCTTTGTCTTCGGTATCAGCATGTCGTCTATGCCAATCGATATACCGGCCTTGGTGGCATAGAAGTATCCCATGTCCTTTATCCTGTCAGCAAGCAGCACGGTCTTCTTGTCACCTGCCAACCTGAAGCAGATATCCACGATATCGGCCAGTACCTTCTTGGTCATGGGCTTGTTGATTGCCTCGAACGGGATCTCATCCGGGACGATTTCGCTGAAGATAACCCTGCCCACAGTCGTATCCACGAATTTATCTCCCATGCGAACTTTAACCTTTGCATGAATGGATACAATACCTGCATCGTGTGCACATCGGACCTCTTCAGTGCCGAAGAAGATCATACCCTCCCCTTTGGCAAGCGGTTTATCCCGGGTAAGGTAATACACACCGAGAACGATGTCCTGGCTGGGCACGATAACTGGCTTGCCGCTCGCCGGTGAAAGGATATTGTTGGTAGCCATCATCAGTACACGTGCCTCTACCTGGGCCTCGACCGAAAGCGGTACGTGAACAGCCATCTGGTCGCCATCGTAATCCGCATTGAATGCAGAGCATACAAGAGGATGAAGCTGAATGGCCTTGCCTTCGATAAGAATCGGTTCAAAGGCCTGAATGCCCAGCCTGTGCAGGGTTGGAGCACGGTTCAGAAGAACCGGGTATTCATTAACGACCTCTGCGAGACATTCCCATACCTCGGGGGTCTCGCTTTCCA
>OMKS01001032.1_pt1 | contig 25502 bp, 19 predicted proteins | sample 1674721 | NCBI WGS metagenome assembly OMKS01 (sample SAMN06264996, study PRJEB25208) | sediment metagenome | isolation source: hot spring sediment | place: USA: California | collected 2014-09-02
GCTAGATCAGGCTGCACGCCGGGGCGGACAGGTAGGGCAGGCGCTGGAGCGTTTGTTGCTGGCTGAGGACAACCTATGAAATACCAGAGCGGAGGGGCTTTTCGACGTGCTCTGGAAGATCGCTTGCGTGCGCAAAGCCTTGCATCTGGTGTGGCGTTGGTTCGCCTGCGCAAGATGATCGCTTTTGACCGCCTCCTGGCGCGTCTGATCTTGGCCCAGCCTGATGCGTGGGTGCTGAAAGGCGGGTTAGCGTTACAGCTACGTTTAGGGAAGCGGGCCCGCACGACGAAGGACGTGGACGTGCTGTTACAGAGGCCCTATCCGGATATTCATCAATTGCTTGTCCGCGCGGCATCGTTGGATGTCGGGGATTGGTTTCAGTTTGAGATAACGCGATCTACGGATAGCGTCCGGGGGAATTTTGGCGGATTGCGTTTTCATACTCAAAGTCTTCTGGATGGACGTTCTTTTGAACGATTCCATGTGGATGTTGGTGTTGGTGATCCGGTTGTGGAATCGGTGGAATACCTTACCATGCCAGCATTGCTGAAATTCGCCGATATTCGCTCAACCGTTATCCCCTGTTATCCGCTCACGCAACAGCTTGCCGAGAAGGTTCATGCCTATACACGTCCTCATCTCTCCGGTGAAAGTAGTCGGGCAAAGGACCTGGTGGATATTCTACTTATGGCTGAATTGGGCAGCATCAATGGACAACTATTGTTCCAAGCTCTTCAGATGACATTCAATGCCCGCAAAACACATTCTCTTCCCCAAGAATTGCCTTTCCCGCCCGCCGCCTGGTCTGCACCGTTCCGCAAAATGGCATCTGGCGTTGGTTTGGGTTACGCAACGCTAGCTGAGGCCGGTGCGGCGGCGCAACATTTTCTCAATCCCATATTGCAAGGTGAAGTCATGGGAGCGTGGGATCCTGCCGCGTGGTCCTGGGCATGCATTACGCCAGCGGCGTAGCGGAGGGATGGCTCGTCGGTGCAGGCGTGGGGCTGCTGGCATTTTTGTGATGGCGGTGGTGTGACGTTGCCGTCCACGAATCCGAAACGAATACACGAACGGGCGCCTAAGGCAATTGCGTTATCTCCGGGTTCCAGCCGCCGAGGACGTAGGCGGGATCGCTGTAGTTGGCGATGATCTCGGCATCCTCCTCCAGTGTCAGTTGCCGCGAAGCGGGATGCCGCTGGCTCACGTCCACCGGTGTACCGTCGCTGAGGTTCGTGCTGTTGTACTCCCAATAATGCACATTGGTCGGATCGCCGCCTATATCCCCCCACCCCTCAGGTCTGATGCCCGCCAGTGCGCAGTTGAGGAGCACCGCTTCACAGTAGGGATAGTTCTTGCCGTGGTTGGTCGGCGAGCGGGCGATGACGGTCTCTCGGCCCTCGAGGGTCTGGAATGTGCAATTCACGAAGACATTCCCGTGATTCGCTTCCGTGTTGCGGATCCACACGTGAGACCCGTAGTACGAAACGAGCGCGCAGTGGTTGAAGAACGCCGGCCCGCGCCCTAGGATGTTATCTCCGAAGCCCACAATCCGGGAGTCGGTCAGGTAAGCCGAGCCGTTGACCTGTAGGGCATCCCCTGAGCCTTCGATCGTCACGTGGCTGACGATATTCCGCTTGCCCGTCAGAAGAAGCCCTTCGGCTTGGGCGGGTTTGGGGTTGATGGATTTGATCGTGAAGTTGATCAGGTGAATTCCGCTGACCTGATCGCCCATAAACGCGGCGCGGCGGGAGGGGAACGTGCCCGGCATTTCGTTGGTGGCGACGTTGGGCGGATGGGGGTTGAAGACCTCGTTGTTGGCGTAACATACCACGACGCCCTCCCGGCTCTCTCCCTGGAACGTGATGTTCGCTTTGTTGCGGAAGTAGACGATCTCTTCGTACACGCCGTTTTTGATGAAGATGGTCACGCGCTTGGGATTGTGATCGGGGATGAAGTCGATGGTCCCTTGTACAGTGTTGAAATCGCCGCTGCCGTCGCCACTCACCACGAGCCGTTCGGCATCGGCGGGCGGCGGAGACTGTTTCGTGGTGAAGGTCCACGCTTTCCCAGCGATGCCGGTGAAGCTGCCGTCGTCCAGGGTGAGCACGCCGGGATCGATTTGCACGTAGTAGGTCTTGTCGTAGTCGAGCAGGTTGTTGTGCGGGTAGATCGTCGCCACGCTGTCGTGGATGATCACCGGGTAGAAGTGAAAGGCATCGGTGAACCCGCCGATGATCGTCAGTTGGTAGGTGTCCGGCGTGGGCAGCGCGACGCCGGAGGGCGTGCCGGGTTTCGTGTTGGCATTGGCGAAGCGCCCCGGGGTATATTCGTAGGGAACCGGCGTGTAGGGCGGCCTCTCCGGTGTCTTCACAAAGGCCGTCGGGCCGGGCGGGATGCTCAGATCGAGGACGTCGACCAGCCGGTCGTCGGCTGCGTCGTAGATGCGAATCTGCCCCGCAGTCCCCAATGTGGGCGGGCTGGGGAACGTGAGCACGAGGTGTGTGTCTGGATTGACGTCCTTGGCCTCGTGTGCCGGAAAGTGCGAAATCGTTTGGCCAGATGCTTCTTTATTCCGTTTCATCAGTTTCCCTTCATAGTCTCAGGACTTATACAAAATGCTACTTCTCCATTTTGATCACAAACCCGCACTTCTCCAGTTGTTCCAGCAGTTCCTGTGGATCGCGCATCCACTGGCCCCACTTGCGGGAGATGTGCTCGGTCCACGAATAGTCCTGGTAGGTGAAGGCTTCTTCGCGCTCCGTCTCCAGCTTGATTTTGGCATTCTGTTTGCGGTAATAGCCCTGCGCCAGATACCCTTCGTCCATAACGCGCATTGCGTCTTCGATCATCTCATCCGTCAATTCAGGATAGCGATCCTCGAACAACGTGAACGTGAGCGGATAGCGCGGGCGCGGCGGGAATTCTTCAGCCGGGTAGCCCATGACGAGTTCCACCAGTGGGAAAACGCGCTTGGGCAGGCCGTACTTTTCCTGGATGCGTTCCGCGCGATAGGGTGTCGTCCCCAGGAAGCAACTGCCCATGCCGAGACTCTCTGCGGCGATGACCATGTTTTCGGCCATTAACGCCACGTCCTGGATCGCCAGGAGCAGCAACGACAGATCGTTTGCCACCACCGACCAGCCGCGTTTGGCCATAATCAGTTCCATGCGATGCATGTCGACGCAGAGCGTGAACCACAACGGCGCGCCGAACGGCGCTTTCTGGCGCGAGAGCAGCACGCTGCACAACTGCGCAGCGAACGGCGCTTGCTGTCCTGCGCGCACGACCGTTTCGATCACCTCGTCGGTGGGTTGCTGATCCGTGTATTTGCGGACCGATTTGCGGTTGAGCATGGTTTCGATAGTTGGGTTGGTGAGCATATAAGACTCCTTCCAAAGCTGTCTTTAGTCGTGTAGTTTCGTGGTCAAGTTTCCATCCGCAGATTCACACGTTGCCCACACGGTTTTGAATGGACTCATACGTTGCTTGAAACCGGCCTGTGTAGTGCACGCGGGCGAATGGCGTCATCGAATTGTAGTACCAATCCAAAAATGCCAACTCCACAGCGATCACAAAAGGCGTGAGCCTTTGTGCATCCGGGAAGGGGTGCGCCGTCACCGCTTGATAGCCGGCCTTGAAGCTGTTCCATCGTGCGTCGAAGTCACCCGGTTCATCCAGCAGGTCGACCATCAGTGTCGCAATGTCGTAACAAAAGTGACCGCGTCCCAACTGGTCGAAGTCGATCACGTACACATGCTCCCCCTGCGCGATAAAGTTGCCGAGGTGCAGGTCGCCGTGGATAAAGCCGTAGTTGTCGCGGCATTTGCCGTCGCGCGTGAGCGCCGTCAGTACAGCATCGATAGCTCGGTAAAGCAGGGCGATGCGTTCGTTGCCAATTTCGACGGCGTGCTCAACGACCCACTCGCGATGAGACAGGATTAGCTTCTCGTCATAGCGATAGTCTTTGCGGAAGCCGTCACCGTCGGCGGGAAAAGCGTAGGCGCGCGCCGCCTCGTGCAGCAAGGCCACGCTTCGTCCCATCTGGTGCAGCACCGGCGCTGATAGTCTGTCGCGCGCCTCCCGCCCCTTAATCCACGTGAAGAGACAACTGAGGCGGTTGCCTTCGGGCGTCGAAACCACGGTGACAAATTCATTGTGGCGGTTCGGTACCGGTTGCGGGACGCCTACCTGTCCGCGTTTCGCCACAAAGTCGAGAAAGACCAGCTCATCGCGCAGGCAACGGCGATCCTGAAAGAGCGGATTGCACACGCGAAGGTTGTAGCGCGTTCCATCTTCCGCCATCACGCGATAGGTACTATTCCACAATATACCCAGATGGGTCATTTGGGGCTGTCCCAGTTGGTATTGGGCGATGATCTGCGCCAGCAATTGCTCTTGCTGCATCAATATCTCCGTACTATTCAACGGTTGGGTGGCTGTACAATGTGTTCCATGGTATTGATTTGCTTTCAGAAGTCAACCTGGCGAGGGTGTATTGGGAAGTGCTTGGGCTGGTCTCCGACCGTGCCCACGGTGGCGAGGTCTGATGAAGTTCTAAAAATCAGTTCGGTAATGTGTATAGCGGCTTCTGACCGGCTGAAGGACGGTGTATACGTGTATGCGCCGGCTTCAGCCGGTTTTCCCCGGCGCCTCCATTACCGGGTTATTTTCTTAACCTTCATAAGACCGGCCACAGCTTTGCTTGCCCCTACCCATTTTGGCGGTAGAATATACGCATCTCCCTGGACCCTCAGGGGGCTTCGTAAACCCTACGTGCGATTTTCAACGTTGAACCTGCAACGACTTATTGTGGAGGATGGGGATGGCGGATTTCGTGCATTTGCACACACACACAGAATTTTCACTGCTGGATGGGCTGAGCAGTGTGAAGGCCTTGGCGACGTATGCGAAAGAACTGGGCATGTCCGCGCTGGCGATTACCGATCACGGCACGATGTTTGGCGTGGTCGATTTCTACAAGGCCTGCAAAGCCGCCAAGATCAAGCCCATCATCGGCGTAGAAGCCTACATCGCGCAGAATTCGCGTTACGACCGCGATCACAATGAGAAGCCGTATCACCTCGTCCTCCTGGCGCAAAACCATGCCGGTTACCAGAACCTGCTCAAGCTCGTCAGCATCGCACAACTGGAGGGCTTCTACTACAAGCCGCGCATCGACAAAGAGGTGCTCGTGCAGCACAGCGAGGGCCTGATCGTGCTCTCGGCGTGTGCACAGGGCGAAATCCCACAGTTGCTCGTCCATGGACAGATCGATAAGGCTCGCGAGGCCGTGCGCTGGTACCAGACTCATTTCCCCGACCGTTACTACTTTGAGCTGCAAAGCCACGATGTTCCCGAATTCGATCCTGTCTACCGCCAGATGATCGATCTGGCCCGCGAGATGAGCGTCCCGCTGGTCGCCACCAACGACATCCACTACGCCAAACGCGACCAGGCCGACGCGCACGACGTCCTGCTCTGCATCGGTACTGGCAAGACGGTCAACGAGTCGAATCGCATGCGGATGACCGACCCTTCGTATTACATGCGCTCACCGGAGGAGATGGCACAACTCTACGCCCATCTGCCCGAAGCCCTGGAAAATACTGTCAAGATCGCCGAGCAGTGCAACGTCGAAATCAAGTTTGCACCGCCGTATCACCTGCCCAAATTCCCGGTGCCGGAAGGGAAAGGCAACTCCGAGAAATTTTTGCGCGATCTCTGTTACGCCGGTCTCGTCTGGCGCTACGGCGAGGCGCGCGCGCAGGAGCCGGAGGTGGTCGAACGCCTGGAATACGAGCTGGGCATCATCCACACCATGGGGTTTGACGATTATTTCCTCATCGTGTGGGATTTGTGCGAGGCGGCGAAAGCGCGCGACATCTGGTGGAACGTGCGCGGCTCCGGCGCGGGCAGCGTGGTTGCGTACACCCTGGGCATCACCAGCGTCGATCCCTTCAAGAACCGCCTGCTGTTCGAGCGCTTCCTCAACCCAGATCGCATCTCCATGCCCGACATCGACCTGGACTATCCCGATGACCGCCGCGAGGAGCTGATCGCCTACACCGCCGAACGCTACGGCGCGGACCGCGTCGCCGCCATCATCACCTTTGGGACGCTCGGCGCGCGTGCCGCCATCCGCGACGTGGGCCGCGCGCTCGATATCCCCCTGGGCGAGGTCGATCGCGCCGCACGGCTGATTCCTAACGTGCCCGGCAAGCCGGTCTCCATCGCGCAGGCGCTCGAAGAAGTCTCCGATCTCAAGGAGATGTACGACACCATGCCCTACGTCAAAAAGCTGTTGGACACGGCGATGGAAGTCGAAGGCGTCACGCGGCACGCCAGCACCCACGCGGCGGGCATCCTCATCTCCGACCGCCCGCTGGTGGACTACATGCCGCTGCACCGGCCCACGAAAGGCGAGGGGGAAGGCCCCATCGGCATCGTCTCGCAATGGCCGATGGAAATCGTCGATATGCTGGGAATGCTCAAGGTCGATTTCCTGGGGCTGCGGACGATCACCCACGTGCGCAAAACGTGCGAGTGGATCGAAAAAGAGCATGGCCGCGTGTTGACCATGAACACCATCCCCTACGAGCGCATCACCGATGACCCGGAGCAGGACGCCGACGTGATGAAGTTGTACGAACTGCTCACCAGTGGCGAGACGACCGGCGTGTTCCAGGTGGAAGGCGCCGGAATGCGCCGCATCCTGCGCGACATGCGCCCGGATCAGTTCCAGCACATCATCGCCGTGCTCGCCCTCTACCGCCCCGGCCCGATGGAAAACATCCCGTCCTACATCCGCCGGATGCACGAGGAAGAGGAAATACAATTTCATCATCCAATTTTGCAAAATATCCTCGATGATACATACGGGATTATAGTGTATCAAGAGCAAATTATGCAAATTGCTGTTGCGATGGCCGGTTACAAACCCGGCGAAGCTGACGGCATTCGCAAGGCGGTCGCGAAGAAGATCAAGTACTTGATGGAGAAACACAAGCAGATGTTCCTCGCAGGCGCGCTCAAGAAAGGCATCCCCGAAGAAGTCTCCGAAAAGGTCTGGGCCGACATCGAATTCTTTGCGCGGTATGGCTTCAACCGCGCGCACGCCACCGATTATGCTGTCATTACCGCGCAGACGGCCTACCTCAAGGCCCACTATCTGCTGGAATTTATGACCGCCCTGATGACGACGGAACGTCACAACATCGAAAAACTTGGTTTCCTCATCGCCGAAGCGCGCCGCGCTGGGTTGGACGTGCTACGCCCGTGCATCAACCGCTCTGAGGTGGAGTTTACCATTGAACATGCTCCCGAAACTGGTCCTGACGGGCGTGCCATTCGCATCGGCCTGGGGGCCATCAAGAACGTGGGCGATGACGTGATGCGCCTCGTCGTGGAGGCGCGGCATAAAGGCGGTCCCTTCAAGACGTTGGATGACTTCGCCGACCGCGTGGATTTGCGGAAACTCAACCGCAAGACGCTCGAATGTCTGATTCAGGCCGGGGCGCTGGATGACTTTGGGGAGCGGCCTGCGCTACTAACGCTGATCGACGCGCTCATCGGCGCAAGTGCGCAGGTACACAGCGCTCGCGACGTGGGCCAGTTCTCGCTCTTTGATGCCATGCCCGGCGTGATGAAAACCATTATTGCGCCACCGAGCTTCGTCCCGCCAATCCCGGAACGCCAGCTCCTGGAATGGGAGAAGGAATTGCTTGGGACATATCTCTCCCGCCACCCCCTGGCGCAGCAGGAAAAGGAATTGTTGCAGCAGGATTTAGTCAACACCACGGTGGATCGTCTGGCGACGGAGCCTCTGGGCCAGCAGTTGGCGCTGGTGGGGATGATCCGGCGCGTGCGCCGCATCACGACGAAGAAGGGTGATACGATGGCGTTCGTCACGCTGGAAGGCTCCGGCGGAACGGTGGACGTGATTGTTTTCCCGCGCACCTACGAGCGTTTCAAGAACAAGCTGGTGGTTGAGAGCGTGATCGTCGTCAGCGGCAAGCTCGACAATCGCCAGGACCGCGAAGAGCACTCGCTGCTGGCGGACTGGTTCAAGGAGCCGCACGAGCTGCTGCGACCGTTAACGCCTCAAAGGCCTGCCGACAACGGCGGATACACCAACCCTGGGTATGCCTCCGCCGATTATGGCCCTCCCGCCTACATTGCCGAATCAAGGATCGATTATTCGGCGAGCGCGCCGGAGGCTTTCCCGAATGCGCCGGTCAGTGAGCGCAATGGTACTATGCTGAACGGCACTAGCCAGCGGTACACCCCCGGAACGTCTCCTGCGCCGTCGCCATCGGTTGCTTCATCTATCAACGGCGGCTCCGCCAACGGCGACAATGGCGAGCACCACGACACGCCGCCCTCGCCGGAGGAACCTCCCATGCCGCCAGCGACAGTCTACGTCAACCTGCCGCGCACCGGCGACCCTGACCGCGACTATTCGCGCCTCGCGCAATTGCACGAATTGCTCAAGACCGAGTCGGGACAGGACAACTTCGTCGTTTACTTCGAAAACGAACGCGGCAAGCGCGTGGAACTCTCCTTCCCCAATGAGCGCACCCGCTTCACCTCGCACCTCAAAGCGCAGGTCGCCGGCATCGTCGGCGCGGACAATATTCGCGTGATGATGGCGGCGTGATCTTTGTTTAACCCTCGCGAAGGAGGGTCTGGGGTTCTCTATACAAGGGTGTAACGTTCGCACGCCAGGTCGAGAATCTCGTTGACGAGCGTTTCGTAGGGGACGTTCTCCGCCCGCGACACGATGACCAGGTCGCTCACCAGCGGGTTGATGCCCGGCAGTGTGTTGATCTCGACCAGGTACGGCGTGCCATCCGCACCGGTGCGGAAGTCCACGCGGCTCACATCCAACCCGCCCACCGCCTCGAAGGCCGCAATCGCCAAATCGCCAAGCTGCGCCGCCAGCTCCGGCGCGATGTCCGCCGGGCAAAGATAGCCGGGCGCGAGGTCGTCCTCGATGGCGTAGGATTTCGCCTGCGTATTATAAATGCCCTTCACCGCGCCTTTTTGTGAGTCGATTTCCAGCACAGGGAATACGTGGAATCCCCGCTCGTCATAGAAGTCGGAACGCGGCGGCTGGTTTGGCTCGCGTCTGTTACCGACCAGCCCCACGGTGAATTCGCGACCCGGCAGGTACGTTTCGACCAACGCCGGTTGCCGGTAGGTTGCGATGACCCACTGTACCTGTGCACGCAATTCCGCGTCGTTGTGGACGATGGAATTGGCGTTAATCCCCATGCCCGATCCTTCGCGCATCGGCTTGACGAAGAGCGGGAAGGCCAGGCGGGGGTCCAACGGTTGGTCGACGTGGCTGAAGCGCTGGAACGGCGCGGTCGGCAATCCGTTATCCCGCCAGATTTGCTTGGTCGTGCATTTGTCCAGCGAGATGCTGTGCGTGAGCACCTTCGAGCCGGTGTAGGGGATAGCGAGCATCTCCAACATCGCCGGCACGTGGGATTCGCGTGAGTCACCGCGCAATCCCTCGGCGATGTTGAAGCAGATGTCGGGCCGGGTCTCACGCACGGTGTCGATAAAGGTCTCATCGGCTTCGAGGAAGAACGGGCTGTGCCCGCGCGCGCGCAGCGCGTCCTGGAGGGCCTGAACGGTTTCGTCGGCGTCATATTCGGCCAGCGCGTCGGGTGGCGCGCCGGCCTCGGCTTTGACGCTATGTTTGCGGTTGGCGACGACGGCGATGCGCAATCCCATGTTAACGCTCCACCATCTCATGGTGAACGACAAAGGGCGCAGAAACCTGGGGCATGCGCGCGTGCGTCTCGTGCCATTTCTGCGGCGCGATCTCGCGGGTTTGCCCGGACAGCAGGCCCGCGACACCTTCTTGCCCGGCTTCGTTGCGGCGGCTCTGGCAGTAGGAACAGGTTGCCGGATTGTGGCCTTGGTAATCTTTTGGCTGTGTGTACGCGGTGATGAAGCCCTCGTAGTTGCGGACGATGACTTTGCTCTCGGACATGCTCAGCATATAGTTGGGGAGGATCGGCACCTTGCCGCCGCCCTCCGGCGCGTCGATCACAAACGTGGGGATGGCGAAGCCGGACGTGTGCCCGCGCAGCGACTCCATAATCTCCAACCCCTTCGCCACCGGCGTGCGGAAATGCCCCGCCCCGTGGACGAGGTCGCACTGGTAGAGGTAGTAGGGACGCACGCGGTTCTTCACCAGCTTGTGGCTGAGCGCCATGATGACGTTCGGGCAGTCGTTGATCCCGGCGAGCAGCACGGTCTGGCTGCCGAGAGGGATGCCTGCGTTTGCCAACTGCGCCAGTGCCTGCTCCACTTCCGGCGTGATTTCTTTCGGGTGGTTGAAGTGGATGTTCATCCACACGGGATGGTACTTCGCCAGCATCGATGTCAACTCCGGGGTGATGCGCTGCGGCAGGAAGACGGGCACGCGCGAGCCGATGCGGATGACTTCGACGTGGGGGATGGCGCGCAGGCGAAACAGAATGCGCTCCAGCACGTTCTGCGGCAGCGTCAGTGGATCGCCGCCGGAGAGCAGCACATCGCGGATTTCGGGTGTGGCGGCGATATAGTCCAACTGTTGTTCGTAAGAGGCGGAGTTGAACATCACGTGGCTGTCGCCGACCAGACGGCTGCGCGTGCAGAAGCGGCAGTAGCTCGCGCACTGCGTCGTCAGCAGCATGAGAACGCGGTCGGGGTAGCGGTGCACCAGCCCGGCAACCGGGGAATGGGCATCTTCACCGAGCGAGTCGGCCATTTCCGCGTCGAACGGCACCAGTTCTTGCGCGGTGGGAATCACTTGCCGCCGGATGGGACAGTTGGGATCGTCGGGATCCATCAGGCTGGCGAAGTAGGGTGTCACATCGACGTGAAAGTGGCCAGGTGCAGAAAGCCCGGCAATCTCATCGGGGGTTAAGTGCAGAAAGCGGGAAAAATCCTCTACAGAACTCAGCCGGTGGGCGAGTTGCCAACGCCAATCGTTCCACTGTTCGCGCGAAACGTTTTGCCAAATGCGATGCCAGCCCCCTTTCCCAGGAGGCTCTTCTAAGTCCAAACCAAGCAGTTGTTCTTCCATTTTTATTCTCTCCTCAACAAAATTTCGTCACTTGTGCGGTACCCTCTGATGATTGCAAAGGGAGAGGGAGGGGTTTGGGGGAGGCGACCCTCCCTCAAGCCCCCACCCTCAGACGAGCAAGCCTTCCAGGGCGACTGAGAGTTTGGGCGCCGGGATGCCGCTGAGGAGCGCCTGATTCGCGCCGGCGGCCTCCGCCTGACGGCAGTGCTGCACCGTCTCGGAGAGTACGACGCAGCGGATCGCGGGACACCGGATTTTGAGCTGATTGAGCACCGTCCACGCTTCTCCGCCGGGCAGGTTCGAATCCACCAGCACCAGCGCAGTCGCCTTCGCCTCGACCATTTGCAGCGCAGCCGCCGCCGTGTGCGCTTGTTCGACCGTCAATACTTGCGGCAGTGCTTGCAGCAGGGTGACGAGGCTGTCTCGTAGTGGACCGGGCTTAGCAACGACCAGAACGGGCATTGGCGCTCCCATAGTGTTTTTCCTTCGGCGATGCGTTACTTCTCATACCGGTGTTTATCATAACGCAGTCCCGTGGAAGCGCATCGGTCATAAGGATGGTTTTGGGGCGCGACAAAAGACGGATTTTTGCGGGGATAGAGTACGTCAAATGACGTAGGATGGTCAGACTCAGTAGATCTGCAACGACAAAGACTACAAAAGTCTCAGCACGTATTGGGATTTACAGAGCACGTGTTCGGCGCAGATATTTGCCTGACCAGACGCCTCGTGAGACTTTTGTAGTCTGATTTCTAAAGATTTATCAACCCCTCACGCAGCGCGTACAGCGCGGCCTGGGTGCGGTTCGCCAGGTGCAGCTTGCGCAGGATGTTGCTGACGTGGGTGCGCGCGGTGCGCTCGCTGATGTACAGCGCTTTAGCGATGTCCTCATTGGTCAGGCCGCGCGCGACCAGTTTGAGCACGTTGGCTTCGCGCTCGGTCAGCGGCTCGGCGGTGGGGGGCAGGTCGGGGGGACGCTGGAGTTCCTGCATCACCTTGCGGGCGATGGCGGGATGCATCGAAGGGAATCCCTGGCAGACGTCGCGGATGGCCCGCAGCAGTTCTTGGGGAGCGGTGTCTTTGAGCAGATAGCCCGACGCGCCGGCTTTGATCGCCGGGAAGACCTTGTCATCTTCGGCAAAGCTGGTGAGGACCAGGATGCGCGCATCGGGAAACGCTTGCTTGATCTCGCCGATGGCTTCGATTCCGCCCTTGCGCGGCATAACCAGGTCCATCAGAATGATGTCGGGGTGCAACTTGCGCGCCTGCGCCACCGCTTCGACGCCGTCGGCGGCCTCACCGACCAGTTCCATACCCGGTTCGGTGGCAATCAGCCAACGCAGCCCTTCGCGCACGATGGCGTGGTCGTCGGCGACTAAAATGCGAATCGTATCGTTCATCGTTATCCCTCGCTTCCCAAATCCACGGTGACATTGACCGTCGTGCCTTGCCCCGGCACGGACGTGATCGTCAGCGCGCCGCCCAGTTTCTCAGCCCGTTCGCGCATACTGCTCAGACCGATGCCGCCTTCGTCGCTTCCGGCACTCAAGTCCACCCCTTTGCCGTCGTCGCGGATTTCGATGGCGATGCGCCGCTCATCCGTGGCAATGCACACAGCGATTGTGGTCGCGGCGGCGTGTTTGAGGACGTTGTTGAGCGCCTCCTGCGCGATGTGATACAGTTCCTCTTCCAACCGCGCGGGTAACTCGACGTTTCCCGCGACGGTCAGCGTGGCTTCGATGCCGGCGCGCCGCTCGACCGTATCGAGGCGCTGCTGTAATGCCCGTACCAGTCCCGCGCGTTTTAAGGCCAGCGGGCGCAATTCGTAGACCAGCAACCGCATCTCCTTGAACGCCTGCTGGCTGATCTCGCCGAGCCGCGCCAGGGCTTCGTCCACGCGCTGAAGGTCGCCGCTCTGCGCCAGCCGCCGCCCGGCTTCGACCAGCAGCGTGAGACTGTAGAGCAACTGGGTCACGGAGTCGTGCAAGTCGCGGGCGAGCCGGCTGCGTTCCTGAAGGATGGCGGCTTGTTCGGCTTGCACGCGCAGGCGGGCGTTCTCAATCGCCAGCGCGGCCTGGTTGCCGAAACTCATCCCGAGCCGGACATCCTCTTGCGAAAACTGGCGCGAATCGGCGTAGTAGAATCCCAGGCTGCCGTAAAATTCTTCTTTGATCACCAGCGGCACGGTGAGCAGCGCGCGGTAATGGTCGATAGTGGCCTGGTGCCACGCGTGCATAGCCTGGTCCGGGGCGGCATCCTGCTTTGCCGCAGCGAAATCCGCGATCGACTCGAAGTCGCCGGAAGCCAGGTCTGGGATGGCGTAAGGTTGCCGGTCGAACGTCGGCCCGCCCTGTTCGCTGTGGCTCAAAATGCGCCAGGCGTGTAGCGGCAGGCTTTTGATACCGAAGAACGGTTCTGGCAAACCAAAGCTGGCTTCGATCAGAATCCGCTGTTCTTCCTGGTTCACGCGATAGAGCACGCAGGCGCTGGAGTCCAACAGCGCGCACGCTTGCGCTACCAGATAATCCAGGATTTCGCCGATGGGGCGATCGGAGTTGAGCACCACCAGGATGTCGCGCAGGCCCTCCGCCACGCGCTGCCGCCGCTCGATCTCTTGCGTGCGCGCTCTGACGCGCGCCTCCAACGTCAGGTTGGCGCGTTGTAGCGCCTCCTGAGCGCGCTTGTGTTCCAGCGCGTTGACGAAGATTTCTCCGACGGTCTTGAGCAGGGCGATGGTGTGGTCGGACCAGGTCTTCTGTGTGCGTAGGGCGTCGAACTTCAGGTAGCCCACCACCGCACCGCGATAGGTCATAGGGATGACGACGAACGATTGGATGCCCTGGGCGCGGCACATACGTCGTTCGACTTCGGCTTCAGCGGGCAGCGCGGAGACGAGCGGGACGTTGACGATGATGCCGCGCGCGGTCTGCGCCTGGAGCCAGGGCCACGTCGTCGCGGAGACGGTGTCCAGCGGGCGATTCTGCGCCACAATCTCCGGCGCGCTCCAGGCGTGGGTACAGGTCGCGGGGCGGATGTCACCCGTGTGGCCTTCGTCGCCGGAAAAGAGGACGACGCAACTGCGTTCCACGCGCGTCGCCTGGCTGATGGTGCGCAGGGCGCGGTTGATCTCTTCGTCGATTTCATCGGGCTGCAGGTTGATGAAATTCGTTGATATAGTGGTGATGATATTTTCAAAGATAACGCTTTTTCGCTTGCGATGACGCGCCAAGTCGCCTACCCTCTCGATTCAATTGACAAATTCTCCTGTACGTGTAAAACGACAGCGTGTAGCGATTTCTCGATTCACTGATTCGCTGATTCTGCATTTTTCAGGAGCTATCATTATGCCTCTCATTGTCGAAAAAGTAAACACGCGCGACAAATCACAAGTGCGCCGCTTTGTGTCGCTGCCCTATCGGCTTTATCATCGCCACCCGCAGTGGGTTCCGCCGCTGCGCCAGGATATTGCGCTTATGCTCAACCGGGAGAAACATCCGTTTTACGAACACTCCGACGCGGACTTCTTCGTAGTGCTGCGCGACGGGCAGGCCGTGGGGCGGGTCGCTGTGATCGAGAATCGCCCGTACAACGCTTATCACGAGGTCAAGCAGGCGCAGTTCTACCTGTTTGATTGTGAAAACGACCTCGAGATCGTCACCGCCCTGTTCGAACACGCTTTTGCCTGGGCCAAAGCGCGTGGGCTGGATGCTATCGTCGGCCCTAAAGGATTTGGCCCGCTCGATGGATACGGGCTGCTCGTCGAAGGGTACGAGCATCGCCAGATGATGACGATGATGAACTACAACTACGATTACTATCCACGTCTCATCGAGGCTCTGGGGTTCGAGAAAGAGGTGGATTTCGTCTCCTGTTATTTGAACGCACAGACCTTCCAGTTGCCGGAGCGCGTCCACCGCATCGTCGAGCGGGTGAAAGAGCGATCCTCTTTGACCGTGATGCCTTTCAAGAACAAGGCGCATCTCCGGCAGTGGATCAAACCGTTGGGCCGTGCGTACAACCAGGCTTTTGTCAACAACTGGGAGTACTATCCGCTCAGCGACAATGAGCTGACCTTCGCGTTCAACAACATTGTTATGGTGGCGGACCCGAGATTGATCAAGGTCATCATGCACGAGGACGCGATTGTGGGGTTTCTCTTCGGCTTCCCCGATGTATCGGCGGCTTTGCAGCGGGCGTGGGGACGGCTAACGCCTTGGGCCATCGCCGACCTGTTGCTGGAGATGCGGCGCACCTCGTGGATTGCGTTGAACGGTGCCGGTATCCTGCCGGACTTTCACGGTGTGGGCGGGAATGCGCTGCTCTACGCCGAAATGGAGGACACGCTACGTTCCTACAACTTCGCGCACGCCGACCTTACCCAGGTTGCGGAGAGCGCGGTTCAGATGCGCCACGATTTGGAGAACGTCGGGGGAAAGATGTACAAAAACCACCGGGTGTATCGCAAGGCCATCTGACGACGCGCCTGTTTTCGCTTGGAGACGAACAGGCGCTTATTCCCACAACTTGACGCCGACCAGCGTTGGGAAACGGCACGTTCCTTTGTCGCCGCTGCCCACACCCGGGCCGGGGTCGATCAGGCCTTCCCCCAGCACTACGTTCTGGAAGACGCCGGTGATGGATTTATCGCTGCCTCTGGTGTCAATGTTGATGAGTTCGACCGCTGTAAAGCCGGCGATGTGATAGTAGGACGCTCGTGATGGCCCGCCCGCGGTCATCCAGCCCACAGCCGGCGCTTGACCAGGGAAGGTTTTCTCCATCTCTTTGGGCGTATAGACTTTGTCGAAGATGAGCCAGTAGAGGACATCGCCTTTGCGGTAGTTGGCCGCCAATTCGAGCAGGGCTGCAGTCTGCGTGCCGGTATAGCCGTAAATGTAGTCCCCCTCTTTCTCCTTCACATCCCCGGCAAACAGCGGATAGGGGTAGGGACACGTTCTGCTCAGCCAGCCTTTCAGGCCGGTTTTCGCCACATCGACGGTACCATCGGATTTGTATTTGCAGCCGCTTGCGCCAGCTCCACGTCCAAAGGCACGGTCCAAAGGCCCGCCACTCCAATAGGCGTTATTGTAGACGTGGCTCAGATTCAGCCAGCCGTAGAAAGCGCCGGGGCTGAGTTCCTCCGTTTTGGTGATGCCTTTGTCACTCGGTGGTAGGTAACACGATTCGGGATTCCCTCCACGACAGAATAGGCCATCATCGAAGACGGTAAACTTTTCACCGACCTGGAATGTCGCGACGACGGCCTCCGGCACAGCGATGGGGAGGATCGCACTGTGGCCATCGGTCTGCACGACAGGGCCGATCATCGCCACAGCCTCCGCCGTAACCACCAGGTGGGAGCGTCCTAGAAGACGCATAAAGGTCGCGGTGTCGCTGAACGTCAGCGTAGTCTTGATGCCCGTTGCGCTATACGGAATGCCGGCGGCCCACCCCACCTGGCCCACGGGACGCAGGTCGGCGTCGACGTACCAGGCTTCGATGTTGCCATCCGGCGAGAAGTGATCGACGCCGTTGTACTGCGCCATGTCGACGATGGCTGCGGCGATGCGATTGTCGTTGGCGGTATCGGTGCTGGCGCACGTGGAAATGAACTCGGCCAGCACTCTAGCGCCGGCCAGCGCCGCAGCGTCGGCGGCGTTCTGCGTTTGGCGGCGCTCGGCATAGAGACGCCCGCCGTCAATGGCCAGCCCGGCGAAAGCTGCCAGCGCCAGCAGCCCAAACACCAGTATGAGCAACGCCTGCCCGCGATCTTTATCCCCTCGTTTCGCTGTCAGCATCGTATATCCCCCCCTTCCGGGAAGCGAGGACCGCTTCCCGGAAGGGCTTGGAGATTGTCTAAGCTACTGCCAGAGCTGCACGCCCGTGATGGCAAAGGGGTTACATGCACCGCTACCGCCCGAACCGCCGCCGCTGCCATTGAAGCCCTGGCCCGGCGTAATCTGGCTGTCGCCAACGATCGCGCTCTGGAACTCACCCGACAGTGTGTGGTGCGGTGAGCTTCCATCAAGCAGCACGGCGGCAAAGCCGACGATGTGATAGAGGAAGGCGTGTCCGCCGCCGCCCGCGCGCGGCCAGTGCGAACCGCTGAGACTGCCATCCGGTACCGGATTCTGCGGCGCTGTGAAATTGTCGGCCATGTAATTGCTCATGTAGATGACGTCGAAAATGGGAACGTAGGCAATCGTTCCGCCATAAGTCGCCTTCACATCCGTCAGTGAGGATTCACGCGAACCGGGGTCGCCGTGGATGAAGTCACCGTCGACGAATCCGGGCGTCCCCGCGAAGATGGGGAAGGGATAGGGACAGTCAGCCTGACCGTCCTTCGGATTTTTGTCCTCCCCGGCCCAGCCTTGCAGCCCATCATCGACAGATTTGTTAGGATCGCTGCCGCAGCCTCTGTTCGGCACATTTTGCTCGAAGGAACGGTTGAGTGGATCATTGGCTGCGAGATGTTGTGTGTTGTAGATATAGTTCAGGTTCAACCAGCCCCGGTGCGCGTTGGCATTGCTCGGTTCCTCTCCGATACAATCGACGCCATTGGGATCGCGGCAGAAGACGCCACCGCCCCACTCGTTGTTTTTCTCCATCAGGTAGAAGGTCTCACCCGGATCGAGCGCCTGGATCACTTCCAGCGGGACGCCAAGCGGAAGGAGGCCGCCACCGAATTGCCGTATTGGCCCGGTCATGGCCATGGCGTTGCCGGGGCCAACGACATGCTCCTGGCCTACGACTTTCAGAAAAGTGGTAGTGTCCGTCGTGACCAATGCAGCTTCGATGCCGGTTGCGCCATTGGGAATGCCAGCACCCCATCCCACACGTCCCAGACGTGTTTCGGAAGCATCGACATACCAGCCCTGGAGTTCTGCATTCTCCGCCAGGGGATCGATGCCGTTGTCGCGCGCCAGTTTGATCATCTCGGCCGCGATTGCGTTATCGGCGTTGACCGGGTCCACGGGATCACACTGGTTGATGAAAGTGCCCAACAGTCTGGTGCCGGCCATGGCCACGGCATCGGCGGTGTTTTGTGACTGCCGCCGCGCGCTGTACGTTCGTCCGCCATCGATGGCAAGACCGGCAAACGCTGCCAATGCGATCAGCGCAAAGGCCAATATCACTAATGCTTGTCCTCGTTCTCTTTTCATTTCAAACCTCCCTATGGCTAATTGTAACTTCTGTCAAACGATATAATAAGAACGGCCTGATAGAGGTTTATGTACCGTGTGTGCAAAGCTCTTGGCGTTTTAGCGCCAGAGTTGCAAGCCGATTATGGTAATGGCATTACAACTTTCTCCACCACCGCCACTGCTGAACCCTGCCCCGGGCGTAATCTGGCTATTACCGACGATGGCTTCCTGGAATTGCCCACCGATGGTGTGTTTGGGCGTGCCGCCATCGATCATTACAGCAGCAAAGCCAACGATGTGGTACATAAACGCGTGCCCGCCGCCGCCCGCGCGAGGCCAGCCGATACCTTCCGGTTGCGGGAAGTTATCTGCCATGTAGTTGCTCATATAGATCGCGTCAAAGATGGGGACGTAGGCGACTCTGCCGTCCCACGTGTTTTTGAGAGTCATCACCGAGCTTTCTCGTGCGCCTGGATCACCGTGGATGAAGTCTCCGTCAACGAAACCCGGTGTGCCGGCGAAGAGGGGGAAGGGATAGGGGCAACCATCTTCGCACCATCCTTTCAAGCCGTCATCGGTTGACCGGCTTGGATCGCTGCCGCAGCCCCGGTTCGCGACGTTCTGTTCGAAGGTGCGGTAGTGGGGATCGGACGCAGCCAGGTGCTCCGTGTTATAGATATAGTTCAGATTCAACCACCCTCGGTGCGAATTGGCGTTACTCGGTTCCTCTCCGATACAATCGACGCCGTTGGGATCGCGGCAGAAGACGCCGCCGCCCCATTGGTTGTTTTTCTCCATAATGTAGAAGTCTTCCCCAGGTTCCAGGTCGTTGATGACCTCGAGTGGTACGCCGACTGGCAGTACGCCTCCGTTTAGCTGTCTAATCGGTCCGGTCATCGCCATCGCTTCTCCGGTCGCTACAATTTCATCTTGCCCTACTATTTTCATAAAGGTAGTGTTATCGGTTGTGGTAAGAAGGACGCGAATGCCGGTTGCGCCGTCAGGAATTCCTGTCGGGCCGACGACTGGAGCGCCCGAGGCGAGTACTCCGCCTCCAGGATTGGGCATGACCGAGGCCCAGCCAACCGGTCCCAGGTCAACCTCGTTGGCATCGACGTACCACGCCTCCAACCCCGCATTTTCTCCCAGGGGATCGATGCCGTTGGAGAGGGCCATGTTCACCATCTCAAGGGTTATCGCTCGATCGCCATCGACTGGATTGACGCCTCCACACGTGCCAATGACTTGCCCGAGCAGCCGTGTGCCGGCCAGGGCGACAGCGTCGGCGGTGTTTTGCGCTTGCCGTCGCGCGGTGTACGTTCGCCCGCCGTCAATGGCCAGGCCGGCGAACGCTGCCAACGCGATCAGCGCAAAGGCCAATATCACTAATGCTTGTCCTCGTTCTTTCTTCATTTCAAACCTCCTTAATGATATGCGCAATGCTATTGCTATTAATTTAAGCTGATGATGGGGTGCGTTGCGCTTCCCTGTAGCGTCAATTCACCGTTGGGCAAAAGGCTCTGGACAAAAGGTGTGTAGATGTCGAAGAAAAAGTCGACGGTGACGGTAATCGGCTGGCCGACGACAAGCGATGAGGGATAGACAACGCTGACGTCCGACGCCTCGACAGTGACCAGATGGGTCGAGGCTTCGACCGTGCGTTGTTGTATGCCGGCTACATCGTTGGGACGAATCGCTGCGTAACTTGCGCCCTCATCCGCGGCGTCGTGCAGCGCCACCAGTGTGAAAAATGCGCGTCCAAAATCCAGCAGACCGAGCATAATCATGATGATGATTGGCAGCACCAGGGCCACTTCTACCAGGCTTTGTCCACGCCCAGGGTGTTTGCTTTTCTTATGTATCTTCTGCATCATCTCTACACCTCCCTCACAGTTAAAAGCTGCCTATAAGTTAATAGTTTATCTTTCATTTTGAATAGGGTAAAACCGCGCCAGTGTTGGCGTCGATCAATACCTCGAGATAGTCTTGCTTGTCAAAAGCGGCGACGCTCCAGATGGTGTCCCCGTTTTCGTCCGGCCGCAATCGAAAGTCCACCATCGCTTCAGGATGAGCCCGTAGAAATTGTTCCCCGCCGGCCGCGCGGAACGAGAGCCAGGCTACCTCGACCCCGTAGGGCGGCAGCGCCGGGATGGACTTGGGCGTGTAGCTGATCTCCAGCGGCGGCACCCAGAACAGTTGCTCGCGCCCCACCACCACGACGACCAATTCGTGTGTCGCCGGCGAGTAGTAGTAGAAGGACCACGTCACCGGCGGGTTCTCCACCGTGCGCCCCTCTGCGCCGGGCCGCCACGGCGCTTCGGCGCGGATGAGGACGACGTCCTCGGCCCAGGCCCGCGCGCGGGCTTCGGCCTGCTGCGCGGAGTCTTCCAGCGTTATGCCGGAATCCACCGCGCGCCAGATTTGCGTTTTGCCGCGCGGCGCGGCGCTGGTTGGCGCGTTGACGGTATACAGGATGTTGAGCAGGAAGAAGGCCAGCGCCAATAGCAGCGCCATGATCAACACTCCCAGCCCCACTCGCGTCAGACGAGTCTTTTCCATAGGTGCGCTCATTTTCTTCGCAGGATCAGCGGCAAGAAGATGCGCGACACGTCGGATGTTCCGGTGCGGTAGTAAAGGTCATAGGGTATCAGGCTATTACCCACCAAACTAAATTCTACCCATACCACGTGCGCTTGATCACCGGCATCAACTTTTACTTTGGGAAAGAGCGAAAGTAGATTCTGGCTTTCCGAGACGTTGAGCAAAGCATCCCAGGTCTTGCCGCCATCTTTTGAACAACGCATAATGGTTTCTTCTTTCTCGCCGGTGTAGAATCCATGCCAGGTCGCGCACACATTGCCACCGCCGGCTGCAATGGATGATGTTGTCCAAGTTGGTTGTCTGTTGTTCACCCGGATGGCCTCGCCGCTGATTCTGATAGACGGTTCAGCGCCGATCTGTACATAGTTAATGTGCTGGGCTTCTGGAGCAAGCAGTCCCCCTGTTCCGATGTACAGCTCGCTCCAGCTTATATGGACGTTATCTTCATCAATAGCGATACTCGGACGCACGGCGCGTGTTTGCTCGGGTGGCGAGACTTGCTCCGGGATGTCCCACGTAATTGTGCCCGCATCCCAAGTACCCGACATGTGCCAAATCGTAAAGGTGTAAGACGTGCCATACCGGTATTCTTGTTCCCAGGTAAGATGTAACCTGGTTTCGTTTTCTTCAATCGCTAAACGCGGCCACCAGATATGGGCAGAATTCCATTGTACGCGTGATTGAATCGCCTGCGCGCGCGTCATCACGATCGTAGGCGACGACCACTCAGTCTGTGTGAAGTTGCGGTGCGTATAGTAGATATCTCCCTGCGTTGCGGTCTCGCTGATCGTGGTGGCGACAAAGACCATGTGCATCCCCGTCGATGCTATGCTTAAATCAGGATTGATATCCCCGAACATAGGAGTGATTATCGTCTGGGCCTGGACGCCATGCCCATCGCGTTGCATCACCGCGCGCGGCCTGTTGAGAGCTGGTACGAAGCCAGGGACGCTCGTCGTCCCTTGCACCCAGGCGACAATAGGTTCTGTTCCTGAATAGGCCACTGTAGGATACCAGGTCACTTGCTCACCCTGCGGCCAGTGTTGTACATTCCACTCCCCGTCGAATTCTTTTTCCGCCAGGTAAATGTCCTGTGTGGTTTTTTTTCCTGACCATGCAATGGCTACACGCCCATCACCGAGCGCTAAAGCACTATGTTCGGAAACGTCTTGGCTCTTAGAGATATTGACCGCAGGTTCTGCACCGGCCCACGGGCCGCCATCGGCTGCCAAAACCATCGATATCAGGCCGCCAGCAAGCAGTAATGCTATCAGTAATCCTCCTACGTGTTTGTTCATCATTATGGTCCTAGAATGATATCTGCTCCTGTTGTTGTGATTCCTCCCTGGACAACAACTGATGTTACTCCGGTGTACTCATACCTGATGTTATCGATCACCTCGGAATAGATGCCTTGAACGATGTACGCACCTTCAGGGACGTTCGTAATTATATAGCTACCTTCGCTATCGGAATACCCTGATCCACCCATCCGGCCCTCAGCATCCCGAACGTATAGGGCCACATTGGGCAAGCGTGAAGCGCCGAGGTACGTCACGCCCTGAATGGTTCCTGTTGGACCGGGGGGAACCCAGGGTTGCGGCTCCGGTGCAGGGTTGCTCACAGTGACCGTGACCGGCAGTAACGCGCTAATGTTGTTCGTCTCGTCCAACTCGCGGATTAGATTCCACGTATCCACCATCACCTGCAAGGTGTGGTTGCCCACTTCCTTGAACCCGTTGGGGACGTACATCGTGAAGCTGACGGTGGACCCGGCGGCAATCGCGTTGATCGCCACGTAGTCGACGCTGCCCTGCGTGGTCAGCACGCCGGTTGGATCGGCGTAGAGATCGACCCAGAAGAGCGAGGACACATCGGTGTCGCCGACGTTGCGCACGCCGACGGTCACGTAGATTTTCTCGTACGTGCCCAACGGCAGCGGATTCTGCAGGCTGATCCCTGAGATCTGCAGGTCCGGAAGGATAGAAGGGGTAGGTGTCGGCGTGCCGCCAGGGCAGGGGCGCTCAAACGTCGTGGTCTCCGTGTCGACTGCGGCGCCATTCGCCTTCCGGGCGACGGCGGTGATGACGTGGGGCGCGCCCTCGGTGACGAAAATATCGAACGTGCAGGTGAAGCTCCCCTTGTCCAGTGCGGCCACACACACGGCGTTGTCGAGATCATCATCCCAGTAAATGTACATATCCTTGGCCGCAGAGGACCAGTTCGCACCTGTGACCGTGATCGTCGCGAATTGATCGTTGGTACAAGTGGGGTTCACGTAGATGTAGGAATCGCTCGGCGTGGCGACCAGCGTCGGTGTGGGCGTCGGCGCTTGCACGATAGCAAGGTCCTGTGTGCCATACCCCTGCACGATCACCGTGTGCCCGGCGACGAGCAACGGCCAGACGGAGAAGGAGAAGTTGCCGGCAGCATCCACGGAACCGCTGAGTTGGTAGCCGGTCTGCACGATGCGCAACGTGAGCACCTGGTTAGGTTCCGCCGTCCCGCGTACCGTGTTGGTGTTTTCCCACAGAGGTTTTGTGATGATGATAGGTGCCAGAGGAACCGGCGTGGGCGTGGCCGAAGGCGTCACCGGTGTGGGGGTAGCCGTGTTTCCGAATTCATCGGTTGGCTCTTCGGTCGGCTCTTCCGATGGTGTGGGCGTGACCGTGTTTCCGAATTCATCGGTCGGCACGGGCGGCGGCCCACCGCCGGGTGGCGGCTGTGGCGGGGGGATGATTTCCTTCAGACTTTGGATGGTGCGCGCGTTGCGCACATCCACCATGAAATTGTCGGGAATAAAAGGTTCGAAGATTGGCGTGAGGGCGAATATCTGGTACTGCACTTCGACGATGACCCGGTGCCCTACCGCGACATTGTTAGGATCGGTATACTCACTCCCGTCCGGCCCGGTGTCGTAGCTGACCGCCACTGAAAGGTTTTCCGGCAGCGTCATCACCATCCTGTCATTGACGCGCGAGATGATGCCCGCTATGTCAGTAGGGTTGACCATACCGTATCGCGATCCCTCCCGCGCACCATTGGAGACTGTGGCGTAGAGTAGAAAGATGCGTCCAAATTCTATCGTGCCAAGGATCACCAGGAGCAAGATGGGAAGGATGAGCGCAAACTCTACCAGACCTTGTCCTTTTTGCTTTTTACGTATTATCATTGCAACCCCCCTTATATCCACTTTATAACCATGTTTAATGATAAGAATGCCCTCGAAATTGTGCGTGTCGCATGGATTACGGTGCCGGCGTTGGTGAGGCTGTCGGCGTTAATAGCGGTACAGCCGGAACAGTTTGCTTAGGTAACAAGCTCGCATCCGGCGTTGACGTGATTAATTGCTTCAGTTCTTCCGTGATGACGACGCCGCTCAGTGGCCCACCACTCGGCAACGGCATCTTTTCTGGTGTGCCGGCCTGATAGGCTTCGCGGAAGGTCTCGGGATTCTCCAGTGCCACCATCGCAATGATCTGCGTTTTGAGCAGCAGCGTTTGCATATTGCCTAAAGCCCCCAGGTTCTGCGGCGTAGCCTGTAGTTTCAGCAACTCGAGTTGTTGGCTTTGTTCGCGCGTGTGGTGGATGATGTAGCTGAGCATATTGGCCATCATCGGTTCGGGCGCCCAGGCGGCTTCCATCAGTGCGGTGCGCAGCATATAGTCCGCGCGATAGAAAATATCAATCGGGATCGCTTGTTGTTTTTCGACCAACGCGCGTACTTCCTCTATCCGTTCCTGGGTCAACGACACGGCCAGGACCACTTTGACCTCGGCTTCGTTCATCGAAGAAAAAAGTTGGTCTTCTGAAGACAGCTTGAGGATGTAAAGCGGATTTCCCGGTAGAGTGCTGCGCGCTGCCGAAACCAGCGGTCCGCGGAGTGGGATCAGGATAAGCGCCAACGCGGCAAGAACGCCGGCAAGCCGCCACAGTGGGGCTATCCGGCGCTTGGCGGGTGTGCTGTGCTTGGCAGGCGATACCGCCGCGCGCGTAGCACGCTGGAGGGCGGCGAACGTTAACACTTGCACACGGCCTTCGCGCAGGCCAGCAGGCGGGCGCGGGACGTCGGCGTAGTGGGCGCTAAGCTCTTGCGCCGTTTCCAGCAGCGGCTTTAGCGTCTCCGCTTGCTCTGGATGACGGCGCAGCGTCCCAGTAACATCTCCGGTCTTCTTGAGGTGTTCCAGACTTTCGGTTAACAGAGATTCTGTTACGTGAGTCTTCATTTGATTTCCCCTTAGAACCTATCCAAAAATTCACCGCCGACGCATCACAAACCCTTGCAGCCACAATTTTCGGACAGAGTCTTATACTTTCCCCGGATCTAGCATTCTTCGTAGTGCTGCAAGAGCGCGATGTTGTAAAGCTTCGATAGCACCGCTCGTTTTTTCCATGACGTCAGCGACTTCTTTTGTCTTCATCTGCTCGCCAAAACGTAGGACGAGGACTTGTTGTTGCTCAGGTGTAAGCTGGTTCAGCGCAGCTTCTAATCCGTGAGTAGCATCCCTGGCATCCTGTTGGGCATCTATATCGGCGGCGGGATCTGCAATGACGTTCTCTGCATTTGTCGTTTCCAGGTGTGCTTCCAACGGCAACTGGGGCATGTGCTCCTGTTGGCGTGTCTGCTGGCGATAATGGTTGATCACCTGATTGTGAGCGATCCGGTAAAGCCAGGC
>OMKS01001034.1_pt1 | contig 25492 bp, 12 predicted proteins | sample 1674721 | NCBI WGS metagenome assembly OMKS01 (sample SAMN06264996, study PRJEB25208) | sediment metagenome | isolation source: hot spring sediment | place: USA: California | collected 2014-09-02
GTATGCCGGCTATTGAGGAGCAATATGTACAAGGCCAATACCAGCTCCAACAAACCTGCCAGCCACGCTGCAACTTGTAGGGTCTCGTTCGTCAACAGAGCATTCATGCGTTGACCTCCTCTGTGACCGCCTCTTCCAGTTCCTCGCCGCTCAACCGCACCTCAACGCGCGCAAAGTTCAGCGTGCTGACCATTTCCCGGACGGTGTTTTGGAGTACTTGGTCGATGTCGAGTGAGGTACGCATCTGCGCGCTCAACTCGCCGATGATCTGGTCACGTGCGGCGCTACGGCGGGTGTCTTCGAACAGTCGCGCTCTATCCAACGCCGACGCTACCTGCTCCGCGATCGCGTCCAACAGCATCCGCTCCTCCGCCGAAAGTGGATGCGCGGAATCGGCCTGCACGGCAAGTTGCCCCACGACTTCTTGCTGCACGGCCACCGGCGCCACATACACCTCGCGTCCCGCCTCCGGGAGCTGGTCCAACGGTTGTACGGCGCCGCGATCGTACACGTAGCCCTGGAAACCCCGCCGCTGCTCACGCAAGGCTTCCCATCCCTCACGCGACATCGATTGTTGCAGCATGTTCAGGGTTGCCAACCGGCCTTCCATCTCCTCGCGCAGGCGCGTGTTCTCAATCGCTACCGCAATCTGCCCGCACAACTGCTGCAACAGCAATTGATCGTCCAGGGTCAGCGCACCCGCGCGGTCGCTCTGCACGTCCAGGATGCCGAACACCTCTTCGCGCAGGCAGATGGGCACGGCCAGTTCACCCTGCGTATCCGGCAAATTGGGGTTGGGACGCCAATCCCGATCCTGCGTCACGTCCGCCGCGAGAACCGGCTCCCCCGTCTCCGCCGCCGCGCCGACCACGCCTAAGCCCATCTCAATCTGATGTCCCTCCGCCAGCATCTTCTCTCCTACCTCGCCGTAGCCGGTGATCAGGCGGATGGCGTGGATTTCCGGGTCATAGCGGAAGATTTGGGCGTGGTAGTAACCAAAACGCTCTTTAATCAATGTGACCACCAGGCGGTACAATTCGTCCAACGCAGGCACGGCAGCGATTTCTTGTGAAATCTGCGTGCTGGTCTGCACCTGGAGCGCCCGCCGCTCGTACAACGTCTCGCGGCTGGCGATTTCCCGCTGTAGTTCGGAAGTGCGCGCCTGCACTTGTTGTTCCACTGCGACGTAGGATTGTTCCAGCGATGCCTGGGTGCGGCGGTTCTCTTCGATCAGCCGCACCACGCGCAGGGCGCTGCTGAGTTGATCGCCCAGCGCACCGTACAAACTACCTTCGCGTGGGCCAACCTCAAACAAGGCGTAGCCTAACCGCTCTTGTCGCACGTACAGCGCCTCGAGCACCAGGCTAAAGCGCCGGTCGTAGGGCCAAAGCGTTTCGGGCAACAACATCTGCGCAGCGAATTCCGGCGTCTCCTCCCCCACACGCCCACGTGCATCGTAAGCCGCGAGTATGCGGGCGAGCACCGGCTGCTCAGGGTCTTCGTATAGCGCGACAGCACATCCAGGGAAGCCCAACGTTGGGAGCTGCTGCACCAACGCGCTGACAAAATGTTCCAGGTCAGAAGCCGCCATCAAAGCCTGCTCGACAGCGCGCAATTGCGTCGCCTGATTCTCGAACCACCACGCCCAACGCGCCAGCATGCGGTGCGTTTCATAGCTGATCAGCACACGCGCCTGATGACAGAGGTTTTCCAGGCGCAAACGCATCGCATCAGCGGGCACGTGCATAAGCGCGCGGCGGCGCAGCAAAGAGAATGCTGTGTGCCATACGTTGGGATCAACGCCCGCGTCGGCGTTCCTGCGCACCAGCGCGAGCAACGCGGGCAGGCAGTTGCCATTCGACGCGGGGTCGAGCGCGGTCAGGAAAAGGTCCCACAACGCCTCCAATGTCGCGCGGTCCAGCATCAATGACTGTGTGCCGGTGTCCTGCATAGCCTGTGCCAGCTCATCCAGGATCGTGTCGCGTTCGACGGACAGCGTCTCGAACGGCGCTTCTTCGGATGAAGCCGGCAAGACTGCTGCTCCCGCCTGCTGCACAGCCGGAATCACGCAACCGCACGACTCGCGAATGATCAATTCGGTGGGGACGTGTGTCAGGTCAGGTACAGGGGTATGGTTCAACAGCGAAATCAGGAGTTCCGCCGCCTGCCGTCCTTGGGCGTACCCGGGCCACGGCACGGTGGTGAGCGGGGGATTAGTATGGCGTCCTTCTTCGAAGTCGTCGAACCCCACAACGGCCACTTCCTGCGGCACGCTGACGCCGCGCGTCTGGAGCGCATCCAGCACGCCAAAGGCCATGTTGTCATTGGCGGCAACCACGGCCTGGAAATCGTCACGCGGGCGCAGATGACGTTCATCGCACAGCAGGCGAATCGCTTCCACCCCGGCAGTGCGCTGATTATTCCCTGACGTGACCAAGGACAAATCTATCTCAAGGTCATGCGCCGCCAGCGCATCCCGATAGGCGCGATAGCGATCCTCAGCTTCCTCGTGGCCTTCCGGACCGCGCACAAAGGCGATCCGGCGATAGCCGTGAACTGCCACCAGGTGCTCAACCGCACTGTACATCCCTACGTAGTTATCGGCCAACACGGCGGGAATGCCGTCCACTTGCAACCCAAGACTCACCGTCGGGATAAAAGCTGCAAAGCGGCGATAGAAGTCTCGCGCGTCCTCAAGCTCGACGTGATGCAGCAGTCCCGACCAGATCACGAGGCCATCCAGCCGTTCGGCGCCAACCAGGTCGTAGAGCACATTGGCGGGCGTCGAAATGCCGGTGAAGTCGCGCAAGGTGCCGCCGGAGCAACAGATCAGGTTGACGTCGTGCTCGCGCGCCACATCTTCCATGCCTAGCCAAACCGCCTGGCTGATTGTATCTATAAGGCCATAGGTGAACAAACCAATCGTGGGGCGTTCTGCGCGAGCGTGCGCCCTATCATCGGGGTGTCGTGTGTTGTGATCATTCATCGCCGTTTCTCCCCTCAGCGTCGGCCTCATTCTCCAGGTAGACAAAGACCGGGCGCTTTAGCACCTCACCGACTTCCTGGGCTGCAATACGCATCACCGTGTCGACATCGACGGCCACACGGATGCGTTCCGAGACTTCGCGCAGGAGTTGCTCACGTGCCGCCGCGCGCCGCGACTCCTGATAGAAACGGGAAACCTCCAGCGTCAGGCCGAGTTGCCCCACTAACTGCTCCAATTGGGCGATTTCGTCCGGCTTCCACGCACCGGCATCGTGCCGCTTGCTCACATCGACGACGCCGAGAATTTCGTCGCGCAGGCGAATCGGCAGCGCCAGGGTGGATTCCACGCCGTCCGGCGTTTGATCAGTGGCGCTTTCGTCTACCACCACACGCCCTTCGGACCAGGCCACGCGCGCGGTAGGTTGCCACGCCTCCGGGGGTGCTGCCGCTAACGGCATAATGCGCCGGGTTTCCGCCTGATAGCCTTCCGGCCCGGTCGCGCGTCCCGACAGCAAGGCCTCCCACGCCTCGCGCGTCACCTCACTATACGCGCGTTGGAGGCTCTCCATCGCCTCCTGACGCTCGGCGTACAACTGCACACTATCGATGCCGACCGCCACTTGATCGGCAATCGTTTGCAATACCACGGCGCTCTCAGCATCGAGGGCATCCTCCTGGTCGCTATGGACTTCGATTGCGCCAAAGACCCGTCCACGCGAACGCAGCGGCATCGCAATCGCCGCGCGCGTATCGGGCAACCGCGACCGGTCGAATGAGAGCACGTTGTCGGCATCGGTGTCCTGCGCGATGGTGGTTTTTCCTCCGGCCACACAACGCCCCACCACCCACTCTCCCACCGCCACCCGGTAGTCCTGCGCCAGCATCGGGTGAGCCGGGTCGCCTGAGCCGGCGTGGAGCACAAGCCATTTGCCCGCATCGTCCAACAAATAGAGACCGGCATAATACAGGCTGAATCGCTCACGCAAGAGGTCCACCACGCCTTGCGCCAACGTCGTCACATCCGCAGTAACGGAAACGACCTCGCCGACTGCGGTGGTGGCCTCCAATTCGCGGGTACGGCGCTGCTCCTCACGTTCACGTTCACTGGTACGCTGTGATAGGATGTCGTCCATCTCCTGGACGCTCGCCGCCATCGTGTTGAAGGTTTCGGCCAATTCACCGATCTCATCAGGCCAGTGGCTACGAGCGCGTTGACTGCGTTCGCCATCCAGCCAATCACGCATTACGGTGTGGAGTTGAACGACCGGCGCACTCAAAGAGCGCGCCACCCACCACACAGCCGCCGTCGCGACGAGCAACAACAGCACTAGTACGCCAGCCATGGTCCAAGTACCGCCTCGAATGCGCGTGTAGGCCTCGGTTTGCGGTTGATAGACAAATAGATACCAGTTGAGTTTATAAACGGCCTTAGCGATAGATGCCTCGGAGATCAAAGCGTCATCGAGCGCCGCCCGGCCAATTACCAACGCTTTCCCATCTGTGTTGCGGCCCTCGAACCACATTGCACCGATGCGGGCGGGATCCAACAGCCACGATGAGGGCACGCGCTGTCCCACGCGCTGCGAATCTGAGTCGGCCAGGACCAAGCGTTGCTCGTTGACAAGCGTCGCTCCCATCTGTCCCTCAGACAACGTCTCGAAAGCAGTGGAGAGAAAATCGATGTTCACCGCGGAACGCAAAACACCTATCACCACATCATCCTGGGGTGATAGGATCGGCACTGCTATCGTGAGGGCAATGTATCCGACGCGCGTATCATACGCGGGTTGTCCGACGTAGAATGCGCCCAGCCCGGTATCATAAGCGGCCTGCCACCACGTATCTCTCACATAATAGTAATAGGGAAGACGCCCGGTTGCCGCGATCAAGCCCCCATAGCGATCGGTGATAAAGATTTCACCGTGAGCGGGGAACGTCTCAGCATAGGCGAGTAATTGCGCCGCCGCCGGGTTTAACGAGGGGTTGATACTGGCTTGCACCAGCGCGCTGCCATCTACGGAAGCAAGCCACTGACGGTTGATTTCAAACAGCGCAGCCTCAATCTCCGCCGCGCTACCGCTGTAGTCCGCGTTGGCCGTCTGCACTGCGGCGATCAACGTACTATCCAGGGCCATCGTTTGCAGCAGCGAGAGTTGCTCAACCAGGGCATCGGCAATGTATCCCATCCGGCCATCTGCCAGGGCAATCACTTTGGCACCGACCTCCTCCCGCACGCGGGCGCGCAATATGCCGGCGTGCGCAAAGGTGGCCATCCCCAAGGTCAGCGCGACGATGATGATGATCGTCACCATGATCTTATAGAAAATGGGCCATTTTCCAAACTTGAGCAGCGTAGTTAAGCCAGTCATCGTTTTATGTCCTTCAGGCGATTCTCAAGCAATCCGGGTGATATACGCTCAGCATTATGCCTCTCCACCATTTTGGGGAGCAGGCGCGCCGCCGTCGCCCGGTACACCGGCAGATTCAAAGCGCGGCGCGAGACGTACCGTCACCCGCGACAAATCCAATGCATCACGCAACTCGCGCGCGGCGTTCCGTAGCACCGCTTCGACGTCCAGGCGCTCGCGCATACCACTGACGGCCTGAGCCGCGATCTGTTCGCGGGTGGCCGTGCGGCGCGATTCCTCCAACAGGCGGGCGCTTTCCAACGCCGCGCCCAGACGAGCGGCGACTTGTTCCACCAGCACAATAGTCTCCGCGGGAACCTCAGCATCATCAAAACGCAGATTGAGTACGCCGAGCACTTCATTCCGTACCCGGATCGGGACGCTCAACGCGCCCTGTGCCTGGCCGGTTTCCTCATCAACCTCAACGGAGGTTGCCGGCACGATGGTCGTAGCAACGGTCTTCTGTTGTTGCAGGGCGGCTTGGGCTTCGGGCGACAGATCGGTCGCCGGTTCGACGTCAATCAACCGGTAGCGATAGCCAAAGGACTGGCGGTAATTCTCCAGGAAGCTACGCCACGATTCCTGGGTCAGTTGGCCGGTCGCCAGTTCAAGTTCGTGCATGTTCTGCTCCATGCGGCGCAGCAAGCGCGCGTTCTCGATCGCGTTGGCGAGTTGGTCGGCCATAGTCTGGAGCGTGGTGATGTCTTCCTGAGTGAAAGCACCCGGCCGGGTATCCTGGATGGTCATCGCACCGATCACACGCCCCCGGCTGAGCAAAGGCAGCGCCAATTCCGAACGCGTATCTGGTAGCAGGGGATTCGGGCGATGCACGGCTTCGGCCTGGGTATCAAACGTGATGCGCGCTTCACCCTGAGCCACACACGCGCCGATCATCGAGCTACCGCCGACTTCGAGCCGGTGATTGCGCGCCAGCATCACGCGCCCGGCCTCGCCGGTGCCGGCCCGCAGGATGGCCCAGCGTTGGCTTTCATCGACGAGGAAAATACCGGCGTAGTACAGATCGAACCGCTCGCTGATCAAATTCACCGCCTGCGGCAGCAATTCATCCAACGTGAGGATGGACGTCGTCACCCGTGAGATTTCTGCCGCCGCGAGGAGCCGTGAAGCACGCCGCTGAACGTCCGAGAACAGCCGCTGCGTCTCCAGCGCCAGGGCCATTTCCGTGGCGATGGTGCGCACCAGCGTAAGGTGATCGTCGGTCCAGACAACATTTTCCGGGGACTTGAAGCCCAAGACGCCGATGATTTCCTCACCGTATAACATAACCGGCGCGGCCAGGGTCTGTCCGCCGTCAGGGTCTTGTGTGACCACCGCGTCGCCCTGCTGCACGGCTGTGGCCATCTGCGGGAGCCACGCGCTGCCGGTAACGCCGCGAGATTCATAGGAGTAGAAGTAACCCTCTACAGGCTCGGCGCGCTCCTCCCACGCACCATGGATGTAGCGCCGTTGCGCCACCAACACATCCCGCAGCGCCTCTTGTGCGCGGCGCTCTGCTGCTTCGGCTTCGCGCTGTGCGCGCTCTTGCTCACGGGCCAACAACGCGCGGAAAATGACATCGCTCAAGCGCTGCGCCAGACGAGCATACAGTTGCCAGTGCTCACCGCCCCACATCACAACGAAACCAAGTTGGTGTTCCTGCAAGACGAGCGACCTCACGACAACGGTTCGCCGGCGCTCCTCGAACAAGATTTTTCTCGGAACCAACAGACGTGGGGGAAACAACGGTCCTTCGAGGTACAGTTCAACCTCTGGTGTATAGCCGGCGCGATAGGTGTCATACTCCAAAAGCAAGCGCGCGTATTCCGACAAAGGATTTTCGTCCTCATACAACGACACGAAACAACATTCGACGCCAATTTGAGGGAATAGTTCATTCAAGGCCTGCGCCAACTCTTGCAAGTGCAAGGTGGTGCTCAAGGTGTTGTCAATCTGACTCAGGCGCGTTTCCTGCTGTTCGAAGAGTTGGCGCCGGTACGCTTCCTGACGCCGTTCCGCGTCTCCCACCAGCAAACGCGCCTGTTGAAGCAGGTCCTCAGCACGATGCCGCGCATCAGGAGTGCCCAGGTAGGTGAGAATATGGCGGCGCATCTCGGTGAGGAGGTGGTGCCAGTTTCCAAGACTGGCCCCTTCGTAACGCGCATCGCGCAAGGCCTGATCAAGAAGGAGCAGGAAATCCCCGGCCAGCGACGCTTGCACACCGGCCAGAAAAGCCTCCCACATCAGCGCGGGGACGCCGGTGAAAGGCGGCACAGGCTTGTCCGCGACTTCGATCTGCGCCTCGACGGGGATTTGCGTCACCGCTCCCGGCAAACAGCCACACGACCGGCGCACAACCAACTCGGCCGGCACCATCGCTATCTCCTCAACCGGTTCACCCCGCAGGCGCTGTAATACCATCTGTATAGCCCGCTGGCCGATCGCTTGAGTTGGCTGCCGTACAGTCGTCAACGGCACATCCAGATTTTGCGCAGCGATAGAATCGTCAAATCCCACGATAACGACATCTTCGGGAATGCGCAGACCGTACTCCCGCAGCACTCCCATCGCTTGTACCGCCATATCGTCGTTGGCGGAGATGACGGCCCAAGGCGCGATGTCCGCCTCATCACGCGGTACAGCCAGCATCCGCGGCCACAATGCTTCCATTGCCGGCCGCCCAGCAGAGAAATTGCCGACCTCGACGAGATCAGGGTCAAACGGGATGCCATATTCTTCGAGCAGCGTGGTATAAGCGCGATAACGTTCATCCGCATCGAAGTTGCCCACCGGGCCACGAATGAAGGCCAGGCGTCGACAGCCGTGCACTTCAATCAAGTGTTTGATGTTATCATACATGCCGCTGTAGCCATCGGCCAAAACCGAAGGAAGACCCTCACGCGCCATCACGACCCCGACCAGGGGAACGGAAGTCCGGAGATCATCGACATAGGCGTTAAATGTTTCTTGCCTTACCGCATAGGCAATATTGCCGGAGACAACGATGCCATCCAGGAAATCGGTGTCCACCAATGCATAGATAGCGTCTCCCCCCTCGACGCCTTCCTCCCTCAACGTGCTGATCACATAGCAGAGCAGGTTGACATCGAACGTCTTGGCAGCATCGGTCACGCCCTGCAGCAGTGATTGTCCCCACCACGAGCCGGTTTCCCCGATCAGCAGCCCAATGGTAGGACGCCGGGTCGCGTCGCGCTGCACGCTCACCTCACGTGCAATTTCAGAAGAAGATATTTCGCGTGTTCTTGTCTGACGGCCCATAGTTGCTCCTAGTTCAAATCGGCGTCGCCCTGCGCGCGAGCTGCTATTTCCAGCAGTTGCTCGCGCGTCCCCAAACGCGCCACTCCGGTCGAAGCGCCGAGCGCCTGGCTCAATGCCTCCAACGTGATGCGCAGGATTGCCTCGGTATCCGTTGCTTGGCGCACCTGGTCGGAAATGGAGCGCGTGGTCAACAAATCGCTCAACGCCGCTTGCGCCCGCTGGCGCGCCGCGTCCATATCCCGCTGCGCCTCTTCCTGCTGTTGCACCAACAACGCTCCCATCAGGGCGCTGCTGATTTGGCGTCCCAGCGTCTCATAAATCTCGCCCTGCTCCGGCCCGACCTCAAAAAGTGCGAAGCCCAGGGTCGTTTCTTGAAAATACAACGGCACAACGACCATCGCTGCGGGCTGATCAGGTAATGGTAAATCCTCCGGCAGCAGTTGGCGCGCGTGGAAGACCTGGCCTTCGATACCCGACGGGTTGCGGCCTTCCGCGTTGTATGCCAGCGCGAGCCGCGCGAGTTGCCGTGTCGGCTCCGTATACAGTGCGATATAGACGCCGGGAATATTCAGGCTCGGCAATTCGCGTGCGACCAGATCGAGCAATTTTGTCATCTCGAAGGTCGTGATCAGGCGCTCACCGATCATGCGCAACTGATCGACGTAACTCGCGCCATAATGCTGTTGTGACGACTGCATCTGATGCGCCACGTCCGTCACGAAGGCCATCGCCTGTTGCCAGATGCCTTCGGCGCGGTGCATCCCTTGGGGATCGGTCACCGTGGGCTGCATACTACGGCGCAGGGTGAAGAGGATCCTTCGCCCTAACCCCACCAGATCGTAACCGTTGACGTGCAATTGTCGTAAAATGGCGTAGAGGACGCCCAACAAACGATTAGCCGGGCCGCCTGGTGGGCCACTGATCGCTGCATCAAACGCTTCCAGCATCTCTGCAGCCCAGTTTGCGCCGAGGATTTGGCCCGCCGGCCCCACACTCTGCGACAATTCGGCAATAGCGCGCAAACGTTGGTCCGGGGCCGGGGTAGCAGGCGGACCGCCGGCGGAGGCTCCTGGCGGACCGCCAGGTTGAAGCATCCGCGCAGCCTCACTGACATCGGCCAGCGGCGACACGAAACAGCCGCATGACTGGCGCACGACTAATTCGCCTGGCACGATCGTAGATTCAGCAAACGGCTGGCCCTTGATCTGCGCCAGCGCGATTTCCGCTGCCACGCGGCCCATTTCGTAGTTCGGCACACGCACCGTGGTCAAAGGGGGCATGGTATAAACACTGTCCTCAACGTCATCGAATCCTACCAACGCTACATCCAGGGGAACGCGGATGTCCCGGCGATTCAGCTCCTCCAACGCGGTCATCGCCATATTGTCATTCGAGGCGACGATAACCTCGAAATCAAGTGTGGGACGCAGGCCCCGTTCGTCCAGCAGCACGCGCACCGCGTCGGTTCCGGCTTGTGGGGAAAAATCGCCAGGGAGGACGAGGTTTTCATCCAGGGGAATATCATATTCCGCCAGCGTCGCGACGTAGGCCGCATACCGGGCGTTGGCAGCAGGATTTTCCGGTAGACCTCCAATATAGGCCAGGTGACGGTATCCGTGAACTTCGATCAAGTGGCGCAACATAGCCATCATGCTCTGATCATCATCCACTGCCACCCCGGGGTAGCCCTCGTAGTTGCGGTGCAGGTTCACGACCGGCAATGGGCGGTAATAACGCTCGTAAAATGCCTCGAAATCCTGGCGCGTGGGCCACCACTGCACCAGTACCAGCCCGTCGAGGCGCTCTGCGTCGATCAGATGATGCACCGCATCCGGGAGATCATCCGCGATGCCGCCTTCCGCTCCCACATTACCCGCATTAAAGATAAACAGGTCGACGTCTTGTTGCTGCGCCACCTCTGCCGCGCCGAGCCACCAGGCCGTTGCACCAGCTACCTGGTGCGTCACGATCCCCAAAGCCGGTCGTGTTTTACGTTGTGTACGAACTGCGTCGGCAAGCATTTGCCCTTTGTCATCTTTCATTAAGGTATCTCCCAAAACAACCTGATGCTTGCGTTGAATCACAATCCAACGCCCTCAGCCTCCAAATCCGAAACCGTTTCGGGGAATTCGAGATGCACGGCGACTTCAGCAACGCCCGATAAGCGCCCGAGTTCGCGCACCGCCGTCTGCAACATCGTATCGACGTCCAACGCGCGTGTAAACATGTCCGCAATTTCACCCACCTGCGCTTCACGTATAGCACGCAGACGACTTTCCTCAAGCAATCGCGCCACTTCCAGCGCCTGCGCGATATCCTGCGCAGCGCGCGTCACAAAAGCTACGTCGTGGCCGGACCACGGTTGCGATGCATCACGGCGTAGGCGCAAGAGGCCAAAGTTCTGGCCGCCGGCCAGTTGCAGCGGCGCCAGTAGCGTGTTGTCGGCGTCCACGTGTGGTACGGATACCGGCGGTGGCGCTGCAACGCGCGTCAGCGGCGCGGTGTCTGCGGGCGTATAGCGATACCCAACCACCGGCGACGTGCGCAGCGCCCAGCCTTGTTGCACGTCTGCATCGTAGGAACGTTGCAACTCACGCAATGAGCGCTGGCTTTCGGCAAATAACTGCGCGTTGCGAATCGCCACAGCGATCTGGTCGGCCAGGATGCGCAGCGTGGCGATGTCTTCGGTGCCAAACGCGGCGGCCTCCTCGCTCTGCACATCCAACACGCCGATGACTTCCTGGCCGAAGGTCAAAGGCAGCGCCATTTCCGACCGTGTATCAGGTAAGTCGGGGGTTTTCACCCACACGACATCCTCATCCACATCCAACGCAATCCGCGCGCGGCCCGAGCCGGAGACGTATCCCACGATTCCCTCTTCGCCCACTCGCAGACGGTGCCCGCGCGCCAACATACGCAACCCACCCTCTGACGAGACTGCGTGCAGCACCGCCCATTCACGGGCCTCGTCAATCAAGAAAATGCCGGTGTGATAGAACCCAAATCGCTCCGAAATAAGGTGCACCACCCGGTCCAGAAGCGTATCCACATCCAGAATTGACGCGACCACGCGGCTAAGGCCACCGGTGATCGCCAGGTATTCGGCGCGCCGCTCGACTTCTTGCGTGCGCTCGGCCACCCGCGCTTCCAGGTTGCCGATCATCTCGTTCAAGCGCGCCGTCACCGCGTTGAACGCTTCCGCCAACGCGCCGATCTCATCCTCGCTTTCGACGGTAGCCACGCGGGTTAAGTCTCCGGCGGCAATGGCTCTGGCTGTCTCGGTCAAAGACGCAATCGGCATAAGCGACTGGCGCACGGCAAAGAATCCCAATGATAACAAGATGACTCCACCTGCGACGATGATGATCCAGGAAAGCATCATAAATCGCTGCATATCCTGCGCAACGATGGCTTCTTGCTGCTGCACCACGGCAGCCCATCCCAAGCCGCCCAGGGTCGTAGGATACGCCCACCAACGGACGTGATCGTCGTCGGTGAAGACGAACAACTGGTTGACCTGTCCACGGCGCAAGGCCTGCACCGGAGCGCGTTGGCCATAATCACGCACCGGTGCATCCTCGGCGATCAAGGTGAAATCCATACCTGAATGGACAACGACGCGGTCGTCGCGATCTACAACGTAGATGACACCGGTTTCGCCCAGCTCGACCACTGCCAGACGCAATACGGTCTGAAGGTTCTGCGGCGATGGCTCACCGCGCAGATCTATCCCGGCGACCAGCAAATGGGCAATCGCGCCCAGGCGGTCCGCGGCGCTGCGCTGCAACAACGTACGCGCCTGGAAGCCGACCAGGGTCACGCTGATAATCATGACCGGCAACGCGATGATCATAAACAGCACAGTCAACCGGTTGCGCAATAAACCGCGCTGGAGACGGCGCTCCGCGAGCATCTGCGCAAGCGCGACGTACACGTAAACGCCGGCGTAAATCAGGGTGACGAGAATGACCCTTAACACAGGATGTATGAGCTGGGTGAAGACCACCTGCAGCATCGTCACCATCAAGGTTGCGCTCACGATCAACCAAGCCCAACGGCGCACCTGGAGCGTGGCCTGCTTATCCCGAAACACACTGAACGCAACAATGAGCGGCGCCAGGCCAAACAGGAAACCATGTATGATAATGACCGGCATGTACAACGTTCGGGAAACGTAGTCCTGAACCGGTAAGTAACCGCCGGTATAGATAGCTCTCGTCGTCGCGTCGAAACCCGTGTACCACAACTGCGTCCCAAACACAGCGTCTATGGCCGTGATCACCAACGGCAATGCGAGAGCCACGTAGCAAATCCACCAGAGCCAGCGCCGCCGTCCTGCCAGCCACGCTGGTTTGAGTAGCGCTGCCGTCGCAACCGCCGCCGCCGGAAGAATGGGATACACGGTGGCGGCAAACAGATACGTCGGTATACGCGCTTGCTCGGCGCTGTCGGCTGCCACGAGCAAGCCCATAGCGATGTTGTTGACCGCTAACAACACAAGCAGAAGGCTGACGTGACGATTGGCGCTGTGACGCGCGTTGAGAACCAGGATGTATCCCGCCAGGATCAGCTCGATCAGCGCAATCAGCCAAGTGGCAAGTTGTAAGACTTCGATTCCCGGAGACAAGTTCATCGGCAACGCCCCTCTCCACTCAAGAGACAATGCGTCATCATATGATGCGTCATCAGATGACGCCCCATCAGATGACGCCCCATCAGATGACGCCCCATCGGTTAGCCATGTTCCACTCCATCCTGCCCGGCAGACGATGCCAGCGGCTGCGTATCGCGTCGACGCCGCGCTGCGCCCTCCGGCGTCAGATACAACTGCGCTTCACTCGCCCCGAGGAAGCGCCCCAATTCACGCACGCTCTGTTCCATGATGACTTCAGGACTGGGCGTCTGCCAGATCAAATCGCCGAGCCGGCCAAGCTGTTCGTCGTAGAGCGCCTGTCGCCGCGCTTCGATGAGCAAGCGGGTGTTGTCCAGCGCCACGGCCAGACGTTCCGCCGCCAGCGCAATCATGCTGCGGGCGCTGACATCCCAATCCCCTTTTTCGGCTGTGCGGGTGAAGGCCAGATACCCCAGAGCAACGTCGTGCGCCACCAGGGGGACGATCAACAGGTTAAGCCCATCCGCATCGAGCCACGTTGCGCGCGGCTGCTTCTCGGCCAGGGCCTCCTGCGCCAGCGCCGCCACCTGCGGGTTAGCGACCTGTATGCCCGTGGACACCTGGAAGGGCGCCGCCTCCAACAACGTGCGCCAGGAAGTCAACGTGTGTTGCGCATATCGCGACCGTATTTCTTGTACCTGCGTCTGCGTCTCTTCCAGCGAACGCACCATGTCGAGAGCCGTCGTCACCTGGCTGGCGATGATGCGGAAGATTTGCAGGTCCTCGTCGGCAAAGGCAGGATGCACGCTATGCATATCCAGCACGCCCAATACCTCGCCGCGCACACTCAACGGCAGGCTGATCTCTACGCGACTGTCGGGGAATTGGGGCAGTTCGTCGGGTAGCGGCAGCGCCATCTGCTCCTTTCCCAACTGCGCGGCCCGTCCCGGCGCATTGCGCGCTCCAACGGGGATTTCAGGATAATCCAGTTCCTCACCGAGTTGACCGGATGTCGCTGCCAACAGCAACGTATCGCCGGAACGATTCATAAGGAACAGGTTGGCCTGATAGATGTCGAAGGTTTGCGCAATTTCACGTACCACCCGCCAGATCAGCTCGTCGCGTTGACGCAGCGCAGCAAGCACGTGACCGAGGTTAACCACCCAGCCCAACCGCTCGGCGTGCCGTTGTTTAGCCTCTGTCTCGCGCAAAGCCTGCTCACGATCCTCCGCCAGCTCCCGCGCCAGCTCCCGGCTATGAGCCAATGCCTCCGTTAAACGTGGGAACAGGTACAGTTGTGAAGCCACGAAAAACGCGCTGACCATCAACAAGGTGAATGTGTAGCTAAGCCAGGCAGCCGGTTTGTCCGAGAGCAACTGTACCTCGGCAGGGACGCCCCAGACTCCGGTTGAGAACAGCCAACCGGCAATTGCCATCGTGATAACAGCCAAAGCGACGCTGATAATCGCCGCACGGCGCGTCAGGAAAATCGTCGCCACAAAGGAAAAACTGAGCAAAAAGATGCGTACATTGCTGCTCAAGCCGGCACGTATCAACGAAAGCACTGCCAACCCATAGACAATTGCCAGCACTGTACCGGTTTTCAATCCGTAGGATGCTTGTTTCCAGAGCCGCACAATGCCCACCAGCACAAACCCGCCGACATAAAAGGGAATGAGCCAGGCGCGCCCATCTCGCCACACGTAATAGGCCGCGAGCAAGAGTGCGGGGATGGCCACGATGAACACGATCCGCAAGACCCCATCGAGCAACTCGTGCTGCCACGCGCGAACCTCGGCAGAATATGCGCCTTTTTGTTTTTCACTCATAGTGCGCCTCCGGCAACATCAGCGTAGCAGCCACGCCATCGGCGCTTGCGATATCCTGAAGCGATTGTGTAGCCTGCGCCAGCATCACTTCCAGATCCGGGGTCTGCAACACCCGCTCGCTGAACTCGCGCAACCAGCGTTCCTGCGCCAGGCGCGCCTGTGCGTCGCGCAGCAAGGCGATCTTTTCCAGCGTAGCGCCGCCGAACTCTCCGATGGCGCGGTAGATGTGCGTTTCCAGGGTTGTACAGCGGTGGGCGCCATCAAAGCCGACCATCACCAGGCCGTAGAATTCCGCGCCCGCGCGCAACGGGATCAAGGCCACGCTGCGACTTCCCCCACCAAACGCCGTGTCCTCGACCAGACGCCGGCAGAAATCGGGGCAACCGGTTTCCGGCAAGTCCGGCGGGGCGCCGACATCGGGGATGAACAGTGGCTTCTCCAACGTCCTCCCCAGCGCCAACGCCGTACCGAAGTTCTCCACGGCATCACCCTCGGCAATACGCTGGACGTTCAACGATTCCTCGCGCAGACTGGCCACGAGGTACGCGCCATCCCGTGCGCCCGTAGCCTGCTGCACGATGTAGGCGCGTCCCGGATGAAATCCCTGCACAAGTTCCAAAATCGCGGTGTGAACCTCGGCTTCTGTGTGCGCCGTGCCCAAACGCTGCGTCAAGCGGAAGAAAGGATTCGCCATCTCCAGGACAGAGTCTCCGGCGCTCAAGCGCCGCGCGTTGTCGAGCGCCACGGCCACCTGCCAGGCCAGACCTTCAAGCACACGAAGGTTATCTTGATCGAAGGTCATTTCTTCGGCGCTGTGAACGTCCAAAAGGCCCAGGGTCTCGCCCGCGATCGCCAACGGCAGCAACGCCGCCGACTGCGCCGCCGGTAAACCGGGTTGCGCCAGGTGCGCTGCGTCCAAATCGGCATCCACGACTGTCTCGGCGTTCAACCTGGCGATGTAAGGCTGCTGCGTCTCGAACACGTGCCCTAGCGCACTCTCAGCGGTTCGTTTGAGGCGATAACCCTCGGCTACCAGCTTGCGCCCGCCGGGTGAGGAGGCCGCGCGCATGACGAGCCACGTGCCGGTCTCATCCGGCAGGAAAATCGCCACATGGGAGAAGTCGAAGTGCCGGCTGATGCGTTGCACAGTTTGCTCCAAGAGCGATCCGACATCGAACTGCTCCACCAAACCCTGCGTCACCTGCAAGCCGGCATCAATGTACAGCGATTGACGTTGCAAACTCAGGTTCGAGTCCTGCAACACGCGCATCCGCTCTGCCAAGTCATGCTGGCGTGCTTCCAAATCGGCGGAAAGTTGCGCGCTACGTTGCAAACTGTCGAAAACACGTGGCAGCAGGTTGTTGAAAGCCGCAAACAGTGCCGCCGCGCACACGATAAAGACGATTAACCCACTCACTAACGCTGGCGAAGTATACACCGCTTCCGGCTGCACCGGGACAATGATGTCCAAACTGGCCAAGACGACAAATAATGTGAGAAGCAAGGAGGATACAACTAACACCACCACGCTGTGACGTCCGCCCAAAAAGAGGGTCGCAAACAGCGTGGCAGTCATCAGATAAATCCGGCCATCCTCTCCCCAGCCGTAGGTTAGCAAGTCACTGACGCCCAGGATGAGCAGCGCACTCATTAACGCCCACACGCGCCAGACGTAGGGAATACGCGGCATAAACGCGCTGACAGCCACACCCACATAGCCAAACAGGACCAGCGCCAGAAGCCACATTTGCCCGGTGGTGTAGATGTAGTACCCACCAACCAGCAACATCGGTAAAGCCACGATGGCCACCACGCGCAGGATACGTTCAAATAACGCCTGTCGCCATGGCAACATCCGCGACAGGGCGTCTGTCGTTTCTCGAGTCGAGATTTGCTCCTTCTTCATAGTTTTCTCCCGTGCGGCGAACGTCACCCTTCAGTAGCCGGTGGGGGTGATGCGTAACAAGGCATGGAAAAGGTAAACGTGCTACCCCTGCCGACTTCACTCGTGACCCAAATCTGGCCCCCATGCATTTCGACGAACTCCTTGCTCAACGCCAATCCCAAACCAATACCCGCTTGCCAATGGCCCTCTTTGTCCATCCCCTTCTCGAAGCGAGCAAACAGTCGCTCAAAGTCCTCCGGCGGAATGCCCACGCCCGTGTCGCGCACGCTGACGTAGACCAGATCTTCAGTACGCCACGCTTTGATAGCAATCTCACCACGCTCCGTGAACTTGGCTGCGTTATTGAAGAGATGGACGAGCACTTGCCGCAACCGCGCCGGATCGGCATGCAACACAGGTAAATCCTCCGGGATTTCCTGGACCAGGTCAATCTCCTTCCCGCGTACCAAAGCGCTTGCGGTGGGCATCATCCCGGCGACGATCTCCTGCAAGGCCACTTGCTGCAAACGCAGTTCCATCATACCGGCCTGAATCTGTGAAATAGCGAGAATGTCATTGATCAAGAACAAAAGCCGCTGCCCGTCATCGTAGATGCGCTCAAGGTCCTGGATCTGTTGCGGCGTCATATCGCCATCAATACCCTTGATCATCAAACGCGAAAAGCCAATAATCGTATTCAGCGGCTCGCGCAGTGCGTGCGACATATTCGCCAGAAAACGCCCCTTAAACACTTCAGCTTCCTCTAACCGCTGCGCCGCCAGACGCTCGCGCTCGTAGGCTCTGGCATTTTCCAAAGCGATGGCGAGTTGTCCCGCGAGCATTTCGAGGATTTCCAACTCGTCCTCCTGAATACCCTCGCGCTCGGTGCTCAACACCGCCAACACGCCGGAGATACGCTCCTCCATCCGCAGCGGAATCGCCACCCGGCTCAACGTGCGCCGGTACCACTCCACATCCTCATCCGTCTCGTGTTGATCGATCTGTGGTTTGCGCTTGCGGGCGGCGCGCTCGATAATCGAGCCATCGCCGGCATACACGCGCTCACTCCACGCGCCCTGGTCGGCGGCGTCGGTGACGGTATCGCTGCGCATCGCCGGACTCAACGCGCGCAAGCGGATTTCGCCGCCGCCGGGTTCCACGATGTAGATCGCCACCGACGCGTACACGAAACACTCGCGGATCAAGTCTGCTACTTGGTTAAGGAGCAACGCCGGATCGCGCACCGACGTGATCGCCTGTCCAACATCCTGACTGGCCTGCAAGTGCAGAGCGCGGCGCTGAATCTGGTAGTTGGCCTGCTGTAACCGCTTGGTCCGTTCGGCCACTTTCTCTTCCAGTTCCTCGTAGAGCGATTTCAGGTCCGCTGCCATGTCGTTGAAAACATACGTCAGGATGCCGATTTCGTCACGCGACGTCACCTCGAGATGCTGGGCCAGGTCGCCCTCGGCCATCGCCACCGCCGATTCGGTGAGGCGAATGACCGGGCGCGTGATCTGCCGGATGACGAACGCCGAGATGATTGTCGTCGCCAGCGCCACGGCCAACACCAGGGCGATCAACGTCGCCGCAATGCGAGCAGTGGACTCCATCGTCTCGGACTGCGCCTGTTCGACGAGCACGCCGATGTCGTAATCCGCTATGTGGTAATACGCGCCGATCACCGGAATATCCAGGTGATTTACGTAGACCCCATCCCCGGCCAAGCGCGGCGCGGCGCTGTCCTCAGCCAGCATCACCGCGTCTGCGCCGCCCGGCCAAACCCACGATTGAAAGAGCAGGTAAACTTTCCCGGTCTCGCCGATCAACGCTTCATCCAGCAAGACGTCGTACTGGATTGTGCGCTCAATCGGCGCACCGCTCAAACAGAAAACTAACGTTTGCGACTCGGTTTCCTCCACCAGTAACCATAAATTGGAGGCTGTACGCGACAGGACAAATTGTCCCTGGGGGAAACCGGCATCTTTATCCGAAGCCGTGAGTGACGAGACAGGCGTCCTTATAGCCGTTACCGGCATCAGAGGCGCGCCACGACACACGCCCACCGTCCACAACGACCGCCCACCTTGATCGAAAAGCATCGCACCGAGTAAATCGGGATTCTGCTCGCTGACCGTCACCCACCAGGCATCACGCCTGGCTTCAGAGAAATTTTCTTTTTCAAGAGCAGATTGTAATAATTGCTGGCGACTGCGCTCAAGCCATTGGCGTAATTCCTCGCCTTTTAAGGTCGCCACTGCTTGCAGTTTACTTTTGACTTCCTTTTGCAGGCTATCGCGGTTGTTCTGTGCGGCATAGCCGCCAATCAAAGCTAAGGGAAGAATCGTTAAAATGAGAAAGGCAGTCAGCAGGGTTCGCCCCAGTCCGCCGCGCATCCCCGTCGTCGGGATTGGGCGCAGTCCTCGTGGAGCCTGAACTCCGGCTTTTATTCCCGTTCCCATACCTCCTCACCCTGTAAAACCCGCCGGACTTGTTCGGGAAATCGATCTGGGTCCAAAGGTTTGCCGATAAAGCCGTTAAATCCGGCTTCGCGCGCACGGTTCAAATTCTTCAACGATACATCAGCCGTCACCGCCACAATCGGCACTTCCTGAAAACGGGGATGCGAACGTAACGAGGCCAGGGACTCGAAACCATCCGCATCAGGCAAGGCAATATCCATCAAGATCAAATCGATATTCCCCAACGTCTCGGCAAACTCAAGCACTTTCCACCCCGAAGCTTTCCATTCGCATTTTTTAATGCCCAGAAAAGCCAACAACCGGGTCATCAAAATAAAGTTGTTGAGGTTGTCTTCAACAATCAAGATGATGGCGTTCGATGGGGGGATTGGTTTCCACTTCATAACATACTTCCTAAGGCCTCAATCCGATGAAGCCGCTCCCTTTTTTTTCAGAAAACGCGCAATTTGATGCGGAAGTTCGTCAACGTCGATCGGTTTGGGAATGTAACCGCTGCACCCGGCCGCCAGCGTCTTCTCACGGTCGCCCTGCATCACATTCGCCGTCATCGCAATGATAGGTATGTTCGCCAGTTCAGGGATCGCCCGCATGCGGCGCGTCATCTCGTACCCATCCAGGTCGGGGAGGTTCATATCCATAAGAATGAGGTCCGGTTTCTCGCGCAGGGCAATCTCGACGCCGGTGGGGCCATCCTCGGCCTCATAAACGTCATAGTCTTCAACCATGAGGATACGCCGCACCAACATGCGATTCCCCGGGTTATCTTCAATATAGAGAATCTTTTCATCCATGTCCACCTCTGTATCTGTGTTACTGTTTAATTATAGCATGAAAGGGTTTCATCAAGTCATCTAGATGATAAACGTTTGGTTAATGTTTGAAAAATATTAACCAACGGTGTAATTAACATAAAGTTGATGGCAAATAGCACAACGATTTACAAAGCAGATTTGTTTACCTAATTATATCCTTTTACGAGCAATAACACAACTACTGATCCGGGTATAGGACAAATTATAGGTATAGGACAAATTATAGGGAACCGTAGCCGCGAAATCCATTTCGCGCCCGAACACGCGCTTTGGAAAGCACGGCTACGGAATTTGCCCCATGTTCTGCACTATACCCTACTGATCCGGTCATATTTTGCTAAACGCTTAGGTAGTATCAGTATATCGCAAAGACTACAAAAGTCTCAGCACGTACTGAGCAAGTGTAGACCTGGTGTTTAGCGTGCGTATTGGCTCAAGTAGGCGCCTTACGAGACTTTTGTAGTCTGGCTCCGGCTCGGGCTGCGATCTACTGAGTATACTCCCAGTATCAGTACGCCTAAAATGCTCAAGCCTATCCCCACAGCCAGCCACGTCGAACGATACACAAAGGTAACGCGCCACACGCCGGATTCCACCATCACACCCTGGAATAGCATATCGGTGCGCAGCACCTCCGCACGCACGCCCTTCCCGGTCTTGTAATCAAGTGGCTGTACTGTCGCCTGCCACCCAGGATACCACGCATCCGTCAAAATGACCAACGCAGGCGCATCAGTGGTCACGTCCACGACAACACGTCCCGCCGCATATTCCACCACCGTCGCCGAACCGGGCTGCGCATCCGGCGGTGTCTTCTCCACCGGCCCCTTACAGTCCATGACGACCGCCCGCGCCAGCGGAGCGAAGGCCGCGTCACGCATCACAGCCAGCGCCGCATCGTCCGAAGCGACACACTGCACGTCCTCCACCAGGAAGGCGCGTGGCAGTACACGCAGATTCTCGTAGATTTTCACATCGCCGGAATGGACCAGGCGGAAGTACTCGGAGAGTACTAAAGGATAGAACGCACCGGTGCGCCCATCGATGAGGCTGGCGCCGGTCAACGTCAGGCCACCGGGTGCCGCCCGCACGGTGAGCGCCGTCAACGTCGTTACTTCGAGCAAAGGTAAATGATAGGCGACATCGGCGGTTTCTTGTGCTAGTAAGGGGAACGTGCGTATCGCACCATCCGCAAACGTGACCTGTGCCTCTCCGGCCCCCGTGTACAGCCAGCCAAGCGCGTTCACTTCAAAATCCGCCGGCAGCCAGGCGAGGCTAAGTGTTTCTCCGGCTTCCAAGTGCGGTCGGAACTGACGGTCGTAGAACACACCGTTGACCCAGACATCGCCCGTTTTGTCGGTCATCAGGAAGCGCACGCCGAGCAACGAGAGCCAGCGACCTTCGGGGATCGCCGTCAGGTTCTCCCGCAGACGGCCGTCGAGCGTCCCTTCAGGCAGGAAGAGCTGCGAGAAGGCGACGTAATGGCGCAGTGGGAGCAGGCCGCCGTCATAGCCATCCACGGCGGGAACCTGGAAGGCCAGCGGCAGGTTCGGCGCCAGCACCTCCCGCTGCTTGACGGCGACTTGATAGGCCCAGAGCGCATCGGGGGACAGTGCCACACCATACACGGCCTCGATGTCGGCCTCGTCGCCCGCCTCGAAGAGCGTTGGCGTGATGCTGAGGAAGCGTCCCGGCGGTTCGCCCTGCGCTATGGAAGTGGATGCCGCCGCGACGAGGTGCGCCGTCGCCGGGCGGAGATCGGTATAGGCGCGTGGGGTCGTGGCGCCGGCGTGCGGCATCTGCTCGGCGGCCCACAGAAGTTCCGCACAGATCAGGCCGGTCAAGATCAGTGGCGCGAGTTTCACCACAGAGACACGGAGATTTTTATTCAGATTTCTCTGTATCCTCTGTGTCTCTGTGGTTACAAATAGCGATTCGAAGCCCATCCCCGCCAGCAGCGCTGCCGCCAGAACGTATAGCGCCAGGAAGCGCACCGGCGCGCGAAAGTGAACGAATCCCGGCACACCAAGCCGCACCGCCGCCAGGTAGAGCGGATTGTAACCGCCCAACGCGCAAAACACCCCCACCCCGCCCAGCAGAATCAGCGCCAGGCTGTACAAATTGCGGGCTCGCAGCGCGCCCCACGCGCCCCACGCCGCCAACACCATCCCTGCCAGGCCGATGTAAGCCACCGCTTCGGGCAACAACAGCGGCGTGACATACGGCGGGACGAGCGCGCGCACCAACTCCCACGGCCGCACGGAGAAGGAGACCGCCTCGCGCCACGGCAATCCCCCGCTGCGCATCGAATAGCGCGATAGTTCCACGGTCGGCAGCAATTGCGCCGCCGCGATCAAGCCCGCGATAGCAAAGGGAAGAAAGTAAAGGATCAAACGCAAAACGTAAAATTTGGTTACGGGTTGGGGGTTATGGGTTGTGGGGCGCACCCCACAACCCATAACCCCCAACGCACAACCCACAACCCACGTCACCAACCCCACCACGGCAATGAACGCCATCTGTGTATGGCCCGCCAGCACAATCAGCGCCAGCGCGCTAACACTTAGCGGTGAAGGCAAACTGACCGCTGTCCCCCTCTCACTTCTAATTTCTAATTTCTCATTTCTAATTCCCGGCAACAACACCAATGGCAGCCACGCCAGTCCCTGCAACTGGTTGAGATGCTCCACGTGGATGCCCAGGTAACCGCTTCCGGCGTACAGCAAGCCACTCAGGGCCGCGCCCCACGGCGTCAAGCCGAGACATCGCGCGAGGATGGCGGCGTTCACCGCGGCGAGACTCAGGTGCAGCAGCACACTCCAATGCAAGGAGCGCGCCATCCCTGCCAGCGACGGGCCGGAGAGCCACCACAACGGCCAATTGAGGGGATAGAAAACGCCCGCCTGGGAATTAGCAAGGAGCGGCGCGCCCGCGAAAAGGTCAGGATTCCACAGCGGTAACCGCCCTGCCTGGAAAGCACGTGCGGCAGCAGTCCAGTAGGGGAAGAAATACGTCTGCAAATCGCCACCGGCCAGCACCCATCCGGACACCAACCGGCGATAGAGAAACAGTACACCGAGCAACATCAAGAGATACGGCGCGAAAGTCGAAAGTCGCTGACGCCTGACGCTTCTGACAACTTCGGAGTGTACGCTATTCACCATTCGCCATTCGCTATTCGCTATTCGCCATCTGCCATTCACTGCTGGCACAACCGCCACGTCTGGAGCGCGTTTGCATCTTCGGGGTCAATGCGCAGTGCGGCTTCGATGTACGGCATGGCTTCGTTGCACTGGTCCAGGAGATAGTACGACAGCGCCAGCGTGTAATAGGTCTCAATTGCCGGGCCTCGGACGCGCCCAATGTCCCCGGAAACCCTTACACGACCATCCGGCGCGGGGAAAATAACTTCGGTGCGCACGAACTGGCGTTCCAGGGAGCGCAACGACAAAAACCAGCCCACGTAAATCTTCCCGGCAGGCGCCGGCGGCAACCCTTGCATCTCCAATGCATACCGCCCACTCATCACATCGAAGCGCACGCGCCCCGTGATCTCCGAACCGACGATACTCCCCTCAATGATCCCACGCAGCGGTGCTTCAAAATCGTAGGGGTGGACAAACGCGGCACGCGCCACCTCCGTCCCTCCCGGCTGCGCACCGACCGCATTGGTATCCTCCATCGTGATGACCAGGTAAATCGCCCGTCTGCGAGAACGCGCTTCGCCGTAACGGACGGCGAGCCTCAAATTCTCGATGGCGTCCTCGTAATTGCGCTGCTGGAAATAGAGCGTCCCCAGATGGGCGTGCGCGTCGGCCGATGTGGGATCGAGCTTGATCGCCTCGGTCAGATGCGTCTGCGCTTTGTCGTAGTCGCCGATCAACAGATACAGCAATCCCAAACGCGCACGCGCCGGTATATGATATGGGTTAGCTTCCACAGCGTCGGTGTACGCTTGAATCGCCAACGTCCAGTTGCCAAGCACGTTGGCGTTGCGGCCAACCCCCATGTGAATGTGGGCCAATTTGTCGTGCAGCTTTAGCGCCTCACGGTACCCGGCAATCGCACCGCTATAGTTCCCCTGCGCCTCCAACACGTAAGCGCGATTGCGTAGCACATCGAGGTTGTTCTCGCCCAATTCCATCGCCGTGGCGATGGTACTGTTCGCCGCAAACCAGTTTCCCGTATCGACGTAGGCTTCGGCCAGATAGCCATACGCCTCCGGCAGCGTAGGATCGAACGTGAGGGCCTTCTGGCACGCCGATATTGCATCCGTGGGCGAGCCGAGCCAATCGTAAGCCAGACACAACATAGCCCAGGCGCGGGCGTTCTCCGGCTGGCGACGCAGCGCCTCGCGGGCCATCTCCAAACCGCGCTCGGGTTGCGCGTGGAACGACAACAGTCGCGATAACTCCACGTACAACTCGGCCTGGTTTGGCTCGATGTCCAAAGCGCGCTGGTAAGCGTCGATAGCGGTTGCCAAGTCGCCGGCCCAATAGGCATCTTCAGCCCTGGCGACGTAGATGGCGGGAGATGGCGTAGGAGTCGGGGAAGGAACAGGCGTAGGCGCGTGCGCTGCGCCACCAATGGCCTGCTCTTCCATCACTTCCCTCACGGTCATGATGACGTAAGCGCCCGCCCCGATCAAGGCAAGCAACGTCAACAGGCGCAGCCAGGGGATGCGTCTGCGGCGGCGATACAGGTCACGGTCGGGTTTTAAGTACATAGTCCTAACCAGTAGACGGTAGACGGTAGACGGAAGAGCGGGAGTGCAGGGCAGATGTCCGACGAGAACCTTTTTCACTACAGCGCGTGCAAAGTAAGTTTGTTCTTCCCTTTGCGCCCTTGCGTCTTTGTGTCTTTGCGTTAAAAGAATCCATATTTTCCAATGTGTCACCGTCGCACTTTTTACAATAACTTGTGTTCACGATACCACGCCCAGGCTTCCAGCACCGATTCACGCGCCAAAGCACCGGCAAAGCCCAGGTCGCGTGCGGCTTTGCTGCCGTCGAAATACATGTCGCGTGCGCTCAAGTGTAACTGGCTGCCATCGACCAATGACTGCGCACGCGGGACACGCCTCCACAAATCAACCAGCACGGCGAGCGGCGCCATCAGCACGCGCGGAATCGTGATCCACGGCGCACGCCCACCCGTGACCTCCGCCGCCAGCGCCATCAACGCGCGATGTGACACGTTCTCGCC
>OMKS01001036.1_pt1 | contig 25425 bp, 29 predicted proteins | sample 1674721 | NCBI WGS metagenome assembly OMKS01 (sample SAMN06264996, study PRJEB25208) | sediment metagenome | isolation source: hot spring sediment | place: USA: California | collected 2014-09-02
ACCTGAAACCCAAAAATATTATGGGAGTTAAGGTTCCGGAGGTGAATTATTCACTGGAGGAAAGAGGACAAGTGGCGTCCCCGTTCACAACGTCTCTTCGGGTTTATAGGGTAAAACATGCTTACGAGGATGTTGTGAAAAAGGCCATGGATTTGGTTGAAGTGGAAATTGGTGTAAAACGACTGCTCAAAGAAGTTGAATCCACCAAGCGACGAGTGAACGCTTTGGACTATAAGATAATCCCCGAAATGGAAGGAGCCATACAGTTCATTCGCTTGCATCTGGACGAACTTGAACGGGAAGATTTTGTGAGGTTGAAACAAGTTGCCGCCGGTTGATTTCATCATGCACGTCATCTTTGCAGTTTTGGTGGCTATGATGGTGGTAGCCGAAAACCCCCTGGTCAGGGCTCTTTGGGCGGTGCCTCTCATTCTGGTGTTTCAGGTGGGCTGGCTGATGGCCAAACTCCGAAGCGCAAAGACTTCTGAAAAAAATGTGGAAATCCCGAAAACTGAAAAAGTGCGGGCCCGAGGGGGGTCGAACCCCTGACCATCAGGTTAAGAGCCTGACGCTCTACCGACTGAGCTACGAGCCCTGCAGTTTATGTGGCGGTTGAGTCATTTTAAGCTTTTCTGAGACATAAGCCTTTTTAGGGGGTAACTTACTTGTTTTCATGCAAGCCAAGAAGTTGTTTCTGGGTGCCGACCACGCCGGCTTTGAACTCAAACAAGCCATCAAGTGGATGCTGGAAAATTCCGGTTATGAGGTGGAGGATTTAGGGGCTATGAAATTTGATGTGGATGATGATTATCCTGATTTTGCCATGAAAGTTGCAGAGCGCATCCGGACCGAAGGTGGTCGCGGTATTCTGGTGTGTGGCACAGGTCAGGGTATAGCAGTGGCGGCCAACAAAGTGCCCACCATCCGGGCATACACCTGTTGGGACGAAGTCACCATAAAATGTGCTGCAGAACATGGGGACGCATCCATCATCTGTTTAGGGGGCAGAACTCTTTCAACGGAAGCTGGAGTTGAACTGGTCAAGCTCTGGCTCAAATTGGATTTCTCCAACGAGGACCGCCACATCCGGCGCATCGCCAAAGTGAATGAACTTGAAAAGAAATTCACCGAACTTCTGTCTCAATAGGGGTCCCATTCTTTAACATCAGTGAATTTTGGATATCTCCCGTAAGGATATTGAGTGAATAGCGGACCCCAACCCATCTGATTGAAAGTCCGGATGTGTTTTTGGCCTATGGTTGGGTACCAGAGCTGGTCGTGAAAAAATCCCGACGCAAAAATGAACGTCCTGAAAATGGGAGAATGAAACAGCCACCTATGAAGCCAAGGTATGCCTGCTGTGCCCTTGCGAAGTCGCTGGTCCCAGCGGATGACTACGCTTTTGCGGGTTTTGAAGCCGAAATTCAATGCCAGGGCCTCCTTTCGGTCCATGCCTACTATCTCCATCTGCTTGATGTCAGCCGTGCCCAAACCCCGGTCGTGAGCCATCTTCAGATAAGGGATACTCATTGGGTCAAAACCCATGATGTCCGCGGCGAAAGCATCAATGGCCACCTGGTCGTCACTTGCCAAAATAATGTTTCCTTCATAGGGAACCATGGTTCGCGGACCCGCCCCGTCGCCACATACCGTGCCGTCCATAACCGCCAATATGCCTTTGTGAATTTCTTTTTGTATGGCCAGCAAATCAACCAGCACCTCGTGAATTTTTTGGTGGGCATGATGGCGGTATTTGGGAATCAGGCCACCGAACGCATTCTTCATAGCTCCGGTGGTGGTAGTGTGACCGTGGGTTTTCACAGTTGGCAGGTGAATGACATTGGTGCCAAGAAACATTTTCGGGACACTAATACCCGGAAAAAGTTTATCCATGGCTAACATCTCTGCTTTTGGTTGGTAATCTATCCACTCCACATCTGTCAGAGGTTCAAAAGGGGTTCCGTATTTTTTCAAGACGGGTAGCCACTTGTTGCCGTATGCCCCCTTCCAAGGGTGGGTGACCACTGTCTGGTTCTCCACGGGATGAAGGTGTTTCGGTTCGTAACCATCATCAATCAACGTTTTCAGAACGCCTTCCAACTGCCAGGGTGGGGTTGAACAAGCGGGATAAAACTTAGTCCATGACAGATTAATCTTAAGCACGGTTTCATAAGCCTTCCTGAGAACTTTACGGGAACTTGCTAGTTTCATCAGGCGGGCATAATCTTTAACCACGGTTTCAGGGGAGGTCTTCAGGACGGCAATTTTACTCATCTTTATGTCACTGGGGAGGCCTTAAAATAGTTATTAAGGGCATGGGTATTTTCATAATATGAAAATTGTGGATGCTTTGAGAAAGCCCTTTACCGACTGGGGCAAACTGGCCATAGGTTCCCTTTTGGGCCTGGTTCCAGTGGCCAACCTGGCGGTGATGGGTTATGGTTTGCAGAACGCCAAACTGGCTGTGGGAAAACACGCCGAAGACCTACCTAGCTTCTCGTTTGAGAGCTGGATTCTGGGTCTCAAATGTGCCGTGGTTGGTGGAGTGTATGGATTTTTCAACCTGCTGGTGCTGTTGCCCTTCATTGGAACTTCCCTGATGACCCGGCTGGCTCTCTACACACCTGGAGACCCGATGTGGCCTATGGTAGCAACCATAGTCACCAGCTCCCTGGTGATAATCCCCATCACTTTGTTGATGGTGCCTGTGCATCTGGCGGCCCGGTTGAGACTGGCCCAGACGGAAAGTCTGGCAGTAGCCTTCAGGTTCAGGGAAGTGTTCAGACTGGCCTACAACAGTAGCTTCATCCGAAACTTTCTGGTGGCCGGTCTGCTGAATCTGGCCATAGCCATAGTGATGAGCTTCATCCCGGTGGTGGGTTGGGCCGTGGCGGGTTATGTGACCATGGTCTGCTTCTGGACTTACGTGGGGGCCAACACCCCCGCGGTTATCAAATAGGGCGGGCAACCGCCCCTCATTTTTTAAATCTCGCCATAATCACCTGTATGACACTTGAAACGACTAACTTATGAAAATGATGCTGGAACTTGACTACAATTCCTATGACGTTCCACAGGATGGTTTTGAGCATCCGGTTTTTTATGTTGCGGTGGAACCGCTTCATCAGGATACTCAAAATAACGAAGAGATCCTGATATACGTCAGGGGACTTTACGTGACAACCAAAAGTCTGGGCGAAATTCCAGAATCCTCCCAAATTCTGAAACATCTTTTGCTTGAGAATGACTGTTTAGTATACAATAAGGAACCGTTGGTGTTCATTGAATTAACAGGTCGGAGAGGTAAACCAACCCAACACCTCTGGCGGATTGAAGGTGAAGGTGAAAACATGAAAACTAACTATTTTCGGATAGCTCCTGAATTGGTGAAAGAATTAGAAACACATTTTGATGCGTATAATTTATTGCAACGTCCTGAATACTTCAACAGAGTTCTGAATTTGAGACATCAAGAAAGTTTATGATGGGCCCGTGGAGTTCCGAAGCCACTTAACGAAGTGGCACTGACGAGTTCATAATTCGTAAAGTTTGGGCCCGTGGAGTTTCGAACTCCAGACCTTCGGCTTATCAGACCGACGCTCTACCGACTGAGCTACGGGCCCGCGTAGTTTATTGCCCGGGTTGGCTTAAAATACCTTTCGCACCGCTTTTGGGGAAATTCTTAGGATACCCCCCGGGAGGCAGCCGAATCAAAAAATTGGCGTGCTACCGAGGAAGCAAAGCGGACTAAGGTAGCACTGTTTTGGTTGAGCTTTTTCTAAAAGCTCAATTGGGCAGAATTCAAAATCCTTTCTAATTGCTCAGTTTTGGTTGAGCTTTTTCTAAAAGCTCAATTGGGCAGAATTCAAAATCCTTTCTAATTGCTCAGTTTTGGTTGAGCTTTTTCTAAAAGCTCAATTGGGAGAGGTATTTGCACCAGCTTTTTAGAAAAATCCGTAGGATGCCTGTAAGGGCAGCTGGATCAAAAATCAAGTCGGGAGAGGGATTTGCACCCCCGTAAAGCAGATCTGCAGTCTGCCGCCTAGCTGTTCGGCCATCCCGACGTCTAAATACGGTAGGGGGGCTTAATAAGTTTTGACTATCCCACTATCAGGCAACTTGCGAATATCCGCATCCAGATTTTGATAACCTTTCAGTAGGTTTTGGGCGTCACCATTTATTTTTTCGAGCGTTCCGTAAACCTCGTTGAATACTTCAAGCCAACGGGATTTAATCAGGTTTACGCAAAGAGAATAAACAGGACTATTTGAAAGGGAAACCAGGTTTTTCAAATAAACTTCCAGGTCCAACATATAATCGTTCAGGCCATATATGTTGGCCTGTTGAGCCGCATCCCGGATGTGACCAAATAAAATTCGTAAATCCAGATGGGTCCGGATGACGGTCGCATCAGAAGTCGGCACGTCGGGAGGGACGTTTCGTTTCAGATGATGCAACTCCTCATTGATACATAAGTGTTAATAATTTTCCAGAAGTTTCAGGTAATCACTTTGAGTTTCATGGGACAAACTCATATTACTTTGTAATACATATCACATATATTACTTCGTATTACACTTTAGCCACTCCCGCGTTGTCAAGCTTCAGTAAAACTTGTAAGAAGCCCAGGCGTTCACCTGTTGGTTAATATTCTCAAACTGAATCCAGACAAAATCACAATTATGCTTGTGGTGAGAACCCTTCAGAATTTTGGCTTGTTTGTAAATGGAGTCCCATGCTGATTTAACCCTCTCATAATCCAGAGGTGTTTGTTCAAAATACTTTGAAATAGCACTCAGACCTTTTTTGAAAGCCACCGTCTGTTCACACGACAGGTCTCCCCTGAAGGTAAGTTTGTTATTGGATTTTCCGGCTTCAAAAAGCAGATTCATCAAAGCTTGCTTTCTGTCTGGCTCTGAACCTTCCAGTTCAATTTCAAGCTCATATCATTTTGTTTTTCAATGACTGACAAGTGATGCCTGATTTCTGCCAGACAACCCAGTAAATTTGCATAAACCTTCACATGTTCCCACTGGTCGGCTACGCCGTTTCCATATCTCCGGACAAAACCTTCAACCATCTTCAAGTCATCAAGGACGGTCTGAAAATCAACTTTACGTCCAAACTGGTAATCCAAATAGTCCATGCTGTCATAAACCCGGTTCATGGCAATGCGTTCCAGTTGCACCCGTGTGCCGGGTGAAGGGCCATTTTTAATACTCCCGACCCATAAAGCAGACATGCAAACTCTGGCCATTCCCTTTAAATCATTTTCTTGGGTGGCAGTCCGGCCCTTTGATAAGCTTTTTAATACGTTGTATTAATCTGGGGTCATGGATCCAGTAACTATCGTTCTGGTGTTGAGTGTTTTGGGTATGTTCTATGTAAGGAAACTCATCAAAGACCTTACCAGACATACTGAAGGACCCGACTCCATGAAAGAGATTGCGACTTATATACGGGAAGGCTCTGATGCCTTCCTGTATCGGGAACTCAAGACCATCAGTTTATTCACGGTCTTGATATCTGCCCTGCTCTGGTTGACCATTGGTTGGCAGACTGCTGTCAGCTTCGTCTTCGGGGCAGTGCTGTCGGCCCTGGCCGCCTACGTGGGCATGAAGGTGTCTACTTGGGCCAACGTTCGCGTGGCCGCGAATGCTTTGGAAGGCGGTAAAGAAGCAGGAGTTATGGCATATAAGGGCGGTGCGGTGACCGGCCTGTGTCTGGTGGCCATGTCCCTGATTGGTATAACGAGCCTGTACAAATGGTTCGGCACTCCGGTGCCCCTGGCAGGCTTCGGTTTCGGTGCGAGTTTAAGTGCCGTTTTCCTGCAGTTGGGAGGTGGCATCTTCACCAAGGCCGCAGATGTGGGTGCGGACCTGGCGGGCAAGATTGAAAAGAACCTGCCCGAAGACGACCCCCGCAACCCTGCCGTCATAGCTGACCTGGTGGGTGACAACGTGGGGGATTGTGCCGGGCGTGGCACCGACCTCTTTGAGAGCTTCAGCGACAACATCATCGCTACTATGATTTTGGGTTTGAGTTTTGTGTTCATGTTCGGAAATCAGGCGGTGATTTTCCCTCTGCTGGTGCAGGCGGTGGGTCTGGTGGCCACCATAGTGGCTTTGCTTTTCCTCCGGAGGAACAAGGACATCCTGAAAACCATCTACATAAGTTTCGGGATGTCTGCCCTGGTAAATCTGGTTGGGCTTTACTGGCTGGCTACGAATTATATGAATGACCCCCTTTTGTTTCTGGCAGGGGCTATTGGTTTGCTGACCAGCATAGTGGTGGCGGGCACGGTGCTTTACTACACTGATTCCCGTTTCAAGCCCACCCGTGAAGTTGGAGAGTCGTCCCTCCGTGGGACCGGCGTGCTCCTGATTCAGGGTATGGCCTACGGTCTGGAATCCGCAGTGGCTCCCATGCTCTTCATCGGAGCGGTTATCTGGGGAGTGAACGCCTTGTTCGGAGGAGGCATATATGGTCTCTATGGCATTGCCAGTGCAGCTCTGGGTATTCTGTCAATGACGGGCATTATTATGGCTGCTGATACTTTCGGCCCGATAGCCGATAACGCGGATGGCATCGGTGAGTTGAGTGGCAATGAAGCAAAAGTGGGCAAGGTGACTGACCAGTTGGATGCTGCAGGTAACACCACCAAAGCCACGACCAAAGGGTTTGCCATGGCGTGTGCCCTCATGACCAGCATAACTATGCTGTTTGCATATTTGAGGGAGCTCGCCACCGACGCAGGTGTGAATCTAATGAACATAGTGGTGAATTTAGCTCACCCTGTAACTGTAGTGGCCATCTTCTTCGGGGCTGTGTTACCTTTCTGGTTTTCAGCTCTGGCCATCAAAGCCGTGGGTAAGACCGCAGACCAAATAGTTGAGGAAGTCCGTCGCCAGTGGAAGGAGAACAAAGACATCCTGAAGGGCAAGGCCAAGCCGGATTACGCCCGGTGTGTGGATATTTCCACAAAAGCGGCCCTAAGAGCCATGATTCTGCCGGCGGTTCTGGCGGTTATCATGCCCATAGTTGCAGGAGTGATATTTGGACCTCTGGCTCTGGCAGCCTACTTGGTTGCAGTTAACACTGTGGCGCCCTTGTTAGCCCTGTTCATGTATAATGCAGGTGGCTCCTGGGATAACGCCAAGAAATACGTGAGTGTCAAGTACAAAGCCAAATACCCGGAGGCCTACAAGGCCGCCGTGGCCGGCGACACTTTGGGTGACCCGCTCAAGGATACTGCGGGACCGAGCCTGCACGTGCTGGTGAAACTGCAGAGTATTGTGGCAATAACCCTGCTCCCCCTGTTCCTTTGAACGGGGGCCTTTTCTTTTTTATTCATTATCATTGAAATCCAATACAAAAACATACCCGTCTTCAATTATGCTTCACCAGAACGGGCCACGTAATCCGCGGTCCAACTTGCATTCAGACTGAGGCAACCGAAGTCCGGTGCTTCTTTATGATTTTTATCAAACACCAGTTGCGGTGTGAATTGTTTAAAAAATTTCATGAATGATTTTTTAGAACCTTTTTCAATTCGTTCACTTATTTCCCGACCAGCTATTTCAGAAAAGGGTAACACTTCATCCAACCACTCCTCGGTTTCTTCATAAAAACAATTATGCGTGTGAACGCGATAACGCTGACAGTTTTTTAGGGTTCTATTCACATTCTTCGGGGAATAAGAACCCAGGTCGGAATTTTTGGTATTCCATTTTTCATAAAGCAGGTTGGCCAAGGTTCCCGGTTTTGTGTTTACATAATTTTGATTCTCAGGGAGGTCTTGAAACCGAACAGACAGGGTATTAACCGCGGAGTAGTTTTAAAAAAGATACCCAAAAAGACCTTTAGACCTTATAAAGCTTAAATCTATGTGCTCTTTAATTTTGCGTGAAACACCGATTCACATTAGCCTTCCTCACCTTAACTGGTGTTTTTCTTCTGGTTGGGGGTGCCATCCTGTTGGCCATATACAGAGAATGGCAGGTTCCCGGCTCCGGTGCGATTGCTTTCGTACCTATTATTTTGCTACAGTCTGGCCTGCGATATTGAGCAGGCCTTCACAAACTGAACTTTCAAAAATTCAACGTTCATTAATCGGTGGGCTGGCGTTCACAGGTGTGATTTTGTTTCTCGTTGGCGTCACATTTATGGTTGCCCAACTTTCAATATCTCCCTCCGCATGGTTTATTCCTGCGTCAGTTGGGTTGCTTGTCGCCTTAGGGGCCATTTGGTTTTTAATGAATTCACTAAAGACCGGACAAGTGTAAACCAACTTTTTGTGAATTGTGAATGAGTTTTTGATTTTAGATAAAAGATTTTTGCTCATCCGCCAAAAACAAAAGATGAAAAGGAAGAAGTGGTCCCCGAAACCGGGGACCCCCATTTGACTGTTTGAGCGTCAGTCTCTTATTTCTTCTTGGTTGCTTTCTTCTTGGTTGCTTTCTTCTTGGCCTTGGCCATGATATTCACCTGATTTTTTATGGTATTTGTGCATAGATAAACTATTCGTTTGTCCTGATGGACGTTAGGTTAAACATGAACCCGAAAAAATTCTGGTTGATGATGGGCATGTTCATAATGCTGTTGGTGGGTGTGGGAACTCTGCTGGTGATAAGCACGACCGTAACACCTGAAGATGGAACCGCTTCCGATGATGGCTTCAACATAGTCACTTTAGTTCCCATTTACTTTGCAGCAATCATACCCATCCTCGCCCGGAAGAAAAACCCTCAGAAACCGGAAGCCTTCACAGAGGGCCAAAGGACCGCGTTTTGGTGGGTTTTCGGGGGCCTGCTTCTGGTGGCTCTGTCTTTCCTGGTGGTCATCCTAATTACCCTCGGGTCGTCACGATTCATGCCCGCCCTGTGGGGCATAGCAACAGGGGTCATGGTGCTCGTTGCTACAGCTACCGCTTTCATGCTGATGCGTGACGCCCAACTCAAGTCCCTGCCCGAATCAGTCCGTAAGTCCTGACAGAAATTCCGCGGTCCGGTCGATGGCGGCCACCACTTGCTCCGCGGGTTTCTTCACCAGCTCCGCATACTCTGGTTCAAGCTGACCCAATTGGCCACCCTGTTTCAGATTGACCACTGGGGCTTTTGAAGTCCGCGAAACGGCCCCGCACATCTTGCCATCAATTACATAACACCGCACGTCCCAGAATTTTTTATCCTTGAGTTGAACGTCAACCCGCGACTGGAGCACTCTACCCTGCCCAGTCTTAGGCCAGCTCCCGGGAACCTTGGACCAGACCTTCACCCCGTGACCACCCCACCCAAAATTGGGTTTCCAGACCACGCCGTCCCGAAAAGTTTCGGGCAGTTTCTCAACTATGGTTTCCAGATTGTAAGTTCCAAAAGCCAGAAAAGTTTCTGGAACTTTCACATCTGTCAGATTGTCTACCACCATTGAACTCAGGTGTTTGTCCATAGTGACTCTGATGACTTCCCGCGTGTTGCACATCAGGGCCGGTCCGCGATAGAGCTGGGCGAACCCGAAGATGTTGTAAAGGAATACATTGATGTCATGGTGTTGCCCTCGTTCATCAATCATGCCGGGCTGGTCATACTTCTGATTTTCAAAGTATCCCAGATGAACCGGGAAAGCTTGGTTGAGTTGGGCAAGTTTCCAGTCCGTGCCTTCGTCCCGCTCAGACAGCCGGCAAATAATGGCCCCATTTGGGTCCGGAACTCTCTTTTTTACAGCCCGGGCAATTTCGTTGAAAATGTGGTTCTGGTCTGAAGCCTTCAGTAGTTTGGATCCTGGAGAGGAGTTAGCTTCAATGAATACCGGCTCGTTCTGTTTGTTGATGATGAAGTCTATACCCGCAATCAAAAAAGTTCTGGCAGTCATGAGGTCACCCACTCCGCAGCCACTCGGGCCACGTCCTTGGCCAGCTCCTGATAGTCTCCTGTTGGAGATGTTTGACCGGCGGGCCTGCCCCATTTGTTGAATTCTACCAGGGCCCCGACACACACCGACCCCGTATGGGACTTGAGTACATAATCACTTTCACCAGTCAGCCTGCGATGGGAAACTCCCACCTTAAGACCTTTGGCCTGCATGGCCACTTTGTAGCGGAACTGAAAAGCCTTTCTCAACCCACCAATATACTGCTTCCGTCTGCCGAAACCAAGTAGCAGGTCAAACTTCCGGCTCATCATGCCGTGATATGTCAGGATGAAACGGGGATTTGTGTCCCGAATTTTCTGGTGAAAGGATTTCAAAAGAGGCAGGTATTCATTTTTGGTATGGGTTTTTAGTAGAACGGGTCGCTTCAGGTCGGTATGCCCCAGCCGGGCTGTGGCCCCTTTGCCTAAAACATCAGGTGACCGGGAAAAGTCGCAGTGGTTACGGGGAACCCGGGATACCAACAAAGACCCCTCAATTTCCCGGGCGGCCACGGCCGCTAGAATATCTGTTCCCCATTCACACATGTTGATGGTGACTTTGCGTCCTTCAGCATGAATTTCAACACCTTCACCCCCAATGTGAGGGGCCACCACCAGCACAGGGGTTTTACCAAATGAATAAAACTCAACTTTTGGGCCTAATTTAACTGTTTCATTGGCGTTTTGGACTATCTTCTTGAAATCCTGCCAGCTCACAACCGACCCCTCCCCTGTTGGAAAAGACCGGGCCGGCTCAGAAACTTGACAATCTCCCCTGCCACGTTTCTGGAGGTGGCCTGTTCCAGGCCCTGAAACTGGGCATTCACATTAGTTTCAATAACAACCGGACCGTCAGGGCCCTGCATGATATCAACGCCACAGATGTCCATGTTCATAATGTGGGCCGCCTTCAGGGCAAGTTTTCGTTCTTCCCGGGTCAGTTCATATGCCTGCCCGCTTCCGCCGGCACCTATATTGGAACGCATTTCCCCAACCTTGGCCTTGCGCTTCATGCTGGCCACCACTCTTCCATTCACAACATACGCCCGGATATCTTCACCCTTATTCTTCACAAACTCCTCAAGGAAGATAGGTTCCTTGAATCTTTCAAGAGCGTCCATGACGCTAATCGCAGACGCTTTGGTGTCCGCAAACATGACACCCGCACCTTTAGAACCATAAAGTAGTTTCATGACTATGGGAAACTCCATATCATCCAGCACTCGCTCCAGAATTTCCCGTTTGAAAGCCATGAAAGTAACGGGCACCGGTATTCCTCTTTCATGGAGTATCAACAAAGTAAGAAACTTGTTATGTGACTGAACAATCGCTTCGGGGGCGACGGGCAGATGTTTACCGGAATCTTTTATCAAAGTCAACAAAGTGGTGCCAAAAGTTTTGTATGTGCGGGGAATGCGGGGATAAATCGCATCATAGTTGAGAATATCCTTGGTTTTGTAAGTCAGAGCCACGTTACCTTTCCGGACTTCAACATTGATTTGGGGGATGGCGAAATAACTGACATTATCAAACGCCTTGACGGCCTCTTCCATCATACGGATTTCCTCATAACTGCGGTTAAGGGGACCTAAAATTGCCAATTTCATGGGACAACCACCTCGCTACAGATACGAAGCCTTTGGACAGTTTGCCAAGCAGGTCTTCAACAGACAGATCTTTTTCTTCAATACACTCCCCGATGGCGGTGGCCATTTTCACTGCGGGGTCGTTTCCGGTTACTTGTTGTATAAGTTTAAAGTTTGGGTAAAGGGCAAGGTCACTAACCAGATAACCTTTACCGGTATTTATGAAAATCACAGAGCAAAAATCAGTTTTTAGCACTTCCTTAACCTGAAGAGCCATTTTTCTGACTTTCTCATTCACATTCCCTGCTTTTCGCTTGCCCCCTTCATTGCGATAAGCCATGACTTCGTTTCCCGCTACGAAAACCACTTCAGTAGCTTCGGCTTTTACAGGTTTTTGCAACACCATCATATGACCCGGTCCGAAAAGGGATAAAACCCCTTTAAGGGTTTCAGGATTATTAACGAGAACTTTTTTGTTGGAGGCGGTATTGACCAGCACCGGGAATTTAAGGTTTTCCTCAATAACGTTAGTGGCTACATCCTGAGCCACCGCCACCGTCCGCCTGATGGGCAGACCGGCACGGGACAAGTTGCGGAGCAGGAGAGGCTGGTTCCAGAAATATAGCAGGGCTTCACTTCTAACGGAAACCCTTACCTGTTTTTCCAGCAGACGGGCCAGCGTATAATAAAGTTCCTTGCGAGGGCCATCCGGTAGCAACAGGACATAGTCCAGCTCAGCCAAATTCTGGGTCTTGTAAAAAGCCTTGCATCCCCTACCCACTTCCATTTTGACCTCATCAAAGGGGGCGTAAACCACTTTTCGGAAGGTCTTTTCAAATACAGGTAGAACCTGACAGGCCTTTTCACGAGGGCCTACCACTCCCACCCGAAGGCTGAACACTTTATTGCCCAAACCTGTGGTCTAAAAAGCTTTTACCCCAGGGGACCTGAAAAAGGAGGTTCAAGACCCTGAATTTGAAAGGTTCAGGGGGAAAGAAGAGGTTTGGCGGTGCTAAAGCAGAGGACTCCTCCCCTTTGCAAACTCAGTTTTGAGAAGCGAAAAAGTTGGACTGGCCGGGATTTGAACCCGGGACCTCCGACTTGCGAAGCCGGCGCTCTACCAGCTGAACTACCAGCCCGGACACCCTGATTTCAGTTGGCCTATTTAAAAGCAGATGTATGTGTCCCCTCCCGGCTAATCCTTTATCAGATAACCAAGCTCGTTCTTCCATTTGCGGGGATCAATAAGTGTGCCGTCCAGATTAACGAGGGGCAAATCCCGACTGTCTGCAGGTACGGTGTATACATCCCTCTGCACAACGTAAAATAAAGTCTGTTTCATTTTAATTCACAAACCTACACTACGCCAAACTTCTATTAATCTTCTATGTTGTTAGGTAGAGGTAGCTTCATTTTTTCCGGGCTCTTTCCAGAGACCACTTGTAAGCAATTTCCCTTTTCTTGCAGGTTGGCCATTTCTTCACTTCCCGCTCCATCCTGTGACGGTCTTCAAACCACTTGAAGCCCAGCAGACGGAAGGCGGTGCCCTGTCCACACCAGGTGCGACGGTTTTGGGTTTCCACCTCTTTCAGATGTTCAGCCACTCTCTCACCCACAGGACGGGCAGTCATACCTACATAAAGTTTGACCGACCCATCCCGACGCACGGATTCGGCGATATATATGAAACCCCCCCGCGATATTGAAACCACCATAAAAATCCGCATGAGCATATACATGCGTTTCGCCTTTCGTATGGCATAAATACCCGCCCCCCCAAGTTTTTTGTGGAACCTGAGGTGTCTCCCAAAGCCGGTTTGACTGAAGAGGAGGCTCAGCAGAAGCTCACAGAATTCGGCAGAAACGTACTGTCTGAAAGAGAAAAGGTGTCATGGTTCACACTGGTAATGCAACAGTTTAATGAACCTATTATTCTCATTTTCATTGCGGCGGCGGTCATGTCTGCCTTTCTGGGGGAAATCACGGACTTTGTTGTCATTTCCATAATCACCTTATTCGTCGTGGTGCTGGGTTTTGTTCAGGAGTTCAAAGCAGAGGAAGCGCTGGACCGACTGAAAGAGCTTTCCCTCCCCACGGTAAAGGTTATTCGGGAAGGCAAGGTCAAGGAAATCCTGCTGGAGGAAGTTGCCAGAGGTGATTTGCTTCTATTGCAGGCGGGGGATATGGTGGCGGCCGACTGTCGGGTTGTTCATGCCACTGAGTTCTTTCTGGATGAATCCATGCTCACAGGGGAAAGCAAACCTGTAGAAAAAAAAGCCGAGTCAGAAATTTACAGGGGCACCATAGTGACCCGGGGTAATGCCAGAGCTTTGGTGTTAGCCACCGGCATGAAAACCAAATTCGGTAAAATTGCCCAGATGCTCACCTACAACAGCGAAAGTGCCATCAAGAAAAAATCCAAGGAGATAGCCAAAGCCGTCACCCGGCTGGTTATCGGAGCCAGCGTGCTGACTGTGGTGGCAGGCCTGCTCAAGGGCTCATCAGTAGTAAACATGGTGTCTATAGCCATAGCTACCGCTATTGCAGGCATCCCCGAATCCCTACCCTTGACCACCACGGTGGTGTTGGCCATCGGAGTTTACGGCATGACCAGAAGGAACTCCATCGTCCGCCGGATGTCTGCGGTTGAGGAATTGGGTCTCATTACTATGATTTGTACTGACAAAACGGGCACCCTCACCAAAAACCAGATGACTGTGGAAAAAATCTGGGCCGGCGGAAAGATTTTTTCGGTAGAGGGTCTGGGTTATGATGTAAAAGGTCGAATACTGGAGGGTGAAGTCGAGGCATCCGGCCCTGACTTGGAAAGTCTGCTGACTGCAGGCATCCTGTGCAACGATTCGGATATTGTGGTTACTGGGGAGGGTACCAAGGTCGCGGGTGACCCAACCGAGATAGCTCTGCTGGTGGTAGCCCGCAAATATGGTCTCAACGAGGATTTTATCAGAGTGGCTTATCCTAAAATCGGGGAGGTGCCTTTCTCATCCGCCCGCAAAAGTATGATCACTATTCACTCCATCAACCAAGGCACCGGCAAACTGTCTGTCCTCAAAGGTGCTCTGGAAGTAGTGTTGTCCAAATGTGACCGCATCCGCATGGTGGGTCAGGACCTGCCCATCACCCGAAAAATGAAACAGGACCTGCTCAGGATTGCGGACAGCATGGCAGGAGAGTCGTTGAGATTACTGGCAGTAGCTCAAACTACAGACCATCACAAAAAATTCGTGTTTCTGGGATTCATGGCCATGGAGGACCCACCGAGAGAAGGAGTGAAGGAAGCTGTTGAAACAGCACGAGCGGCAGGCATCAGAGTGGCCATGATTACAGGGGACAACCCGAAAACTGCCCTGGCCGTTGCCGAAAGAATCGGGATTGAAGGGAGTGTAGTCACCGGCAAAGACATTCACAAACTGTCTCCAAAACAGTTGGTGGCTGAAATGCGGGATGTTGGCATCTTTGCTCGTATAGACCCTGAAGACAAACTGAAAATTGTTCAGGCCTTGAGAGCAGAAGGAGAGGTGATTGCCATGGTCGGGGATGGAGTGAATGATGCCCCCGCCCTGAAGGAGGCAGATGTGGGGGTGTCAATGGGTAAGCGGGGGACTGAAGTGGCCAAGAGTGCATCTGATATTATTCTGGCCGATGATAATTTCGTAACCCTGGTGGATGCCGTCCGCATGGGTCGCACTATTTATGCAAACATCCAGAAATTCACAGCATTCCTGCTCTCCTGGAACCTGGGGGTTACCAGCCTCATCCTTTTGAGCGTTCTGATTTTCGGGGGTGGGGAGGTGGTGTTATTACCACTTCAGATACTCTTTCTGAACGTAGTGCTGGAGGACCTGCCAGCCATTGCCCTGGGCATAGATTCCGCAGAGGCTGACGTGATGAAACAGAAGCCCCGCAGCCCCGGAACTGCCTTCATCCCACGTAGGGTATGGGGTCTCATCTTCGGATTTGGTTTATACATGTGCCTGATGTCCCTGGCGGTTTTTCTGCTGTTCGCCCACGAAATAGCCATGGCCCGTACCATGGCTTTCGCAGTCTTCTCACTCTTTGTGGTCTTTAATGTCTTCAACTTCCGTTCACTCAGGGAATCCACTTTTTTCACCGCCTTCAGAAAAAACAAGTTTCTGTTAGGAGCTATTCTGGCCTCAGTGGCTTTGACTTTGCTGGCCATCTACACTTCCGCAGGAGCCCACGTTTTCAACTTCCTGCCGTTGGACCTGAACCACTGGTTTATGGCGGCCCTGGTGGCATTTTCAATAGTGCCTATGGGGGAATTGCTGAAGAAAGCTCTTTTCGGGTGGGATGGCACCAGAGAGTGAAATTCAGAGAATCAAACGGGGTTCAAAACCGGCAAGAGGGCTGAAGCCTAGGAAAGCACTCATTTCCTCACGAGTTACTCCGCCATGTTCAGAAGGGTGACCTGAAGGCGTCTCAAAATAAGGAGTGTGTTTTCCAAATGATAGGGCCAGAAGTTCCGGGGCTCGTTCCAGGCTGACCCTGTTGACGCGTTCACCCATACCCCCTTGTTCGATGAAGGCCCGCCCCTCAAAGACATATGAAGTCGGTTTCAGGGCGTGGATAATCCTCTCCCTGAACCGTGGCTTTGGGTTAAACATAAGGTGTCGGTCACCTCCGGCAACGGGGGCCCTGAGCCATGAGGTTCTGATAGGCACCCTGCGGTTTTTGGACACCACATGGCCGTGGTCGGAAACCACCATCAACAGGGTGCGGTCTGCAAACCGGGCAGTCTTTAGTTTTTCAATCAGTCGGAAAATCAAGGCCAGTTCAGTTTCATATGCTATTCTGCCCCCTCCCCCGTGAAGCGGGCCATCGGGAACATCCAGGTAGGTAAGGGCAAAACGTTTTCCCTTTGAATCAACAGTTTTCCAGAGTTTCTCAAACAGATGACCGTAACCTGAAAAAGTCCTGATTTGTGCCCCACGGGAGGTGTATTTGGTATAAATCGTATCACTGAGGCTGAATTTTATCAGATATTCACTTTTTATCCGATGGCGGGCAAGTTGCTGGAAGATAGTTTCACAACTCATCACCTTCTCTGGTTTTACATCCACTTCAAAACCGTCATAGTCTGAATGAGAAAATGGCCGGAACCAACCCACACCCGGCAGATAAAAAGTGAAACCCAATATACCGTGTTCGGAAGGGGGCTTACCTGTAATGATGGATGTCAGGGCGACAGGGGTTGAGCTGGGTATCACCGACCCGACTTCATGAGTTTGCAGACCCAGCATGTCAAGTAGCCCCCGGTCCTTCAGGTTCTGATAACCCAACCCGTCAAGAACAACCATTAGCACCTTGTCATAGGTTTCTTCCACCAGGCTTCCTGCGGGGGAGTCCACTCCCAACGCAACCCGTACTTCCCGCGAAAAATCCGCGATGTTGTGTTTAAACTCGGGAAAATCAACCTGGCGACCATTCAGGTCTTTCATAAGGATTGCAAAGACGGTGATTTAAATGTCTGTTCGCCCCGGATTTGCTAATCAGCAGTGATGTCGGAAGTTTTTAAAACCCAAACGGCGGGCCATTTTTATGGCCGAATATCCCGAAGAGGAACAGCAAGACCTCCCCGAATATGATGACGAATGGGGTGAGGACGACCTGGACTTCATGAAGGGCATGGAAGAAGCCGAAGATGATGAAGAAGCGGAAATCCATGACCTTGAGCCTGAAACGGATGACGAGGACGGCTGATGCCATCATGCTTTTAATTGCCTCGTCTAACCTTTGAGCCTATGAGGATATTGGTTTGACGCTGACCGTTGATGAAAAGGAGGTGATATCTGAGGCACTTACATTACTGCTTTCAGGTCTTCAATCATTCTTCAGTTTGTGAAATTTGGAAACTTGTTCAGACAAATAATTGCTCAGAGACTTCTGCCGATCAGAGTTGGGCTTGGTCGGCATGCATTTAGTAAATTGGGCATGTATATGCCCGCCCCGCACTCAAAAACATATATTAAATTGTATGCTCAGGTTCTTCGGGTTCTTCGGATTTATCAGATTCATCAGGTCTGGCCAGCCACTTCTCCTCGGAAAGCACCTTTTCCTTAGGTAAACTTATGACGCGACTCACACCCTTGTGCATATAAACCCCGATAATCTGGTCGGCAGACTTAACTGTGATGTCGTTGTGGGTGACCACCAATATCTGAGCGGTTTTGGCCATGTCCATCAGCATGACCGTGAATTTCTGACTGTTGTCCTTGTCCAACGCGGCCTCCACCTCATCAAAAACGTAAAGAGGGGAAGGCTTGAAATACTGGATGGCAAAGATGAAGGCCAGAGCCGTCAGGGTTTTCTGCCCTCCGCTTAGGGCATCTACCGACATCTCCCGGTCATTAATTACCACTTTAATGGAAATTCCAGACAAACCTTCTTCATCCTGTTCTAACTCTAAATCAGCCACCCCGCCAAGCACATGTTTGAAAATACGGGTGAAGTGTTTACGAATGCCTTCGTAGGTTTCCATGAACTTAGTCATTTTCTGGCTTTCAATCTCCTCCACCATCTTCAGAATGGCTTCCCGTTCCTCGGAAAGTTTTTGCAACCGGCCCTCTATTTCCTGGATGAGTCCTTTGATTTTATCAAATTCGTCGCGGGCCCGGAAGTTCAATTCACCCAGCTGGTCAATCTCCTTTAGAACTTTACTCAGCACCTGCACAGGGTTTTCCACAGATTTTACCCCTTCAAACTCTGTGGCCCTTTCATTCAAATCAACCCTGGCCACCTCCAGTTCCTCAAGCTTGCTGGCAAGAATTTTGGAGTTGGCCTGTTCATCAAAAACCTTGGCCTGCAGGTCTGTGACTTTGGATTCAAGCTGGGTCTTCCGGTTTAACCTGATTTTCAACTGACTCTCCATTTCTCCGCGGGTTTTTTCCAGTTTGGACAGCCGGTCCCCAACTTCTTTAAGTTTACCATCAAAACTTTCTCCTTTCTCCATTTCAGCCTGTATTGCGACGGCAAGCTCCTTCAGGAGTTTGGACAACTTGTCCATCTCAGGTACAATCAGCTTGTCCAGAGTCTCACGGTCGACCTTAACATCTGAAGTCAGTTGGATGCGTTCAGTTTCAAGCTGGTTGATTTGGGTTCCAAGATTTTCAAGAGTCTGGAAATCCGGCAGTTTCACTTCTTCAATCCGGATGCGTCCCAATTGTTCCCGGACATGGGACACCGAGGTCTCCAACCGGTCAATGGCCTTGTGACGGCTGGTTTCCTCCACCCCAATTGCCTTCATGCGGGCTTCCACATCCTTCATGGGTTGAAGGTCAAACTTGCGATTCAGTTGTGTCTGCAAAAACACCAGCTTGCCCTGTAATTCTTCCACTTGTTTTTCAGCCTTACTTATCTGGAGGGAAACCGCCTCCATTTTCTGAAGCCGGGCGGCTTCATCTTCAAACTCCATCCGGGAGGGGTGCCCTATTACTTTCAACCCCCGGGTTCTCTGTTTGAGGTCAGCAAGATTTACATCCTTTGGCAGAACTACCGCCCACGTTTTTGCTTCTTTAACCACCTTTTCCAGAGTAGTCAGTTGACTTTCATCCGCCACCGCGCTGAAAATGAAGGGGGCCACTGACGCCAGCTCAGTCTCTTTGAGAGTCTCCCCTAAAAGTCTGAAACCTGCCGCCTTTACCTGTTTGGAACCTGCGGGCATGCCCAAAGCCAGTAAATTGTCTCTCTGCTGTCGCAAACCGGTCAGGTGTTCCCGGGCCTTGACCTCCTCCTGTCGGAGTTTCCGGAACTGAACTTCCAACTGCTTTTGCTGTTCAGTAAAATGCTGACGCTCCGCCTCCAGATTTAACCGCTTCTGCTTCAGGCGGTCCAGCTCATTTTTCAGACTGGTCAGAAACTGCTCATGCGAGCTTCGCTCAAGTTCAAGTTCCTTCAGCTGGAGGGTAAGTTCATTCTTCTGTTCAAGCAGACGGTCAGCCTGTTGCTTGCGTGCCTCGTAAGCTTGACGCGCCCTCGCCAAATCAGTAGCCAGGGTGGCTTGTTTCTCTTTGAGCAACACCAGTCGGCCTTCAACTTCGGTTATACGGGGTTGCTTAGCCTCAAGACCGGTTTCCAACTGGGTCTTTCTCCGTTGAAGGCCTTCAAGCTGGAGCTTAATTGCCTCTTCCCGGCCATGCAGGTTTTTGACTTCCTGAAGACAGGCCCTTTTCTCACCTTCAAGCTTCTCCATTTCAAATTTGACCGCCTCATATTGCTGAATCACTTTAATCTGCCGGGCAACCCCCTCATCCTCCATCTCCCTGTTGAAAGCTTCCAACTCTTCACGGGCGGCTTTGAGCCGGGTCTTGAAATCGGATATGCGCCGGTCAAGCTCCTCACCTTCTTTCAGTTTGCGGGCCAGTTGGTCTTCAAGAGCGGTCTTTTTAACCAGCAGGGAACCAAAACGAGCCCTTTTTTCCAGCTCCTTCAGTTCGTAAAACCGTTCAACCTTCTGTCGTTCATCCTGAAGACCACGATAAATCCGCAACCTTTCCTCATGAACGGCTCCAACTTTTTCCAGTTTAATCTCAACTCCATTCAAATCAGTAAAAGCCCGGGCCTTCTTTTTTTCATAAAGTTCAATACCTGCAATGGTATCCACCAGTGCCTTGCGGTCTCCCGACGACATTTTCACAAAGCGATTGATGTCCCCCTGTTTCACCATATTGTGGCCGTCGGAAAAGATGTTGAGACTGGTGAGTGCATCCAGCACGTTCAGACGAGTGGTCTTGGCATCATTCATGCGATAAACACTGGTGCCGTCGCTGAACAACTTGCGACTTATTTTGAGGCGACCCCCGTCCCCAAGCTCCTCCGGCACTCCGGAGAGCATCAGCTCAACCACTGCATGGTTGGCCCGGGTGGTCTTACCCACATACAGTAGCTCTCTGGCCCGTTTGGACCGCATGGTGGAAAAACTTAAACTGCCCATAACAAAACTGAGCACATCAATGACGTTACTCTTGCCCGCCCCGTTGGGCCCGACTATTGCAGTAACACCCTGATTAAAATTAAGAGTCAGTGGGTGACAGAAGGATTTGAACCCCTTCACTTTCACATATTCAATTTTCGGGCCCTGATTCGCCACAGTTGTCTGCCTCCGCCGGCTACTTATTCGTTTGGGTGATGGTGACCACCTGGTTGAGTTTGGCCATCACTTTTTCAACCGCCTGCCGTATGTCCTCCTCAGGGTCTTCAGGCTTGCCGATGAACGTCTGTCTCTTCTTTTTTTTGAGAATTTCGCCACAAATCCGGTTACCACTTCTGAAAATGGTGACGGACATGTCGGGGAATTTGAACACAACGCTGGTCGCGGGCAATCCTTCAAAATTGCCCGCGTCTTCAAACCGGATTACAGTTACGTCTACCATAAACCCCTCTTTTTTGGCTTTATTTAACGGTTACCCACCACCAAGAGAGTCGGCCTCCCGTTTACCAAAGCCACCCTCCAAACCTGATATGAACCCTGGGAAGTAGGAACTTCTGACAACAGGTGGGTGAGTGGGGTACAATTGCCCACCAACAAGGCGGTTGCCTTTTCCTCCGCCCGCCACGAGGAATTCAGGACGTCTTTTTCAACCGTGAGTGAATTCACCAGGTCATCAACCAACCAGTGAAAACTGAACAACAACAAAATCATAAACATCGGCAACATCATCAAATCCATCCAACCTTTCAAGTCACCACCTCCTACAGGTCAGGTATTCATACCTGCCCGTGTAAGGATTAAACTCAACCTCAGAACCAATTTCGTTTTTCACCCGGTCTATTCTGGAAGTTAAAGAACCCTCAAATTCAAAGGGTGCACCAAAGATTACGAGGCTGTTTATCAGAGTGGAGGTATAACGGATTTCAGAATCCGATGTAAAAGTTTCAAGGGCCTGTTTTGCCCGGATTTCAAAAAGTGAATAGGTTTGAAAAAGTGATATGGAAAGAACGATTAGCAGAAGAGCCGTTAACAAAAATTCAACACTCTTCAAAATCCAACCCCCCTTCAACTGCAGTTATGCTCAAACAGGCGTCACCGGTCAGATTAAGAGTTAGACAGGTTCCCGTCACATTCAATGGACGTCTGGTGGTTGGAGTCTCCAGCCAGATATTTTCCCCGCAGTCCAATCCAATCCAACGGCCGGCATATACTTTTACCGGTAGCTTGAGTTGGGTGCCGGCGGGCCGGCCGGCCACAAAAACGGCCCAGTTTTCCACCCTGTTCAAAACCTGCTTATCAACCGCTTTTTCCAGGTCCTGGCGAATCACTTTGTAAAGTCCAAGAGTGGCAGTCAGATAAGCAACCGCCAGCAATGTGATAACCAAAAACTCCAAAGTCAGCTGGCCTTTGGTCAATCCAACTCCCTCAGCTTCTCAATCAGAGTTTCAACCGCTTCAACATGGGACAACGCCAAAGGCATACGTTCACGTTTGGCCAACTCAACCGCCAGGGGATCGGGCGTTCCCTCAAGGCCATGCAGAATGGCGATAGATGGTCGCAAACTAGTCAGCTTGATGGCAAGAATAGGGCTCCTCCCCCGCTTCACCTGAGTGAATATCAGGGCACGTTGGGTGGTAGTGCCATAAATCATAGACAACTCCAGAGGGCTCAGTTCAAGAATGGCTTTGATGCTGTCCACTACGGTGTAACCATAAACGGCGTTATCCAGATTTTTTTCTCCAACCAGAAATTCACTTTCAGTGGCCCGGATAATGTCCTTGATTTTGCGAGGCTCGTTAAATTCCTTGATGGCGAGAATTGCTTCAAAAAATTTGCTACCCTCCATCAGTTTGCTGTATTCCTTGATGATGGCACCTCCTCTGCTGTCATCAATATCCAGCATACAGGTCACAAGTTTGGCCACAAACCGGGAGCCGGGGGATTTGCGTCTGCCGGATTCATAATCAGAAATAACAGAGGGACTGACTTCAAGTTTGCGGGACAAGTCCTTCTGGGAAACGTTGAAAATGTCTCTCCACTTCCTTATAACGACCCCCGGATTTTCCGCCATGGTGATTTCACCGGCTATACGGGTGGCCAGCTTTTCAAAATCCATATCCGTCAGATGCCGTATAAGTTTAAAGCTTTTGTCGGAACCGGCGGGGTTTGAAAAGGCGATCTGCGGATCGCCCCGAGCTTGCGAAGGGGCCTGCGGATCGCCCTGAGCTTGCGAAGGGGCTTGCGGGGGTCAAAACCCTGCTTCAACAGGTTCTGGAGGGGCAGGAACAAGGGCTCCCTCAGGTTGTCCCAATCAGACCACTCCCAACCCTCACACTTGTTGGACTCCCGGTTGCGGGGCTCCCCGCCTGTCCAGTCCACAATCACGTAGAGAGTGATGTAATGGCTCTCCGGATCGAAAATGTCGTTGGTGAATGGGCCCATCCGGGGTTCCAGAAGGTCGAGGCCAGTCTCCTCTTTCAGCTCCCTTATGGCACAGGCTTCCACCGACTCGTCCAGCTCAAGGTGACCTCCCGGGAAAGCCCACTGGCCTTTGCCCGATCCATATTTGCGTTTGCCCAGTAGCACCCTGCCCTCCCTGAGGAGAATGACCCCCACGCCCACTCTCACCACCTAAACCCGCCAAAGCTCACTCCTGTGATTTCACCCCTGAGGAGAATGACCCCCACGCCCACCCTCACCACAGGTTCCACCCTCCGCTTAACTGGAAAGGTTTTAATAGCTTCACGCCTAACCTCTGCATGAACGACGTGAAGGCGAAGGACATCATGTCATCGCCCCTGGTCACAGTGAAAGGGGATGCCAACGCCTGGGAGCTGTCCAAACTGATGAAAGCCAAGGACGTAGGCAGCCTTCTGGTGGAGCAGGATGGTCATCTAGTGGGCATCATCACCAAAAAAGACCTGGTGTGGCGGGTGTTGGCGGAGGAACAGGACCCTTTACATGTCAAAGCCAAAGACATTATGTCCTCCCCTCTGGTGACCATGGAAACTGAAGTTTCCCTCTCTGATGTGGCCCGGAAAATGGCCAAGGCCAAAATCCGCAGGGTCATAGTCACCGAAAACCAGCAACCGGTGGGTGTAGTCTCCGACAGGGACATTGTGAGAGTGGCCCCTGAACAGATTGAATTGCTGTCTGAATACGTACGCATACTGAAGTGATGTCATGCCAACCAGGATATGGACTTTCACCAATTTGAACTACGATTACGAGGGATATTACGTTACCGATTTTTACAAAGCCCTTTACCGTGCCATGGTGGATAAAAGCTACACCACCTCTGAATGGCTCCAGGCCTTTGGAGTTTATGAAGGCGGGACCAAGGCTTCGGTAGGCAGGTGGGTCGGAACCAGAGAAAGTGAGGACAAATACACCCTGAATGTCATCAACGCCAACTACAAGATAGTCTGGAGTATGGTTCCCAAACCAGGCACCCCTGCGGATGTGGAAAATCCTCCCCTTGTCCCGAAAGGAATCTTTAACCTTAATCTTCATGGCTGTATTGTTCTGGACTACATGAATGTTTGGGGGGAGAGTCCCATCCTACGACCCTTCAAAAATCTCCGTGATGACATCATTCGCCACCGTATAAAGGGCGTTTTAATATCCGGTAGCCGTCTTGAAGGCAAAGCCATTATTGAAAGTATGAAAGAGTTTGCCAGCTTCCTGCCCAACATTAAATAAACACGTGTCTGGGTTTAGAACTGAAAAGGTTATAAACGCGGGCGTTTCTGGCATATTGGTGAAAGAAATGGGCGAAATACCTTTAGCTCCCATGAAAAGAATAATCAAGAATGCTGGTGCTCCCAGGGTGTCGGAGGATGCCGCCGAAGCCATGAGGGAAGTCCTTGAGGACATTGCTCTGGACCTGGCCCGTAAGGCAGCCCAACTGTCCAAGCACGCCGGTCGCAAGACTGTCACCAAAGATGACATCAAACTTGCCGCCCGTGAATAAAGGACGCAGACTTTTCATCCGGGAACTCGCGGCTCGTTGAGAAAGTTTTTAATTCTCCAGTTGTAATTGGGTTGTGGATGTAGCGGTTCTGGGTTTTGGACCTGCGGGCCTTTACGTTGCCGGCAAGCTGGCGGCGGAGGGTCTTGATGTCACCCTTCTGGGCTCCCCCCTTAGAGCCTTTCCTGAATTCATGCACTGGGAAACTGTAAATGAGTTTCAGATCAGGGATTTTGTACTGAACGAAATACAACGGGCCGCGGTTTTCTCTCCCGATTTCAGACTAACCGAAAAGACCCTGCACGGGGCAATCATTAATACTCAGGCCCTGTTGGATGACCTTACTTTCAGGGCGGCCCGCTATGGAGCGGACATTCTGGCGGAAGCTCAGGTCACTTTTCTGAAAAGAGGTGGTTTGTCTATCACATGGCTGGACAGAGTGCTCAAGGTTGAACCAGAATTTGTAGTAGTGGAAGCCAGCGAGGGGCAACCTGTGCCGGCCATCAGAACGTGCAGAGTTCCTACCAACCCGGATTCAATTGAGTTTTATGGAAGCAGTGGCATGTGGGTTCTCCCTGCCGGCAGGGAAGCCATAGTAGAAGGTAGCACCCGGATGGCATGGCACAAATTCGTCAACTCTGCCATTCTGGAGGTTGGCAGGCTCCAGCTACCCCCTAAAAGGGAGCTCCGTCAGGGCAACCTCTTCAGGGTTGGCCGGGCGGCGGGTCAGGTATCTGGCCCCGGTTGGCTCATGGAAGAGGGGCTCTACGCAGGCAAAATGCTGGCCGAGGCCCTGATTCAACACTTTGAGGGCTCTGAATCGGCGGAGTCCGGTCCCGACGGAGCAGGTCTGGAGACCTATACCCGCTACCAGAAAAAGGAACTCCTTAAGACCTTTTTAGGCTCGAATCCGGGTCCCGGAAACCGGGAAGTTATATAAACCTTGTTGCCACTATAATATCATGACAGAATCAACCTCCGAGGCAGAATCAA
>OMKS01001037.1_pt1 | contig 25400 bp, 22 predicted proteins | sample 1674721 | NCBI WGS metagenome assembly OMKS01 (sample SAMN06264996, study PRJEB25208) | sediment metagenome | isolation source: hot spring sediment | place: USA: California | collected 2014-09-02
CCGGTCTCCTGACCGTGCCCGCTGTGGCTCGGTCGGGAGACCGGCCACAGCTCCCCAACTTATTGAGAAGATACAGTCTAAGCATACTTGTCTACTTGCTACCTGCACACCATTTCATTCTACTCCATTTCCGACCAGTTGCAAACAACCTGGGAGCGCCGACGCTTGTGTATCTCGCCCTAGCGACTATAATGGTAGAAGTTGCGTAACTGCTCACCTTGTGCCCACCGGATCACAATCACAATCCGACCGTGTACGGGCGACGTATTGGCTTCCGTCACCACCACCCAGCCAATGACCTTCTGCACCATCGGCGGCGGATTGGGATCCGCACTGCACACGTATGCTGAGTAATAGTTACAAAGTCGCGTTATTCACCCTTCATCCCGTCGGGTAGTCCCTCGCTAGCGTGTTGCTGAACGAAGCGAATCAAAATTTGCCACAGATTTTCCCGGATTGTCGCTCAAAATCAGTGTCAATGTGTGCAATTCGTGGCAAAAAACACACAACAACATTTAGGGGGGCCACATCTCATCGGAGGTTCAATACATGGACAATGTAGTAACGTCAAAACAGACCGGTTGTTATCAATCCATCTTGATCGTGAGCATCCTCCTATGGCTGGGCATAGGCCCTTTGGGCGTCACGCTCGTGGCCGACGCTGCGTTGGCCAACGTCACGTTGGCCGAAACCCTTGAGCGGGGCGTGGTCGCTGCCGTCACCATCCTGCCCACCGCCCTGTTGCTCCTGCTCCCTTTCCTGGGGATCGCGTTTTTCACCCGGCGCCGTGCCGGATGGCGAGCCGCGTCGGTTGTCGCCGTCTCGGCCTCGATCGTCGCCGGATACGTCCTGCTCGACGCGCTCGCCCGGGCGTCTTTTCCAGGCTCTACCCATCCCCCCCTCTACGGCCCCAGCGCCTGGGCCGCTGTGCTCCACCTGGCGCTGACCATTCCCTACGCCATCGGCGCTGCCTGGCTCGCCCCACGTCTGCTCGACGCCCCTCGCCATTCCCTGAAACACTGGCTGGGACTGGCCCGTTCCGATACGGCCACCCTGTTCGTCGCCCTGGCTGCGGCCGCTCTCATCACCCTTCCCTGGACGATGACCGGCGCGCTGGGCGATAGCCTCACCAGCCTGGTCCAGGTCTTCCAGGCGCTGGCGTGGGCCGTACCATTGGCGCTGATCTACTGGGGCGTCGTCTTCCGCCTCTTGAATGAGCACATCGTCCATCCCTGGGCGGCCGCCCTGCTCACGATCATCCTCTACTGGCTGGGGACGATGGGCGGCTTCCTGCCTGATGGCGACTGGGGCGCGCCGCTGGCCGGTCTCTATCTCCTGCCGCTGGCATTCCTGCTTACCGAACTGCGCGCCCTAGGAAACAGCGTCATCCCGCTGCTCCTGCTCGCCTTTTGCTGTCGCGCCACGGCCCGCTTGTTCGTCGACCCCCGCGATGCGCTCGCCCAACAAGGAATACCGGAATTGCAGCACATCTTGAGCTACGCCATCGTCCACGTCGTCACCGGGCTGATTGGGCTTGGCCTGTGGGGCGGGCGTCAATTGCTATTGAAACTCAAGCGTGACGTCGCGATCTCGCCACGAGTGGGATCGGCGCTCGCCGCGACCGCCGCCCTTTTCGCGTGGGCCGTCTGGCTGGGCCTGTACGCCTTCGCTGGCAATCCAGGTTTCACCAACGACGGTTTCGTGATCATCCTGGAGGAGCAGGCTGACTTGAGCGCCGCCTACGACATCGCCGGGCGGGAGGCGCGGCTTCAATACGTCTACGACGCGCTGACTGAGACGGCAGAGCGGACCCAGGCCGATCTACGGGCGGAACTGGATGACCTGGGCGTCCCTTACCGAGCCTATTACGTGATCAACATGATCCGGGTGGACGGTCACCGCTGGCGGATGAGTCGCTTCGAGGGCCAGCCCGGCGTCGCGCGGGTGCTCCTGAATCCCAACGCGCGGGAATACCCCTACACCATCCCCTGGCCCGACATTGACGATATCGGCGCGCCCGGCGGCGCGCCCGCCAGCGTGCAGCAGAACCTAAGCGCCATCCGGGCCGACGAGGCGTGGGCGTTGGGCGTGACGGGAGAGAGCATCGTCGTCGCCGGGCAAGACACCGGTTACGACTGGACCCACCCCGCGCTCCAGCCCCACTACCGGGGTTGGGATGGTACAGCCGCCGACCACGATTACAATTGGCACGACGCCTGGGACGATACGGCGGTTCCCTTCGACGATGGTTCCCACGGCACCCACACGATGGGCACCGTCCTCGGCGACGACGGCGACGGGAACCGGACCGGCGTCGCGCCGGGTGCACAATGGATCGGATGCCGCAATATGCGACGGGGATACGGCAATCCAGCTTCCTACGCCGAATGCATGGCGTACTTCCTCGCGCCCTATCTCCACGGCGGCGACCCCTTCCGCGATGGAGACGTGACGATGGCGCCCCACATCGTCAATAATTCCTGGGGCTGTCCAACTTGGGAAGGCTGTGAGACCGATACGCTGGAGGCGGCCGTCGAGGCGCTGCGGGCGGCCGGCGTGATGATGGTCGTCGCGGCCGGCAACGAGGGGCCCGCCTGCGGAACCGCCGACACCGCTCCCTCGCCTTACGATGCCGCCTTCACCGTCGGCGCGACGAACAATGATGGCGTGATCGTCGGCTTTAGCAGTCGCGGCCCGGTGAATGGCCCGATCAACGGCCCGATCAACGGCCCGATCAAGCCCGACGTCGCCGCGCCCGGCGACTACGTGCGCTCCACCGTCCCCGATGGCGGCTACGCCCTAGGGAGCGGCACGTCGATGGCGACGCCCCACGTGGCCGGCGTAGTGGCCCTGCTGTGGTCGGCCAACCCGGCCCTAGTCGGCGACATCGACGCCACAGAGCGCTTGATCTGCCAGACCGCCGTCCGCAGACCGGTCGAGGCGGTCTGCGCGGTGGAACACGAGGTGCCCGACAATCCACTGGCCTCGGTGATGGTCAATCCCATCTGCGCCTGCGGCGGCGTGACCGGCACGCCCAACAACGTCTATGGCTGCGGCTTCATCGACGCCGGCGCCGCTGTCCAGGCCGCCCTGGAGCGAATCAGCGAGTCAGCGAATCGGCGAGTCAGCGAATCAGCGAATCAGCGAATCAGCGAATCAGCGAATCGGCGAATCAGCGAATCGGCGAATCAGCGAATCGGCGAGTCAGCGAATCAGCGAATCAGCGAATGGGCGAATCGGCGAATCGGCGAATCAGCGAATGGGCGAATCGGCGAATGGGCGAGTCAGCGAATGGGCGAATCAGCGAATGGGCGAGTCAGCGAATGGGCGAATCAGCGAACCGTTCACCAATATACCAACCTACCAATATACCACCATACCAACCTACCAATATACCAACCTACCAATATACCACCATACCAATATACCAACCTACCAATATACCACCATACCAATATACCAATATACCAACCTACCAACCTACCAACCCTGAGGAGAGATAAATGACTATTCCGGACGTCATGGCCGTCATCCTGGGAGGCGGTCAAGGCACACGCCTCTATCCCCTGACCAAACTACGGACCAAGCCTGCCGTCCCCATCGGCGGGCAATACCGCTTGATCGACATCCCCATCAGCAATTGTATGAATTCAGGCATCCACAAGATTTACGTATTGACCCAGTTCCTCTCGGCGTCGCTCCACCGCCACATCTACCAGACGTATAAATTCGACATGTTCTCCGGCGGTTTCGTCCACATCCTGGCAGCCGAGGAGACCCCTAGCGGGATGGATTGGTATCAGGGCACGGCCGACGCGGTGCGCAAGCAACTGCCTCGCTTCATCCACGCCCACATTGAGGATATGTTGATCCTTTCAGGCGATCATCTTTACCGGATGGACTACGTGAGCTTCATCGAACTGCACCGTGAGAAACGGGCCGACGTGACCATCGCCGTCCAGCCGGTGGCGGCGGCTGACGCTCCACGATTCGGCATCCTCAAGACGAACGCTGATGGACAGATCACGTCCTTCCACGAAAAGCCCGCGCCCGATGAACTGGCAGGCCTGGAAAGTCTGTCGGGTGGCGAACGCCCTTACCTGGCCTCGATGGGCATCTACATTTTCCGTTCCGACGTGATGAAAAACCTGTTGATGGCGTCGGACGCCGAGGATTTTGGAAGACAGATTATCCCAACCGCCATTGAAGAAGCCCGTGTCTACGCGTTCCCTTTTGATGGCTACTGGGAAGATATCGGGACCATCCGTGCATTCTACGAGGCTAACCTGGCCCTCACGCGCCCCGATCCGCCTTTCGATTTTTACGACCCGGTGAATCCCATCTACACCCGGCCCCGTTTCCTCCCCGCCTCGTGGGTCGACAGGTGCGATCTGGCGGCGACTGTGCTGGCCGAGGGTTGTTATCTGCAACAATCGGACATTCACGAGTCGGTGATTGGCCTACGCAGCAGGATCGGGCCGGAGACCCGAATCGCCCGCACCATCATAATGGGCGCCGATTTCTACGAGACGGCGGAGCAGAAGGCACGGAATCGCACGCTGAATCGGCCCAACGTCGGCATTGGACGTGGGTGCTCCATCGAAGGCGCCATTCTCGACAAGAACGTGCGCATCGGCGATGGCGTGATCATCCGCCCCCGCGACCCGGACGAGGAGAAGCTCGACGAGAGAATCGCAACCGGTGACCAACATCCGGAGGTGACCTACACCATTCGAGGCGGCGTCGTCGTCATCCCCAAGAACGGGATCGTTCCCGACGGGACCGTGATTTGAAGCGCAGGAGCAGGGAACGATGACGTCTATCGCCGATCTGGCCCGTATTCCCAGGCCGTCGGAGCGCCGCATCGCCCTGCACGTCACGGCGGCGGCGGAACGGGCCGTGCGCCAGGGCCACCCCTGGTTGTTCGAGTCGTCGATTCGCCAGCAGAAGCGAGATGGCGAACCCGGCGATCTGGCCGTCATCTTCGACCATCAAGACCGTTTCCTGGCGGTCGGTTTGTACGATCCATTTTCGACCATCCGGGTGCGCGTGCTACAGTATGGCGAACCGGCCCCCATCGGCAGCGACTGGTTCCGGGATAAGCTGGCGGCGGCGATCCAGCGCCGGGCGGGACTTGCCTCGGCGGATACCGACGGCTATCGCCTGGTGCACGGTGCAAATGACCATTTCCCCGGCCTGGTCATCGACCGCTACGCACAGACGTTGGTATTGAAGCTCTATTCCATCGCATGGATCCCCCATCTGCCGGACGTGCTGGCGGCCCTGGCGGCCGTCCAGCCACATCAGCGGGCCGTCCTGCGCCTGGGTCGCGCGCCGCAGGATGACCCCCGTCACCTGTATGGCCTGGAAGATGGCGTGCTCCTGAGCGGCCCGTCGCCGGACGAGGCACAGACGCCGGGCCTCCGCGTGACCTTCCGGGAGAACGGCCTGCGTTTCGAGGTGGATCCCATCCACGGTCAGAAGACCGGCTTTTTCCTGGATCAGCGGGAGAACCGGGCCCGGGTGGAGGCACGTTCGGCCGGCAAGCGCGTGCTCGACGTCTTCGCCTACACCGGGGGATTCTCGGTCTACGCCGCCCGGGGCGGTGCGCGGGTCGTCGTCAGTCTCGACGCCAGCCAACCGGCCCTGAGCGCGGCCGAGCGCAACTTCGATCTCAACCGGGATCACCCGGCCGTCGCGGTGACCCACCACGAGACGAGCGCCGGGGACGCCTTCGAGGTGCTGGCCCAGATGGGGCGGGAGGGACGCCAATTCGACTTGATCGTCATCGACCCGCCCTCTTTTGCCCAGCAAGCGGCCCACGTCGATGCCGCCATCGCGGCCTACGAGAAGCTCACGCACTTGGGTCTTGACCTGCTCCGGCGGGGCGGCGTGCTGGTACAGGCCTCCTGTTCCAGCCGGGTCAGCGCCGACGCCTTCTTCGCCGCCGTGCACCGCGCGGCCAACCGGGCCAACCGGGCCCTCTGTGAAGAGATGCACACCGGTCATCCCATCGACCATCCGGTGAAATTCAAGGAGGCGGCCTATCTCAAATGTCTCTTTGCCATCGCGCCCTAACCATCGCACTGTAGGTGGGATGATAAAAACTCGCACCGCCACGTCTCTAAGACGAGAAACAAAGGAGCCTTATGTTCTTACCCACGACTGCCAAAGAACTTGAACAACTCGACTGGGATAGCCTGGACGTCATCCTGGTGATGGGCGACAGCTACGTCGACAGCCCCTTCGTCGGCGCGGCCGTCGTTGGTCGGGTGTTGCTCGATGCCGGCTATCGGGTCGGCGTCATCGCCCAGCCGGACATCCAATCTCCCAAGGACATCGTTCGCCTCGGAGCGCCGAACCTCTTCTGGGGCGTGACCGGCGGCTGCATCGACTCGATGGTCGCCAACTACACCGCCACACAAAAGCCCAAGCGGCGTGACGACATGACGCCCGGCGGGCGCAACGAGCGCCGTCCGGACCGGGCCGTGATCGTCTACACCAACCTGATCAAGCGTTACTTCAAGGACACCCGTCCCATCGTGCTGGGCGGGGTCGAGGCCAGCCTGCGTCGGGTGGCCCATTACGACTACTGGTCGGATCGCGTGCGCCGCTCCATTCTCTTCGACGCCAAGGCGGACGTCATCGTCTACGGCATGGGAGAAAAGACGGTCGTCGAACTGGCCCAGCGATTGGACCGGGGCCAGGGCGTCGATGAGGCGGTTGAAGACCTACGGGGCGTCTGTTACATCTCGCACGAGAAGCGAGCAGGGTACCTCGAACTGCCCTCCTACCAGGCGGTCAAGCGGGATCAGGAAGCCTTCACCGGGATGTTCCATACCTTCTACCACAACAACGACCCCCGCACCGCCCAGGGTCTGTACCAGCAGCAGGACACCCGCTACCTGGTGCAGAACCCGCCCGCTCCTTACTTGACTCAGCAGGAACTGGACACGGTCCACGAACTGGGCTACCAGCGGGACCAGCATCCCTATTACGCCCGACAAGGAGACGTGAAAGCCCTGGAGACGATCAAATTCTCCATCGCCACGCATCGCGGCTGCTACGGCGAGTGCAATTTCTGTTCCATCGCCGTCCACCAGGGGCGCACTGTCCGTTGGCGCAGCCCGGAATCGATCCTGGCCGAGGCCCGGTTGCTGACGCAACTGCCCGATTTCAAGGGCTACATCCAGGACGTCGGCGGCCCCACGGCCAACATGTACGGATTCGAATGCCAGAAGAAGCTCGAGCGTGGTGTTTGCGAGGACCGGCGCTGTCTCTATCCCCGCACGTGCCCGCAATTGACGCCTGACCATCGGCGGCAACTCTCGCTGTTGAGGCGCCTGCGCCAGATCAAGGGGATCAAAAAAGTCTTCGTCGGTTCTGGCATCCGCCCCGACCTGGTGCTGGCCGATCGCAAGCGGGGCAAACGTTATCTACAAGAAATCGTCCAGCATCACGTCTCGGGCCAGATGAAGATCGCGCCGGAGCACACCGAGGAGAACGTGCTGCGCCTGATGGGCAAGCCCGGCCCCGACGACCTGCTTGCGTTCAAGGACGCGTTCTATCAATACACCCAGGCGGCCGGGAAAGAACAGTTCCTCACCTATTACCTGATCGCCGCCCACCCCGGCTGCACCGAGGAGGATATGTACCGGCTCCGGGATTTCACCCGCCAGGTATTGGACATCCGTCCCGAACAGGTGCAAATCTTCACACCCACGCCGTCGACCTACGCCACCCTGATGTACTATACCGAGCGCGATCCCTGGACGGGAGAGAAAATTTTCGTGGAGAAGAGCCTCAAGGGGAAAATGCGCCAGAAAGAGATCGTCACTGGGAGAGAATGAGGGGCCCCCGATTGAATCAAGCGACCTATTCTGAACTAAGGTGTCCCAGTTGTGCCAGTACCGACTTCGAATCCATTGACGCCACCCGGCACCGGTGTGTATACTGTGGCACCTGCCTGACTACCCCGCTGCCGCCTTCGACTGTGCCTCCTCGCGAAGTAGTCCCGCCGACGGTCAGGTGTCCCCGTTGCGGGCACGAAAACGAGTTAGGCGAGCAATTCTGCAACGACTGCGGCCGTGTTCTCGTGGGGAAAGTGAGTGGTTCTTCCAAGCTCGACCCGGCGGTGGTGAGCATTCTCGTCTCGCTGGTGGGCAACTCGATCTTCCCGGTGCTAGGCGCGGTCATTGGGTTGGCCCTGGGCTACCGGGCCCTCAAGGAAGCCACGACGCTGGCGATGGAAAAGAGAGCTCGGCTGGCCATCGGCCTCGGTTGGGTCATCCTGGGATTGGCTTTCGTGACGATATGTCTGGCGATGGCGGCGCCGGTCTTGCAGTTCGGATGTTCGATATGCAGCGAGCTTTACCGCGAGTTCGAGACTTTCTTGATGAGTCAATAGCGTTTCCTGGTTTCCCTTCACGTCCGGGGTGGTGAACTGAAGACATAAAAAAGGCCGGCAAGCTTCCGCCTGCCGGCCCTGATATACGTAGAGAGCCGGGGGTCGCCATCCCCCGGCCCTCACCAAAGGAGGAGAAGAAGAGAATTTCCCTTGACTCTGCACGTAGTATAGCACACTCTCTTCCATTTAACTTGACGCAAACCCTACGCTTGCTATACGGAAAGCCAACGATCCCTGTTTTCGCTAGGAAATCACGAGTGTCTCTCCGTCGGCTCGCACGAAATAACGGCGATAGGCCGCCGTCTCTTCCAGGAGCGCTTTGAGGCGACCCTGGAGGCGGGCGGCGTTGGCCGCGTTCGATGACGTGGGCGCTGCCGGTTCCAGGTAGACCCGGTCGACGTCGGTGTCATCCTCTCGCACCGAGACGTACCCCTTGGCCTCCAGCCAGGCCAGCCCGGTCCGCACGCTCGTCTCCCGGTGGGCCATGGCCGCCGCCAGCGCTGAAATCGCCGCGACGCCTTCTTCCGCGTTCATCGCCCGCTTGACGATCCCTCCCAGGCGCCGGAGAAATGGTTCCAGTTTGTCGAGCGCCGGATCGACCCCAAAGAGATAGACGACCTTGGGCGCGACTTCTTCCAGGGCGGCCCCCAACTCGACCGGGCCCGGCGGCGTCGTCCAGATCGCCAGCGCTTCTGAAGGCTGCAATCCCCGTCGATCTTGCCCCGCGACCTCGGCCCGATGATCGGCCTCGCTCCATACCAGAATCTGGCCCCGCTGGCGTATCTCCTCCAGGGCCTTCTGGGGATAAGGCGCCAGTCGATAATCGACGACGCGAATTCTGGTCTCTGTGGGGCGAAGCTCAACCGCCGGTGCTGTCACACGGGCGTCCACCCATTCCACCTGCACCTGTCGCTGCCCGCGATAATCGTTGGCCCGGACGGTGTAGGCCAGGTCGAAGGGCCCCTGGGGCAGCGGCTGACCGGCCCCGCGCCACCACAACACCTGCCGGATTGTTCCCGCCCCATCCTCGACGGTCAGTTTCACGTGTTCCCGGGTTCGCCCGATGACGGTGTGGCTCTTCAGCGATACGTCGCGGGTGGCCAGCGTCAGGGGCGGGTTGCCCGGCCCGAATGGCGCCAGTCGCTCCAACTGGTCCACCAGATCCAGCGAGACGTCCTCCAGTGGCAAGTAGCCATCGATGTAGAGGGGGATCGCCTCCTCCAGATCGCCACACATCTCCAAAATGGCGCGCGACAGGGCCCGTCGGAATTCGGGGATGCGCTCTGCTTCGATGCTCAAGCCGGCCGCCATTGGGTGACCACCGAAACGGCCCAGCATGTCCTGCTGGGCGGCGATGGCGGCGTGGATGTCGCAGCCCTCGACGGAGCGGGCCGAGCCGCGCGCCATCTCGCCCTCCGGCGTCGTGAGCAGGATCGTCGGCTTGTGAAAGCGCTCGGCCAGACGCCCGGCGACGATGCCGATCACGCCCCCCGGCCAGGAGGGATGGCTCAACACCAGCCCCGCGTATCCCAGGAGCGAGGGGTCCCGCTCGATCTGGGACAAGGCCGCCTGTGTCACCTGGTTGCATAACAATTTCCGTTGGGTGTTCAGGCCGTCTATCTCAGTTGCCAGGATTCGGGCGTGGGAGGGAGTCAATGTCCAGTTGCGCGTGTCCATCAGGAACTCAACGGCGACCGTGGCGTCGTCCAGCCGTCCCAGGGCGTTGAGCCGGGGGGCCAGCTCGAAACCGATGTGCTCCTCGGTGAGATGATCGGGATTGAGCTCGGCGATCTCTATCAACGCCTGCAAACCGGGCCGCTCGGTCCGGCGCAAGACCTCAAGCCCCTCCTGGAGCAGATAGCGCACGTCGTTTACCTGGGTCGCCACGTCGGCCACGATGCCCAAAGCGACCAGGTCTAAATGCTGGGTCGCATCCGCCGGGCGGTCGGCCCGCTCGTACAACAACTGGGCCAACTTGTAGGCCACGCCCACGCCGGGCAGTTCGCGCAGAGGGTGGTCCCCCGGCAACATCTTGGGATCGGTGACCGAAAAGGCGCGGGGCAACGCAGCCGGCAGGTCGTGATGATCGGTGACGATCACGTCGGTACCCTGTGATTGGGCGTAGGCTATGGCCTCGTGCGCCGTCACGCCGGTGTCGCACGTCATCACCACACCGGCGCCTTCGGCCAGGATCTGCTTGAGCACCGGCAGGTTGACGCCGTGGGATTCCCGCTGGCGGTGAGGAATGTGGTAACGGACGTCGCCCCCCAGATCGCGCAATGCGGAGACCAGGATCGTCGTCGAGGTCTGACCGTCGACGTCGAAATCGCCCCACACGCAGATCGTCTCTCCCCGCCGGATGGCTCGCTCGATCCGCCCAGCGGCTCTTTCGGCGTCGGGCAGCTCGGTGGACGGCGCTGGCCGATACAAGGCCGGATCGAGAAATGCCTGGGCCGATTTGGGGTCAGTGAAACCCCGTCGGGCCAGCGTCTCCGCCAATAACGGGCGCCCGTCGATGATCGCCCGAAGCGATTCTGGGACGTGGACGGGTTGCGGTTCGATCCATTTTTTATTCATCACGGTGTCTTCGCTTTTTGCTCAACTAGAACTCGATTCCCGCGCGCGCCTGGATGCCCTGTTGGTAAGGATGCTTGATCTCTCGCATCTCGGTCACCAGATCGGCCCGCTCGACGATGGCGGCGGGGGCCTGGCGGCCGGTCAATACGAGCTCGACCTGGGCGGGTTTGCTCTCGATCAGGGCGACGACCTCTTCTTCGGTCAGGAGGCCGAAAGCCAGCGCGATGTTGATCTCGTCGGCGACGACGATGTCGTACTCGCCGCCGGTGAGCGCCTGGTGGATCTTGACCAATCCCTCCTTGGCGGCGGCGCGCTGCTCGGGCGTGACGCTGTCCACGTGGACCCAGGCGTTTAGGCCGTACTGTTCGATGGTCACGTAGGGGGCCAGCTTGGGGGCACTGTCCAGTTCCCCATAGCGCCGGCCCTTGAGGAACTGGCCGATGTAGGTGCACATGCCGCTGCCCGCCGCCCGGAGCGCCAGCCCCAGGGCGGCCGTCGTCTTGCCCTTGCCATCGCCGGTGTAGACCTGGATCAGGCCGACGCGCGTTTCTGGTGATGCCTCGTTGCTCATAGATTTCTCTCCTAACCTGGCAGGGCCAGAAGCAATAAAGGATACCGACGGCAGAAACGAAGCGGCTCTTGCTCGCCGTGCAAGGATTCTATTGGTTAGGCCCTAAAGATGTGATGGATGGAATAGCAGGATTTAGGCCCGTCTGAAACACCTGGGGTCTTTGCCATACAACCCCCGCCCGGCGGCGTAAGCCCTGGACCGACAGCCGAAACACTGCTCGGACATCTTGCACCGTTGACAATCCTGGGGCAGATTCTCGCGTTTCCTGAACGGTTTTATCGTCAGGTGATCCCGGATGCGCGTGGCGACGTCGAACAGGGCGCCGTCGGTGTGCAGGTTGGGAGCGTCCTTTTCCCGGATCGTGGCGCAGGGCGTGACGCTCCCGTCACATAGGACGGCCAGGGTCGTCGCGCAGTACTGCTTGTTCACGCAGTTCATCGGCAACCGCTCGACGCCCCACTGCCGGGTATAGCGGGCGTAGACCCGGGCCACAGCGTCGGGCGATGGGATGAAACGCTCCAGTTCCCCGGCCGGCGTCCCCGGCCGCAGGTAGGTGTGGTAGACGTTCAGGGACGTCTTAACCCCAAAACGATGCTCGAAATAGTCGATAGTGTGGATCATGTCGTCGGCCGTTTGCAAGCCGGTAAAGGTGACCGAGTTGAGCATCTGGGAGGCCGGGTATCCAAGGTCCAGCGTCGCTTCCGCCGCATCGAGGATGGCTGCCAGGTCGTCGGGCGAGCGCGTTGGGTGTAGTCTCTGGTAAACATCGGGGTCTACCGTGGAAACGTGGACGGAGATCAGGCCGTCCTGCGCCCATTCTACGGTCTGGCGCAAGATACCATCTTCCGCGAGCGGGAGTCCGCCGGTCCACACGTTGTTTCGCATCCCCAAGCTCGAGGCGAACGCCATATGTTCAAAGATAGACGTCCGCAGCAACGGCTCTCCCCCGAGCCACTCGATGGCCGCGACGCCCAGGGCGTGGGCGTCACACAGTATGCGCCCGATTTGTTCGTCAGATAAGGTGTTCTCCCCGTGCTCTACCGCGTTCATGTAGCAATAAAGACAGCCCTGCTGGCATTCATCCCCTATCTCAAGTTGGAGTGAATAGAACGTCTCCCGTTCGTACGCGGATTGTAAGCGCTCGTAGTCAATCATCTTTCTGCTTTTTACCTCTCTCGGTGCAATGCGATATCCGTCAGGGACTTACTTTATCACATTGTAAGCTGTAGTCAAGCCTTAGGGCCTAACCGGCCTAACCAATAGAATCCTTGTACTATGAAAACTGCTCAGCCTACCGTCCGTTTGCAGCGGATGGGCGGGGGTTCCACTCTCCATCGCAGCAAGGGGCTGGCCTGAGCAGTTACGTACTATGAACAAGAATTTGCCATTGATGACCCTTTTTGGTTCTGGCTCGGAAGCGCAGCGGCTTCGTCCAGGTTAGGTCTTCCGAAGTCTGATCCGCGCTTATTTAGTACCCAAAAATTGTGCGGCGTCTTGTATGACTATATGATGTCATTCTGTATGACATTCGTCTATTGACAGTTTGCATATAGTGTGATATACTATATGCCGATTGAGAGAAGTATAAGGGAGGTGAGAGATATGAAGAATGACTTCATTACCCGACATCTCTGGATCACGAATGACACGAATGGACAAATGACACGAATTTTGGTTTCGAATTGTGAAAAAACATTCGCGAAATTCGACCATTTGTGCGATTCGTGATAGAAAATCATTCGTTTGGCCACGAATGTCGGGTAGTAAAAAAAATGACAAAATGAGTATGAAGGAGGTGAGATAGGATGCCAGCAGGAGATGGAACTGGACCGAATGCTATGGGCCCGATGACGGGCCGCGGCGCCGGCTATTGCGCCGGTCACGATGCGCCCGGTTACGCAAATCCAATGCCGGGCCGGGGTTTGGGTATGGCCTGGGGTTGGGGACGCGGCAGAGGCCGGGGACGTGGTATGGCCTGGGGCGATCGAGGACGCCGGTTGCGTGGTCGCGCTGGGGGACGCTTTGGCTACGCACCCATATGGGGTGCGCCGGCTGCAGCGTATGGCCCTTATAGCGCGCCGCCGACTCCGGAACAGGAGACCGAGTTCCTCAAGGCGCAGGCCCAGGCGTTACAGGACGAACTGAACGCCATCAGCCAGCGCATCGCGGAACTCGAACAGGATAAGTAACGGTTTTAAGTGAGGGCGGGGTGTCATACGATCGCCCCGCCCGACAGATAAAGGAGATGTAAATGAAAATAGCTATTTCAGCAAATAGCGCAGGTTTGGACGCGCAGGCGAGCCCGATCTTTGGACGTTGTCCTATTTATACGTTTGTAGATACCGATTCGATGGAAGCAGAGAGCGTCGAGAATCCGGCTATGAGCGCTGCCGGTGGGGCAGGCATCCAGGCTGCCCAGTTCATCGTCGAGCGGGGTGCACAGGCGGTGCTCACCGGCAACGTGGGGCCGAATGCGTTTGACGTTTTCCGGGCGGCCGACGTGCCCGTCTACCTCTCTGGAGAGGGGACGGTGCGTGAGATGGTGGAGGCCTACAAGGCAAACCGGTTGCCCAGCGCTGGCGGCGCGAACGTCCAGGCGCACGCCGGTATGGGCATGGGGCGAGGTCAGGGGATGGGACGCCGACGGAGCGCGCCTTTGCCCCAGGCGGATTCCGCCGCCTCGTCAGATGAGGAAGTCGCGTCCCTCAAGGAAACGGTTGGCGATTTACGCCAGCAATTGGCCCAGGTGATGGACCGGCTCGATCAGTTGGATAACGTGGATGAGAACGTGGATGAGAACGTGGATGAGGAGGCGTAAATGATACGCTTAGCAATTTCAGCCGATGACAGTAATGGGTTGGACAGCGTCGTCAGCCCGCATTTTGGACGTTGCCCCTACTACGTTCTGGTCGATCTGGATGATCGAGAGGTGAGCGCGGTCGATGTGGTGGAGAATCCTTTCTACAGTCATCACCAACCGGGGCAGGTACCGGGCTTCATCGACCAGCAGGGAGTAGACGTGATGCTCGCTGGCGGGATGGGGCGGCGGGCCATCGCCATTTTCCAACAATATGACATCGAAGCGGTGACCGGCGCCGCCGGTTCTGTGCGTCACGCGCTGGAGCAATACCTGGGCGGGGCGTTGGAAGGCGCCGCCCCATGTCGCGAGAGCGTCGAGCACGAACACGAGCACGAACACGAGCATCAAGAGGATGAGTCTGCTGAGTACGAGGAAGACGCGGTCGGGCGACTGCGGGAGGAAGCGCAGATGTTGCAACAGCAGTTGAATCAGGTAATGAAGCGTTTAGATAGGGCACGTTGATCATATCAATCAGGCGTATCAATCAAATAGCAATTAAGGAGAGATGAACAAATGGCGCATAAAAATTATCCGATCGTCGTCATTGGCGGAAGTGCGGCCGGTCTGACCGCCGGGATCACGGCTCGACGTCATTATCCCGACAAGGAAATTCTCCTGGTGCGCAAGGAAGAACAGGTCTTGATTCCTTGCGGCATTCCCTATATCTTCGGCACGGTGGGCAGCCCACAGAAGAATTTGATCCCAGATGCGGTGCTCGAAAAGAACGGCATTGATCTGCTCGTCGCCGAAGCGGTGGACATCGATCGAGAGGCGAAAGTCCTCCAAACCACCGGGGGAGACGTGGGTTATGAGCGGCTGATCATCGCTGTCGGTTCGCGGCCCGCTATGCCGCCAATACCGGGTTTCGACCTTGATGGCGTGTATACGGTGGTTAAAGAGGTCGAATATCTGGGCGACTTGCAAGAGCAACTCGAAACCAGCAAGGACGTGCTCGTCATCGGCGGCGGTTTCATCGGGATCGAGTTCGCCGACGAGATCAACAAGACGGGCGATAAGCAGGTCACCGTCGTCGAGATGTTGTCCCACTGCCTGGCACTGGCTTACGACGACGAGTTCTGCGCCGAGATGGAAGAGGTGTTGGAATCGCGCGGGGTGAATATCCGCACTGCTTCCAAGGTGGAGAAGATCGCGGGGAATGGAAAGGTCGAAAAGGTCGTCCTTGCCGATGGCGAGGAGATCAAGGCCGACCTGGTGCTCGTGGGCATCGGCGCCGTGGCAGACGTGGACCTGGCGAAGAAGGCCGGGTTGCGGATTGGCCTGACCGGCGGCATTGCGGTCGACCGGACGATGCAGACGTCCGACGAGCATATCTACGCCTGCGGCGATTGCGCCGAGAAAGTCTCCTTCTTCGGCGGCCGGCCCTCGCCGCTGAAATTGGCCTCCATCGCGACGTTGGAGGCACGCATCGCTGGCGCCAACCTCTTTGGTATCCGGCGCGAGAACGTCGGCACGGTGGGCGTGTGGTCGACGGCTGTGGGAGATCACGCGCTGGCGACCGCCGGGCTGACCGAGCGGATGGCCAAAGAGCGAGGTTACGACGTGATCGCCGTCGCGATCCAGGGCCCCAACCGTCATCCCGGCGGCATGCCCGGTGCAGTAGACACCAAGGTGAAATTGGTCTTCGAGCGGCACTCGGGCGTCATCCTGGGTGGGCAGGTATCGGGCGGGCCGTCGGCCGGCGAGATCAGCAACATCATCTCCGCCTGTGTGCAAAATCGCATGACGGCGGAGGATATTGCGATGTTCCAAACCGGCACCCACCCGGCGCTGACCGCCTCGCCCATCGCCTACCACATGGTGAACGCGGCCGAAATGGCCATCAAACAGATGCAAGAGTGTGGAGGATAGATATGACCAAGATACTGGTGATAGATGACGACGCCGACTTCCTCCTGGCTGTCCGGATGGTGCTCGAGGCCAACGATTTCGAGATGGAGGAGGCGACGACGCCCCGGGAGGGGATCGACAAGGTTTTAAGCACAGATCCAGACCTGGTGATTCTGGACGTCATGATGCCCAGGGATTACGAGGGATTCGACGTAGCCCGGGAGATCCGGGAGAAACACGAGCGCATCGACCTGCCGATTCTCATTCTGACTAACGTACACAGTGCGAAGAAGGTGCCTTATCGTTTTGCGCCCGACGAGGATTACCTGCCGGTGGACGTTTTCCTGGATAAACCCATCGAGCCGGAACAACTGCTCGACACCATCCAGGATATATTAGGCGAACGGCGAGAGGAACCGAAGTATCCGTTGTAGGCGTGCTTCTATTCGATAGGTCGACAAGAGTAAGGAAGGGAGGTGATACATATGGGTCGAGGTCGAGGTGGAGGACAAGGCGGCGGAGGCCGCGGCACAGGCCGTGGGCCGGGCCGAATGGGCGGTCCCAAGGCCGCCGGGCCGGGCGGCGATTGCGTCTGCCCCAATTGCGGGCATCGAACGCCGCATACGGTGGGCCAACCTTGTTATCAACAAAAATGCCCCAAGTGTGGCGCGCAGATGGCGCGTGAGTAAACGTTAAAGCCTGTGTTCCTCCCGAAGCGCCTGATCCTTTGGGAGGAACACTTATCAGTTAGTCGAGTCATGGAGTCAGTTTATGATCGTGACAGTAGCGAGCGGCAAGGGCGGCACGGGTAAGACCACCGTCGCCGTCAACCTGGCGTTGAGCATCGGCGCTGAGCTCTGCTCAGATCTGCTGTTCCTGGATTGCGATGTGGAAGAGCCTAACGCCGGCCTCTTCCTCAACCCGGTCATCGAAGAACGGCGCGAGGCCAGCCAGATGATCCCACAGGTCGATCTGGAGACCTGCACCTACTGCGGGCGTTGCGCCGAGGTGTGCCAGTATCACGCCATCGCGGTCGTCGGAGAGAAGGTCCTGATCTTCCCCGAACTGTGCCACGCTTGCGGTAGTTGTGGACTTAGTTGTCCCACCGGCGCCATCCACGAGGTACCCGACGTGATCGGCACCATCGAGCGGGGTTACGCGGCGGTGGAAGAAGAAAATCCAGGGATCGAATTTGCCCAGGGTACGTTGAACGTGGGCGAACCAATGGCCGTGCCTATCATCCGCCAACTCAAACAATGGACGATTTCGTCGGGACCTGACGACCGCCCGGTCATCCTGGACGCCTCGCCGGGCACCGCCTGCCCCGTCGTCGAGAGCATGCGCGGGGCGGATTTCGTGCTGATGGTCACAGAACCGACCCCCTTCGGATTGCACGACCTGCGTTTGGCGGTGGAGGTCGCCCGCGACGAGTTGGGTCTGCCCGTCGGCGTGGTGATCAATCGAGATGGGGTGGGCGACCGGGGCGTGGACGATTACTGCGCCGCCGAATCGATCCCCATCCTGATGCGCATCCCGCTGGAGCGGCGCATCGCCGAAGCCTACTCGGAAGGGACGCCGCTGACGACGATTCAGCCGGCCTACCGGGCGCGTTTCGTCGAACTGTGGCAGCGGATTGCCGATCTTGTGGGATGAGGCGGCGTGAGACTGACGAAGGAGATGTAATATGTGTCAAGCAGACGTTTACCTGGGCGATCAACTCGTCGCGAAAGAGGTGACTGGCCTGGAACCGGTCGAGGAGGGCGTGCGTCTCGCCGCCTTTTTCGAGGAGCCCCAGATCGTACCCGGACGGATCCGGCGGATCGATTTTCTCAAGCATCAAGTGTGGTTGGATCCTCTGGAAGAAGAGAAGGAGTGAGTGAAGGAGTGAAGGAGTGAAGGAGTGAAGGAGTGAAGCGTTATGAAGGAAATGGATAAACTACGGGTGCTGTTGCCCCACTGGATCGAGCACAACGGCGAGCACGCCGACACGTTCCGAGAGTGGGCCGAGCAGGCCGGCGCGGCGCGGGAAGCGCTCCTGGACGCCGCCCGCCTGGTGGATGAGGCCAACGCCCGGCTGCAGGATGGATTGGCGCAGCTCGGCGGCTCGTTAGAACACGAACATCATCACGGATAGAGGACTTTTATGAAACAACTCGTGATTCTTAGCGGCAAGGGTGGCACCGGCAAGACCACCGTCGCGGCGGCGCTGGCCCATCTGGCCTCCCGCGAACTCGCCGTCGTCCTGGCGGACGCCGACGTGGACGCGGCTAACCTGGAATTGGTACTCGACCCGGATAAGTTGGAGACGCACGACTTTATGAGCGGGCAATTGGCCATCATTGACCCGGAGCCGTGCAGCGCCTGCGGCGTCTGCGCCGAGGTGTGCCGCTTCGACGCCGTCATCCCGGGCGGCGAGGCGTATCGCATCGACTCGCTGGCCTGCGAAGGGTGCGCCGCCTGTTTCTACCAGTGCCCCGACGAGGCCATCCGGATGGAGGAACAGCACGCCGGGCAATGGTTCCGTTCCGATACACGTTTCGGCCCACTCTTCCACGCGCACCTCTTCGCCGGGCAGGAAAACTCCGGTAAGCTGGTCACGTTGGTCAAACAGCAGGGACGTCTGCTGGCCCTGGACACCGGGGCGGCGTTGTTGCTGGTCGATGGGCCGCCGGGCATCGGTTGCCCCGTCATCTCCGCCAGCGCGGGCGCCGACATGGCGCTCCACGTGGTCGAACCGACCGTCTCCGGCGTGCACGATTTAGCGCGCATCATGGCGACAACCGATCATTTCGGCGTGCCCTCGTTGGTCGTGATCAACAAGGCGGATCTGAACCCGGCCCGCGCCGACGAGATCGCCGCCTTCTGCGCAGAACGTGAGGCGGCGCTCGTGGGCCGTATCCCCTACGATGACGCCGTGACCGAGGCGATGGTACAGGGGCGACCGGTGACTGCGTACACCGACGGCCCGGTGACAGAGGCGCTGCGGAATGTGTGGGAGCAGGTCAAGCGACGTTTCCTTGCCGACCGCTCAGGAGGCAAATGATGAGGCAAATGATGAACGAACAAGATCTGCTTCGCCAGGCCATTCTCAGCCGCCTCGCCACCGTCATCGACCCCGAGACAGGCGTGGACGTGGTGCGCATGCGGCTGATTGAGGATCTAGAAGTGAACGAAGATGGCTTCGTGCGCTACACATTTCGACCCTCTTCCCCCCTCTGTCCGCTGGCCGTGTCGCTGGCCCTCTCAATCCGCCAGGCAGTGGGAGAGGTGGCGGGCGTGAGCGGACAGGAGATCGAGGTCCTGGGATACGTGGGGGCAGAGAAGCTAAACGCCTTATTGCAAGAATAGGTGAGGAAGCAAATGACCCAAGCTTCCGGAGATCAAATGATCGCTTTCGGACCGGTGCCTTCCCGACGCCTGGGACGCAGCCTGGGCATCAACAACATCCCGCCCAAGATATGCCCCTATTCTTGCATCTATTGCCAACTGGGGCGCACCATCAAGATGCAGATTGAGCGCCGCCCGTTCTACGAGCCGGAGCAGATCGTGCAAGCGGTCGAGGACAAAGTCGCCCAGGCGCGGGACGCTGGCGAGACCATCGACTACCTCACGTTCGTGCCCGACGGTGAGCCGACCCTGGACGTCAATCTCGGGCGCGAGATCGCGCTGTTGCGGCCCCTCGGGATCAAGATCGCTGTGATCAGCAACGGGTCCATGATCTGGCGCGAGGATGTGCGTGAGGATCTGATGGAGGCGGATTGGGTCTCCCTAAAGGTCGATGCGGCCCAGGAAGAGGTCTGGCGGAAGATCGACCGGCCCCACGGCAAGCTGCGCCTGGGTACAATCCTTGGCGGCGCGTTAGAACTTACGCGCGCGTTAGAAGGCGAGCTGGCGACGGAGACGATGCTCGTCGCGGGCGTCAACGACGGCGAGGCGTGTCTGCGGGACACAGCCGATTTTCTGGCCCAATTGCACGCCAACCGGGATGGCGCTGTCACTTATCTATCCATCCCCACCCGGCCGCCAGCGGAGGCGTGGGCGACCGCCCCGACCGAACAAGCCATCAACCGGGCGTACCAGATTTTCAGCCAGCGCCTGGAGCGGGTGGAATATCTGATCGGATACGAGGGCAACGCTTTCGCGTTCACCGGCGACGTCGAGGACGACTTGTTGAGCATCACCTCGGTACACCCGATGCGAGAGGACGCGGTGGATGCGTTCCTGGCGCGGGCACGGCCCGAACAGGAGCGAGAGGCGAGGTGGACCCTCGTCCGCGACCTGATCGCCCAGGAGAAAATCGTCGAGACCGTATACGGGGAGCGCAAGTTTTACGTGCGGAAGATCAACTGACGATCAATCCGATAATCCTCAAAATCCGTGTCGTTCTTCCCGGACCCGCCAGGCCAATCCCAGCGCGCTCACGATCACGCCCAGCACCCATATTCCCACAAACGCCCTCCCGGGTGTAGACGTTCCGCTCTCTGGCAATAAGCCGGTGATCGTGATGTCCGCGTCGTCGTGCAATGGGCCAACCGAGGCGACGTTCCGGATCTGCACGCCCGGCGCGACGTCGGCCCGCACGCGGGCCACGATTGTGATTTCGGCGCAAGCGCCCGCCCCCAACGAACCAAGCTCCGCTCGCACGCTATCCCCCTCTAGCACCACGACCCCTTGCGAGGCAGACGCGCTCACCAACGCCAATTCAGGCGGCAGGACGTCGCTGACCACCACGTTCTCGGCCGCTTGATCGCCCTCGTTGCACACCTGGATGGTGAAGAGCACCTGCCCGCCTGGCAGCGCCGTGACCGGATCGGCCGACTTGCTGATGCGAATTTTAGCTTGCTCTGAGGGAGCGGGTGTAGGCTCTTCGGGCGATGGCGTGGAAGTAGGCGCCGGCATAGACGTAGGTGTGGACGTAGGCGCCGGCACCGGCGTGATCGGCGTGAAGACAGGCGTCGGCGTGTGGGCGGGCGTCGGTGGATCCGGGGGTATGTCCGTGGCGGTGGGCGTGATGCCCAGCGGCGCATACTCTGCGGCGGCCGGCCGGCCAAACTGGTATAGCGATAACAACGCACACGCCAGCAACAAATGAATGATGAGCGCGGCCCGCGCCATCTTTCTGACGCTAATTTCCATTTTCATTGGACTATCCCCTCCCCCTGGCGGTGCTTTCTTCGCGCCGCCGTTATAGTCGATTTATGGTAACCATTCAGTCCCGTGAGCAATTAAGGTGCGACGCACTTCCGAGACGAAGAACTGGGACATCTGGAATCAAGATGGTCATCTCAGAGCTGATATCGCCTCCGTGAGCCATTAAGTGCGTCGCACCTCTCACGAGACTAAACTGATACGATTTATGTAACTACTCGGCCTGCTGTTCGTTTGCCGCGGATGGGCGGGGGCCCCGTTCTCCGGCACAGCAAAGGGCTGGCCTACGGCGCATCCCGGGTCACCACCGGCAAGAAAATCGCATACGGCCAATCGAGGATGGTCATATTCAAGCGCATCGCCGGGTCGCCGAAGAGGTGATACGTATAGATCAAATCCCGATACACGCCGTCGGCGTACAGGGCAGCCAACGCGGCGTGGATCGACGCGCCCAGATCTGGCTGCTCGTCATCCCCGCTATCAAAGACACTCTGGTAGAACGTCCGGTGCAACACGCTGTGCCCCGGCGCCAGGCCATTGCCGCTCGAGCCCCACACGCCGACCGCGCCCACGCCTTGCGCCCGCAACAGGCTCTCGTCCAGGGTGTCGCCGTCCGGGTAGACGTAACGACCGGTGAAACAGGTCATATGCAGCATCACAGGCCAGCGCCTCGCGTTATCCAGGCGGGAGATGTGGTCCAGGTGAAAGAGCGGCGCGTAATTGTCCGTCTCCAGCACCGCCTCCTGGTGCCACGAGGCGTGGCCAAAATAGGTGTAGAGCAGGGCGCCCTGGTTGAACGCCGCGATCAGCGCATCCTGGGCCGCGCTGGCCTGGGTGTACAGGTGCGGTTCCCCCGCCGTCTCACTAAAATAGACCCGCGTCCCCCGGTAACCGTAGGCCGGCGTCGCGTAAGTCTCATATTCGCTGTCGCTGTCGGCGTGATGGTCGCCCGCCGTCGAGGGATTGTCCGCGCCGAACAGCAACTGGTCGTTCCACCGCTCCGGCAGCGGATGCGCCTCGTAAGTGACGATCTTCTCCACGACCGCCGAGGCCTCATCCGCCGTGTTGACCGGCAGCCGTCCCAGGCGCAGGTCGGGTAGATCATCTCCCGTGAGATCGGCGTACCAATGATCGGTGGCAGTCTCGCCCATCCAGGGGTCCACGTCGTCCAGGTAGGCGGGCAAAAAGGTGGGGTTGCTATCGACCTGATAGCCGCGCGGGTCGTAGGTCGCGTCGCCGACCAGCAGGACGTAGGTCAACGGGTCGCCGGCCCAATTGGCGTAGGCGTGGCTCAGAAAGGCCTTGATCGCCTGGGGGTCCATGCGCCCGTCGCCGAAGTGATCGTAGATCGCCTCCGTCTCCACCAGTGCCGTGCGCAACCCCTGCGCGGCCCGGTGGGCGAGCAGCGGCGCCAGCGCCGTCTCGAACCTGGCGTGGGTGACGACGACGTAGTCAGCCCCTTCTGGCGGATCGCTGTACGGCGCCGCCGCGATGATGGCCAGGGGTATCCGCACCTCGTCGTCGGGCTCAATCAGGTACTCGGATGGTTGGCTCCCGCTGTCTCCCACAGAGACAACGCCGTCGCCGGAAAGGGTCCAATCGCTCAACACGAGCGGCGCGTTCGGATCGCTCACGTCGTAGACGCGCAGGTCGTCCCGCGCGAGACCGGAAAAACCGCCAACGGCATATGCGCCGGCGTTCCCCCGTCCGCCGAAGCGGGCCAGCCCGCCGCTCACGGCGGCGCTCAATCCATAGGTGATCGTCATCGCGTCCACGTGAGCCCCCTCGACGTGGGCGCCTATCACGTCCGGCTGGGTCAGGGTCAACACGTTATCCCCGGCGACCAGCAATCCGGCGGGCAGATCGAGCGTGGCGGTGTAGGGGGTTTTGCCCTCCCACCAGGCGTCGCCGAGCAGCTCGCCGTTCAACGAGAATCGCACGTGATGGTCAGGTGCCAGGTGGGAGCGGGTCGTGCCCTGCAGCCAGATGGTCAACGCGCCCGCTGCGCCGGCATCAGGCGTCGGCAGGGAGAGTGTGAAAACCTGGCTGAGCACGTCTGGTTTTCTCAAACTGCGCCAGAACCAGCGATCGCCGTCCCAACCCGGATACAGCGAATCGTACATGACGTTCTCCTCGAACAACTGGGTCGTCCAGGCGGTGCGGGCGGGCAGGCCGGCCGGGTCGCCCGAGCGGGTTCCCATCCGCCGGCCCGGCTCGCCGCCCCACGAGAGCCAGTAGGCGTCGTGACCGGCGTAGCGCGTCGTCTGCGGCCGGGCGTAGAAGAGCAGGCGCTCGCCATACTCGAAGACCGCGTCATCGTCGCCATCCCAGTAAGCGGCGACCTCCTCTCCGCGGTAGAACAGGCGCAGCGTCGCCGGGTCGATGCTGTCCACCGGCACGTCGACCGGCGCCAGGATCTGGTAGCTCAGTTCGTACAATCCCTCCGTCTCGACGAAGACCTTGTACGCGCCGGGCGCACCGGGCGCGACCTGAGGTTCCACGGGCGCGCGCGCTGCCCGGAAGTCGAGCAAGTCGGCCGGATTGATCACGTCAAGCGCGTCAAAGGGGGACGCGGCGGGTGACGTCGTCGCCGGATCGTCGGATCGTTTCGCCGGATGCAGGCTATCCGCCTCACCGCCGACCTGCACCACGCGCAGGCGCAGGCGACGGAGCACGTCGAGCGCCTGCCTGGCCGGGCGGTAGCGGAAGGGGGTGATGGTCAGCCGCGCCACGCGCTGTTCGCGCATCCAGGCCGGGTCGTCCAGCGCGGCGAACGCGGCCGGATAGGGCGCGGCGGAGGCGTAGGCCCGCTCGTCCCGCGCGAAGGCCCACTCGCCCGGCAGCGGCTGGCCGTCGGCGTCAAATTGCAGCGGGGCCGGGGCAGGCGCCGGTTCGACCGGGTGATCGAGCGCGACCGTATCGTACACGACCTCGACGACCTCCAGCGCGAAATCGCCCGTTGGAGGCAGGGCGAGCAACTCGCCCACGACCGGCAGACTGGGCCATCCCGGCGTGTCGTCGTTCAGGTAGCCTTCGAGCGTCACACGGGTGTAAGTCTGTCCATCGTCGGCGACGACGGGCGTCAATTGATGCGGTGGGCTGTCCCACGTCCATTCCAACAGGGCTTGCATTTCGCTCCCCGGTCGCCCATCGTAGCGGGCGCGCCCATCGTCCTCCTGGGTCCAGGCGACCGTCGTCGTCAAACCGCCCGTCAGAGCGCTCATCGGCACACTCGTCAAAACGAGCGTTAAGACGAGCGTTAAGACGAACGTTAAGACGAGCATTAAACGGATGGCCCACGCAACCCACGATTTCACTTTGGATTCAAACATTGTATAACCCCCTCAATCCTCCCAGCGCTTAACACTTGCAAACTTGCAAACTTGCACACTTGCAACTTGCAACTTACCCACTTACTGCGATTGTCTGAGAATCAGCGGCAGGTACACCCGCTCCCATTGGGCGTCCATTGCCCCGGTCACCGAGACCGGACCGTAGCGTGTGCGGCCCGCCTCGTTGTCCAGCGCCGTCACCCAATACCAGTAGCGCGGTTCCAGCCCGACGTCCTTATCCAGGTAAGCGTACTCAGCGCCGCTCCCCCGGCTGGCCTGGAAACCGGTCTGGCGCGCCTGGTCGAACTGGTCCTGGGCGGCCCGGTGAAGCTCGAAAGCGTAGATGTCGCGTTCCATCAACATGGCCCACTCGAGCAGAATTCCGTCTTCCCGGCGTGCGGCCCGCAGGTAGCGCAGCGCGATCGCGGTCGGGATGTTGATCACGATCTCTTCGTCCTCGTCGTCGTTGGCCGGGTTATCGTCGACGTCCCGCGCGCCGGTGACAGAGGCGGTGTTGACGGTCCGCGTGATGTCCGCGACGACGGAGAAGACGGTCGTCACCTCGAATTGCGCCCCGGGCGGCAGGTTTTGCCCAAAACCGCCGGGCGACTCGGTCAAGTCGTGCCACCGGAGCAGGCCGGGGTTGGGGATCACCTC
>OMKS01001041.1_pt1 | contig 25368 bp, 21 predicted proteins | sample 1674721 | NCBI WGS metagenome assembly OMKS01 (sample SAMN06264996, study PRJEB25208) | sediment metagenome | isolation source: hot spring sediment | place: USA: California | collected 2014-09-02
TCGCCAACCCGTGGAAGTTCACCGGCCAGTGGCACGACGAAGAAATCGACCAATACCACCTCCGCGCCCGCCAATACGACCCCGCCATGATGCGCTTTACCAGCCGGGATCCGGTCAGAGGCTTCCGCGAAAATCCATTGACATTGCATAAATATTTGTACTGTTTGAACAATTCGAGCAATCGTGTTGATCCGAGTGGTGAAATAAGTGCGACCAGTCTGGCGAGTGCTGTAGTTACTGGGTATTCCTTATATGGTCATGGTGTTAGTCTTGCTGCTTATTCTGTTGAGACTGGAGATGAGCGATTTTGGAAACTTGCAGAGTTAACGTTTAATTTTATACCTGTTGCGATAACAGTTGCATCATTTAATCCTTATGGTCCTGCGACGAATCTAGCAACATTTGCTGCAGTACGTTTGAACCAGATGGCCTATGGATCTACTACAGGTATGTCTACGGTACAAGGATTAGCAGTAGATCCTTTAGCATTTTTGCTATACCGTGGTGTTATGGGTACTGCGCATAAATATATTGGTACTGATGCAAATGATATGCAAAACTTCATGAGTTGGATGGGAGTAGATTGGTTGGATAGATAGATATGAAGAAAAAAACAATATTTATTATATACTCACTAATACTTTTTGTTACCATTATCATTTTCGAAACCGTCGCGAAAAGATTATATCCGAAATGGGGTAACAATCCGATAGAACAGCTATCCGGAATGTATATTGCCGTTATCTTTTATTTGGGGTATATACTTTATTCGTGGAAATCTAATTTATCTGGATTCCTAAACAGACTTTCTATTTCAGTTCCCTTTGGAATGATGTTTTCGGTCTTTATTATGGTATTAGGGTATGATATTTATTGGAGTACATTGGCCGGAATGTTTTGTTCTTTACTGTTGCTTTTGAAGACAACGAACTGGAAAAAGCACTTTGTTATTATCATGGTTTCCTCTTGTCTGTGCGGTATATTTGGAACCTTGTTTTTTAGTTATTCAGGCGAATTACAAGTAATTTCGTTTGCAAAGCAAGGACTTTTATTAATGGGTGTTGTGTTGATTCATAGTTTTCTTCTGCTATATTTGGCGAAAACAGTGAAAGAGGAAAAGATTCCTGACGTCAAAGTGATTTTTATCCGATCCCTAAAATTCAGCGTTGCTCTCAGCCTGTTTTTTTTCGTATATCTTGTCTTGAATTTCTACGACCGATTATCTTTACCTTTTTCGGTACAACTACCAGTGAATACTTTGCTTGCGATTTTGTTTATTGCAATTGCTTATAAATTTGACCTTTTCTTAATTGAACAAAAAAAATTGTCAAAAAATAATATCTTGAGAAAATGTAAAGGGTGTCTTACGCAAAAATCTATCTGACCGCTAAATCAAGTGATTTGTGAGGCCAAGACAGATCATTTTTGCTCTTTGAAAAAGTAATACGTTTACGCCGATGCGCAGGTGCTGTGTCAGCGGCATCACGACCCGGTTGGTCCGGATCTCTATGCCCCGTCGTACTATGTCCACGACCGGCTGGGCAGTGTGCGGCTGGTGGTTAAGCTCCCCGCCTTTTGAAGGAGGGGTGGCCGCAAGGCCGGGGTGGTTGATGATACCCCCTCGTCCCGACATGTCGGTCCACTCCCCCTTTGCAGGGGGAGAGTTTTTTGGATGAGTGGGTCGTCCGTGCGGCCAACAGCACCACCTATACGCCGTTCGGGAGTTTCTACGACGGCCAGTGCATCGAGACCCTCGCCAACCCGTGGAAGTTCACCGGCCAGTGGCACGACGAAGAAATCGACCAATACCACCTCCGCGCCCGCCAATACGACCCCGCCATGATGCGCTTTATCAGCCGCGATTCGGCAGCAGGAAGATTCACTGAACCTGCGACCCTTCACAAATATTTGTATTGCTGGAACAATCCGTTAAACCTGGTGGACTTTAATGGCGAACATCCAGTTTTCGCAGGAGCATTTGTTGGAGGGGTAGTTGGGCTTGTGCAGGGGGTCATGGCTTGGACAACATATATGATGGATTTAGAAATGTCTGGCGTAAAGGTTTCCGAGGAAGACCAGCGTCTTGCATTTTACTCTCTCATTGCTGTTCATACGGTTGGCGGTGCTGTGCAAGGGGGCATACTCGCGGGTACTGGCAGAATAGATGCAGTAATGGGAGCCGGCCATTTTATTAATCAGGTGGCCTTTGGGATATTAGAAGGTGTTGTACTTGGTGAAGTGCTAAAAGCCCATAAAGGAGGAGGCCTGCAAGGCCAAAAAGATGGCATAATTGCTGCGAGCAATGCACGACAAGTAGGGATATTAATGTTCATCGATCAGAATTTTTAGAAGGCAAAGCCATGAAATCACATAGCAGGGAATTGATGATATATGCAGGGGTGATGGTCTGCTTGATGTTATTTATATTCTTGGAAGTTCTTCTTTTAACTTCAAGAGAATTCCCTGTTATTACTTTTGTAGTATTTGTCGCATGGGGCGTTACGGGGCCAACAACACTTCTTTCTTTAGTCAATAATCAAGAGGATGGAATTACTTTTTTGAGAAGAACATCCTTATGTTTTTTTTCAAGTATCATAATTATCCTCGTTTTATTTCAGTTCTTGGGGTTTCAGGTTTTTGGATGGTCTTTTGTTAAGTCGACACTGATATTTATGGTACTTTGCTTTGTGCAATATACACTTGGCAAATGGTTTTATTGTCTGGCACATGGATAACGAAACGGGTTCAGACTGTCTTGTGCAAAAATTCATCTGGCGGTCAAAGTCAGAGATTTGTGAGGCTAAAGCCGTGTCCTTCGCCTTCAAGGACGATCAACTCGGACCGGACGCCCGCGGCGGTAAGCAGATCATGCATCAGGCGGCTTTGCTGAAGCGGGACGAGAGGGTCTCGATCGCCGTGCATAAACAAAAACGGCGGATCGCCTTTGGAGATATGGGACACCGGGCTGACCAGTCGAGCCAGGTCTTGTTTTTCCGAAATGCGGCCGCCGAGGAGCTGAATCTCCGGAACCTGACCGGCGGCAAACTGGCGCCGACCAATGGGCATAGTAAAAAAGTCGGTCGGTCCGAACCAACTGCATACGGCCTGCACCTCGGTGGATACATCGGTATGTTCGCCGATGGTCCCGTCGGCTTCTTCAACGCCGGCGCTGGCGCCGAGCATGGCGGCCAGATGTCCGCCGGCCGAGGCGCCCCACACGCCGATGGCGTTCGGATCGATGCCGTATTTTTCGGCATTGGCACGCAGGAATCGGATGGCGGCCTTGCAGTCGTGAATCTGGGCCGGAAAAACGGCTTCCGGATACAGCCGATAGCCGATACCGGCGGCGGCAAACCCATACTCGGTCATAAACAGCGAAGCGCAGGGGCGTTTGTCGCCAGCCTGCCACGCGCCGCCGTGTATCCAGACAACCAGCGGCATCGGTTGTTCGGCGGCCCTCGGAATGAACAGGTCAAGCTTCAACTCGCGTTTCCGTTCGTCCTGCAGAACGGTGGCGTAAACCAAATCCAAATGGCGAATCACCGGCTCGGCGGCAGCAGTTTGGCCGAAAACAGGCAAAACGGCACCCGAAATGAGAACAAAAAGAACAGCACAAATGACCTTTTTGAACATTTTCAGGTCTCCTTTTGACAGATAGACTCTGACATCGCAGTGAACGCCGTCATTTATAGCGAATACGTCCCATACACGCAATTGTTATTCCTGCGAAAACAAGGTTTTGAGCGGTTTTTTGTTGCCATCAGGGTGGGTTTTTGGCACAATGACGCCGAATTAGTCTTAAGCGGCAGGAAATTAGCGTGGTTTTCACACTGCATCGATATATATTTCGGGAATTGTTTCGGGTGTTCGTTCTGGCCTCCGTGGCGTTGACGCTGATGGTCTCTGTGGGGATGCTGGTGCCAACTATTATGGAATACGGGGTCAGTCCGGAGCAGATTTTGCGTTTAATTGGTTATTTTTTGCCGATTACGCTGACGTTTGTACTGCCAATGAGCGCCCTGTTTGCCGGGTCGATTGTCTATGGTCGTTTCGCGGCGGATCGCGAGCTGGACGCCTGTCGGGCCGGCGGCGTCAGTTTGTCGGTGCTGTTGTATCCCGGCGTCAGCTTGGCGATTTTGGTGGCGGCGACCAATCTGATCCTGAGTTTTTATGTGACGCCGGCGTTTGTACATCGCAGCGAGCGCAGCATCAAATCCAACGCCGAACAAATTCTGTTTCGTAATATCCAACGTCGGGGGTACTATGCGCTGCCGCGCAGCCGATTTCTTCTGTATGCGGATAAAGTCATTCCCAATCAGAATCTGCTCGAAGGGGTGGTGATTGTCGAGACCCGCCCCGACTCTACCTATCGCGTCATCACCGCCCAGCGGGTGCGCGTGGTCATTGATACGCATCGAAATTACAACAAGGCTGTTATTGCGGCTGAAGAGGCGTATCGGTTCGACGAGGTGTCGCCCGTGTATTTGGGGCGATTGACCGTTGAAGAGGTGTTTCCGCCGTTGTTGGGCGACAGCATCAAATTCAAAGAGATCGAGGAAATCAAGCGGATTCAAGCCGACAAACTGACCTATTATCCCATCCGCGAGCGGGCGATGGAGGCCCGTGCGCAGCTTGCGGCCGAGCTGCTGGCCGAGAAGCTGGGTGAGGCGTTCGCCGCCGGCGAACCGATTCTGCTCGAAGAGACCGATGGGACGCGGATGTATGTGCTTTCAGCGGGGGGGTGTCAAATCGATTCGAGCAAAAAATTTACCCTGAATCTGTCCAGTCCGATCCTGCTCGAACAGCGCGATCGTTACCGCGAGGGGCTGACGGTTCGTTATACCGGACGAAGCGGACATATCGCCCTCCAGGATGACAGCGAAACCCTGCGTCTTGAGTTGCTGTTGGACAGACCTTCCTGGGAGCGCACCGGCGGCATCACCGGCACGACGCCGCGAAAATACGTCAACGAGGTCGTATATCCGGAGTCGCTTGCGGCGGAACTTGATTATGGTTCGCTTTTGGAAACGCTCCTTCGCGCCGAACAGCCCGGCGCGGTATTAACCGCGCGGCCAAGTCAGGCCTATATCCAGATTCTCAGGGCATTGCAGCGTGATCTCGACAAGACGGATCGAGAAATCAGCGCCGAGGTGCATTCCCGATTGGTGCTGGGGCTGGGATCGGTGTCGATTATTATGACGGGCATAGCGCTGGGGATTTGGTTTCGCGGCGGCCATTTACTCAGCGCCTTCGGCGCCAGCTCGATCCCCGCAGGCATTTTTGTGGTGTTCATAATGTCCGGCAAACAGATGATTAAAAGCTCTTCAACGCCGGAGCTGATGGGCGCTGCGACGATCTGGGCCGGCTTTCTGCTGATGAGTACGGCCGTGCTGATGGTGTATCGGAAATTGATGCGAACCTGAATGTCTTATGAAAACACTCGACCGATATATTGCCGGAAATTTTCTCTACGGTTACATCATTTCCCTGGCGGTTATGCTGGGGATGTTTTTGACGGTGGATTTATTCCTGAATCTGGACGAATTTGCCGAACACAGTGAGCTGGGCATTGGGACGGTATTTGCCAGTATGGCTCATTATTACGGTGCTCGTCTTGTCCTGTGGTTTCGAGATTTAGGGGGGGTAGTCATTGTCATCGCGGCGGTGTTTTCCATGGCGCGGCTGACGCGCAACAATGAATTGATCGCGATTATGGCCTCCGGCGTGAGTCTGAAACGCATTTTGGCGCCGATCTTGTTTTTGGCGCTGGTGCTGACCGGTCTGTTGGTAATTGATCAGGAATTGATCATCCCGCGGCTGACCGGCGAACTGACGCGAAAACAGGATCAACTTCCGGGCGAGGCCTCGTATGACTTGTGGTTCATTGGCGATGCCAACGGTAATTTGGTCTGCTGCTTTCGTTATGAAGAGCGCGAACAAACGATGCATTATCCGCTGATTGTTCTGCGCCAAAAAGAGGGCGACGACACATGGCGGGTCGTCGGACGCATTCAGGCCCAGCGTGCGATCTATGATGCGGCGCGAAAGGGGTGGGTACTGGAAGGGGGACAATTGCTCGGCTCATCGCGAACCGAGGCGCAGCGGTCGGACTTTTCGGACTTCGAGACGGTGGACTTTTATGCGACCAATCTGGATCCGGAGATTTTGCCTCTGCGACGGCGCGAAGGGTTCAAGTCGCTGCTGAGTTTGCGACAGTTGATTGAGCTGGAACAGGACTCCGGTACGCGCCGCACGGAACTGGCCGAGATCGCCGTGCAGAAACACAGCCGCATTACCACGCCGATCATCAATCTCATTATGCTGATGGTCGCGCTGCCGGTGCTGGTCTGCCGCGATCCGAAAAATATGAAAACCGCCATCCTGATTAGTTTTCTGACCACGGCGGCTTGCTTTACCGTGACCTTTTTATCTTCCCTGTACGCAACGGAGGTCTTTTTTGGGCGGGTCCACCCGGCGTTGTTCAGTTGGCTGCCGATTTTCATCTTTTTCCCGATAGCATTGGTCGAAATAGATTCCATGCGGACCTGACGATCTTTTTTCAAACTGTTTTAAGTGGTTTTTGCATTCTTGAGAAAATCTTTCGGTTCAGACCGATAATAAGCGCTAAGTGATGACCTTTGGCGGGAGGGGCGGGAGTGAGCCTTAGTTTCTCAAAAAAATCCCCTATTTTAGCTAAACATCCCATTTTCACATTGCCGATAGCTTCCCTATGGCAATTAAATTGACGAGATTCTTGGAGAACGGAACTATGGAAAGTACCCTTGTTGAACAGCGTAAAGACAGACGTTCTGATTTGGCCTGGCCGGTCAGTGTATGGATTCCGGAGGCCAACCGTTTCTTTTCCGGCAAAAGCGTCAATGTCAGCAAAGGCGGGGCGTATATCAGCCTGCCGATGACCGCGCCGGTTCGCTCCGGCCACGAGGTGGAGGTCAATTTTCCCCGGACGGTCTCGCTGGCCCGTCAAAAAGGGCAATACGCCCGAATCAAAACCGCCAAGGTAATTCGCGTGGAACGCAATGAGATGCTCCGCAACGGGACCATCGGGATGGCGGTTCAATTCTGCGGCCTGTAATTGCAACCCTTGTTACGCGCTGCTTTGCCGTGAGCGGCCGATAAGCCGCTGCGGAGGAAATATTTCATCATTCCGCCCGAAAAACGGCGGTCGAGTGGCGCCGCAACACCTATTGCTCAACTCAAGTCATCTCGACCGGCACGGTTTGCTGCCTGCGACCATTTCGCCCGGCCTTTACTGTCTGAAGTTTACGACCTATCGCAGACTGTCAATCGCGGCTTTAATTTCCGCCTTTTCATGGTAGCCGACCAGGACATGGCGAATGACGCCGGTCGAATCAATAAAGAATGTCGTTGGCAGGCCGGTTACTTTGCTGTAGGGGTCGGGCATCGGTCCGCTGTGCGGGACGACCGGATAATTCATCTGATAGTCTTTGGCGAATTTATTCAGCCGGTCAATGGGTTCGTTGGAAATGCCGAGAATCACCAGTTGATCCGGTGCATAGCTCTGGCGCAGTGCGATCAGATCGGGGATCATTTCCTTGCAGGGCGGGCACCACGTTGCCCAGAAATCCAGTACGATTTTTTTGCCTTTTAGATCGGCAAGGCTCACGGCGTTGCCCTGCAGGTCGGTCATTTTCAAATCCGGTGCCGGTTGACCGACCCAGGCCTGCAGCGGATCGGTTTGCTGGGCCGGCGTCGGCGCCTGGGCTGCAAACGGCGATGTCGAGTCGGGCTGACCTGCCATGCCGCCTTGGGACGGCATCATCTCCATCTGCTGCATGATTTGCTGCTGAATCTGCATCGCGGCGGTGATGACCTCGGTCAGGTGCTGTTTGGGCAGAGCCACACGCGAGGTGATCTTGCCGTCGGCAATGCGGACGCCGGCAGCCATACAGCTTTGCGTTTGAATATCCATGGCTTTGGCCATGGTACTGAACATATCGCCCATTCCCATCGGGCCGACTGTCTGGGCGACCGTTCCCATTAGTCCTTTGACCAGTTTCAGATAGTTGATGCTGACCAGCATATCGGCCTGGCGTGCGGTCGGGCCAAGAATCGTGATGGCTTTTTGCAGTTCGCCGGCAGGGGCGGCGGACGAGGGAGTGTCAATCATACTCTTGATATCATTGAGGGCATTCGGCCCAAATGTGGTGAATATTAAATCGTCCTTGTGGGCCATATAATATGTGAAGCCATCCTGGCCATACATCTGGGTCAGGATATCCAGCTCGTCGCCGTCCTGTTCATTTGAAAAGGTCATCTGAAATCGGTCAATCTGGATAGTCTTATAGGTTTCCATTTGCTGGTCAAACTGGAGGTTCATCGGCAGATCCAGCCCTGCGTAAAAGCTGTTGGCGGCGGCGAAGCCTTCCTGCAGCCCTTCTTTATAAAAGGAAGGATCGGAGGTATGCTGGGCCTGACGCATCATAAACGGCGGAAAACCGGCGGCATAGTTGTAGGAAAAGAACGTCTCACTGCCCATAGCGCCGATGGCTTTTTCCATATAAGCGAAAAACTGATCCAGCCCCTCAGGCAGCGGTTTGTCCTTCGAATTGGCTGCCAGAATAGCGGTGAATTTTTGAAACAGTTTTTCCATCAACGGACGATTGTGCTTCATCACAGCATTGATCGCCGCCGTATCGTCGGCATAGCCTGCCATCATAAACCCCGGACGGGCCTGGGGGTCGGCAATGAGAATTCCGGCTAATTCCGAGCCGTTTTTTGATTGAAAAGTGATGTCCAGATTGGCCACGGCCGGTTCCGGCGTCAGGGCCAATGTCATCGCATCGGCCTGTCCCCAGAACAGTTGGACCGCTTCGGACAGCGCCGGCAACCCTTGCTCGAACATTTCGCTAAAGGCTTCGCCTTGGGGGACCTCCATCATCATCGAACCAATCCCTTCGAGGGCCATCGGGCCGAACAGATCATACAATTGGGCTAAATTGACGAATGCCCATGCAGGGGCGGCAGTCGCCTGAGCGGCTTGCTCGACATCCAGCCGGGTGGCCAGTTTCGCGCCGTTTGCGGCCAGTCGCTGATGCACTTTGAGCAAATTATCTTGATCAAATTCGGGCCCGACCAGGGCGAATTGGCCGCTCGGAGCGGGCATCAGCGCCAGCGGCCCGACCGGTGAGCTGGAAGCCGAAAGCAAGGTCAAATTAGGGGTGTCGGTCGCTGAACAGGCCGGATTTTGAATGAAGTCTTCGTAGCGGGTTACCGGCGCCAGCACGGCCATTTCAACGCCGGTCTCCGAGACAAATCCCACCAGTGAAAAGGTTCCGTTTTTATCGATGCCGGTCAGCATGGGATCGCCGACAATGCCGGCAAGCTGCATATTGGCCAGCATAATCAAACTGACCGGCAGCGGAGAGGCCCCGGCCAAATACTGATCCATCCTGCCCAAAGCGGTATTGAACTGATTGATCCGAACGCAGAACACAACGTCTTCGGGTATCATTTCCAGCAGTGTATCATCGGCGGCCGCCGTTGCAACGGGCTGAAACGGAGCAAACGCCGCTGCCCATACGACGACGGCTGTCAGGGTGAATTGGGTAAGGGTACGTGATTTCATTGTTTTGCCTCCTGATTCTAAAAATGGGTTCTGTTTTCGCTATGTCGGCCCTTCATTATGACGCTTCTGGTATTGCCGCGTTTCAATTATTTTCCGATTATTTTACTGTTTGAACAGGGACAGCAATTCGGGATGCGTTTTCTTATTGGCCGCCAAAACCGGATATTGTTCACCGTTATATTGATCCAAGTCGAATGACGGCAAGGAGTTGCCGTCCAGATCCGTGACCCGACCGCCGGCCTGTTCGACCAGCAGAATGCCTGCGGCAATGTCCCAGAGACGCGCCGAATGGGTCACAGCGCCGATCAGAGCGCCGCGGGCAACATAGGCCAGGTGCAGGGCGGTTGATCCCAGTGCCCGGATCCGGCAGATGCTCATCAACCGACAAACTGCTTGGTCCGTTCGCGGGTTTGCATTGCTGTCGATGCCGAACTGGGCAAACTTGGTGACGCCGTCCTGGCCGGCGGCAACGCGGACGGTGTTAAGCTGAGTATCTCCATCCTGAACAGCGGTGAACATCGACTCGGTTGCCGGATCAAACACCACGGCCACGACAGGGCGCCCTTCAATAAAGGCGGCAATGCTGACCGAAAAACACAACAATCCATTGGCGTAATTATTGGTTCCGTCGATTGGGTCGATCACCCACCAGACGGCCTGGTCGCCTCGCGGCGTCCACTTCAGCGGCTTGCCGTCGGTCCCTTCCTCGGCCAAAAAGCCGTGATCGGGATAGGCTTCTCGAATTCGGTCGATGATGATTTTTTGGCAGATCGGATCGGCCTGCGTGACCAGTTCACCGCCGTTTTTGACGGTTCGACTGACATAGCGCAGTTCTTCCATAGCCCGCTGTCCACCCAAACGGGCCGCAACAACTGCGGCCTCAAGCATTTGGCGCAATTCCGTGTATGAAAGCGTCATTGAAGCTCCTTTCGCCTTGACAATTCATTATACGGTCTCTATTTTAACACCCTTATGCCTGAACGCCAACAGACAAATTCCGGAAATTTAAGACCGAGATGTTCGTTTGCCTGTCGAATCGCGGCGGCGCTGATTTTTATGGCGCTGGCGGCGATAACGGCGGTATTGTGGCTCTCGGCGAAGGGGACGATCCATCTGGGATTCTGGGTGGGGGTTTGCGGGTTCAAACAGCGATACGGCCTGCCTTGTCCGGGCTGCGGCTGGACGCACGCAATGGAAATGTTCGTAACCGGCCATCCGATTCAGGCGTTTACGATTCAGCCGGCGGCGGCTTTTTTTTGTGCAGCGGCGCTGGCGGTCGGGATTTATGCTTTACTTATCGCTGTGTTTGGGATAGAGTTTAACCTTCTGAGCCGTCTGGTCAAGACGGTCGGGATAAAGTATTTAGTGCTCTGCGCAGCGATCATCGTTTTAGCCGGCTGGATGGTCACGCTTTTGCGCGCTGCCATGCAGGGAAACGGATGGTAAGAGATTGAAGATGAAAGCAACAAATACAGTCTGTCTGTTCGCGGCGGCGGGACTGGCCTTGACGCTGGCCGGTTGCGGCGATGCCGGTATCTACGGCAAAGTCAAGCCGGAGTACGACCTGGTCGCCAATCAGGACAAAAAGGTACTGATCTGGGTCGAGGCGCCGCGTTCGGCGGCGGCGGATGTCGATGCCGCCGAGAAGCTGGCCGCTTCGCTTTACGACCATCTGGTCGCACGAGCCAGGATCAAACCCAACAATGTACAGGTTCAGTCCGACAGTCGAACTGCTGCGCCGGACGGCGTCCAGACGCCCGAAGCGGCCGCCCGGCAGGCGGGGACGCAACTGGTGCTGATGGTGCGCATCGAGGAATACGAACTGCTTCCGATGAATATTCGCAATTATCATTTTGGACGTATGGCGACGCGTTCGCTTCTTTTGGATGTTCAGGCCAATCAGCCGGTATGGCCGAAAAGCGGACAAGGCAAAGTCCACGATATTGCCATTGAACTGGGGCAAGGCGACCGGGCGGCAATCTTGTCGCAGATGTCGGCTTCAACGGCACATTGTATTGTGCGAAATCTGTATCCCATCGTAAAAATGTATTACAAAAACTCGGATGAACGCATCTCCATACAGGAGGCGTTCGAAATGGAAACTTTTTAGGAGGCTTCAATGTACAGAATCTTAATCAGCGACAAATTGGCCCAGGAAGGAATCGATTTGCTCAAATCCACGCCGGATTTTGAGCCGGTCGTCAGGACGGGACTGAGCGAGGAGGAGTTGATCAAAATAATTGGCGACTTTGACGGGTTGATTATCCGCAGCGGGACGCAGGTTACCGCCAACGTTCTTGAACATTCCGGCAAACTCAAGGCGATCGCCCGCGCCGGCGTCGGGATCGATAACGTCGATGTGCCGACGGCCACTCGCAAAGGCATCATTGTGATGAACACTCCCGGCGGCAACACGATGAGCGCGGCCGAGCATACGATGGCGCTGATGCTGGCGCTGAGCCGCAATGTCGTGCCGGCCTGCAACAGTCTGAAAGCCGGCAAATGGGACCGCAAAAGTTATACCGGCAATCAGCTCAATAACAAGACGCTGGGCGTGATCGGATTGGGTCGCATCGGCATGGCAGTGGTGCGAATGGCGCTGGGATTTAATATGAAAGTCATCGGCTACGATCCGTTTGCCGCGCCGAAAGAAGCCGAGGAATTGGGCATTGAGGTGACCGATAATCTCGAACGCATCTACAAAGAATCCGATTTCATTTCGCTGCACGTGCCGAAAAACGAGCAGACACTGAATATGATCGGCGCCAAAGAGCTGAAGATGATGAAGCCGACGTGTCGAATTGTCAATTGTGCACGGGGCGGTATTATCAATGAGGATGATCTGTACAATGCGCTGACGTCCGGCACCATTGCCGGTGCGGCGCTGGATGTCTTTTCGAAAGAGCCGCCGGACAATACCCGGTTTACCGAGTGCCCCAATTGTCTGGTCACGCCGCACCTGGGCGCCAGCACCGAGGAAGCGCAGATTGAAGTAGCCGTCGAGGCTGCACGGATCCTTGTGGATGCCATCAAGGGCGGCCCGATTCGCAACGCGCTGAATGCCCCGGCCATGGGCGCCGGAGTTGCCCCGATTGTGTGCCGTTACGCCGAGCTGGCTCAGCGCATCGGTTCGATGATGTCCACCATTGCGCCCGGCCATATTCAGAACATCAAGGTCGAATATCGCGGCGCCATTGCCGAAAAGGCGGTCGAGGCGGTAACGCCTTCCTTTACCATCGGTCTGCTGCAGCCGCATTTCGATACCGTGGTCAATATGGTCAATGTCAGTCTGCTGGCCAAAGAGCGCGGCATCAGCGTCGATGTGACCAAAAACGCCGAAATCAAAGACCTCGAATCGAGTTTTTCCGCGACGGTCAAAACCGACAAGGTCAAACGCACCATTCGCGGCACGGTCTTCGGCGGTAATCTGCTGCGCATTATCGAGATTGACGGCTTCAGCATTGAGGTGACGCCGGAAGGTACAATGGTGGTGATTTTCAATGACGACAGGCCCGGCGTCATCGGCGCCATCGGCACCACGCTGGGCAACCACGGCGTCAATATCAACACGATGGGTGTCGGCCACAAACTGGAAGAAGGCAAAGCGATTCTGGCGGTCAGTCTGGATAAGACGCCGGATGCCAAAGCGGCCGATGAGCTGTCCAAGCTTGAATTTGTCAATGAGATGTACATCTGCAAATTGCAGTAAAGCGTAGGCGAGAATGGAATGACGGCACGAAAGAAGAAGGATTCGAAACAACTGGATTTTGCGTTTGACCCTGTCGATGAGGCGGCGATTGCGGTACTTGACGCGCCGCAGCCCGCCGCCGAGTCGGCTGAGGACGCGGCGGTTTCCGGCGGCGGCGGAAAAAAAAAGTCCCGCCGGGCGCATCAGGCCGCGACCGCCGAGAGTATGGCCGCAAAGCAGCGGGACATCAGCGTTAGCGAGTTTTTCGCTAAAAACCGCCATTTGCTCGGATTTGACAATCCGCGAAAAGCGCTGCTCACGGCTATTAAAGAGGCGGTGGACAACGCGCTGGATGCCTGCGAAGAGGCGCACATTTTGCCGACGGTGTCGGTGACGATTGAAGCCTTCAACGGCAGCGAAAATAAATTTCGGGTCACGGTCAAGGACAACGGGCCGGGGATCGTCGCCAAACAGGTGCCCAATATCTTCGCCCGTCTGCTGTATGGCAGTAAATTTCATACCCTCAAAATGAGCCGCGGCCAGCAGGGCATCGGCATCAGCGCGGCGGGGATGTACGGCCTGCTGACCACGGGTGAACCGGTGCAGATTATCACGCGCACCAATCCCAAAAAGCCGGCGATGCATTATCATGTGCAGATTGATACGACGCGCAACCGTCCGGATGTGATTCTCGATCAGGAGTGCGAATTTGATTTGCCCACGGGCACAAGCGTCACCATCGCACTGGAAGGCCGATATCAAAAAGGCAAGCAAAGTGTGGATGAATATCTGGCGCAGACCGCGATGGCCAATCCGCACGCGACAATCATTTATTGTACACCTGACAGCAATACGGTTGAGTATCCCCGCCAGACGGAGGAACTGCCGTTTATTCCGATGGAAATCAAGCCGCACCCTTATGGCGTGGAACTGGGGGTATTGTTCAAGATGGCACGACAAAGCTCGGCTAAGAAGTTGAGAGACTTTTTGCGTCGGGATTTTTCGCGCGTCAGCGAGCGACTGGCCGGTGAGATATGTAAAAAGGCCAAACTCTCGGTCAACCTCAAACCCGAAAAGATAACGCTCAAAGAAACTGAAAAGCTGTACGATTCGATTAATTCCACCAAACTGCTGGCTCCCCCGACCGATTGCATCGGTCCGATCGGCGAAGAAAAGCTCATCGAAGGACTGAAACGCGTCGTGGAGGCGGACTTTTACTCAAGCTGCACTCGCAAACCCGCGGTCTATCGCGGCAATCCGTTTATTGTCGAGGCGGCCCTGGCCTTCGGCTGTAAAAACGGCAGCGGCAACGGCGATGATAAAGAGCCGCTGATGCGACTGGTTCGATTTGCCAATCGGGTGCCGCTGCTGTATCAGCAATCGGCCTGCGCGACCTATAAGGCAGTGCTGGAGACCAACTGGCGCAATTACGGCCTGAGCCAAAGCAAAGGCGCGTTGCCGGCCGGGCCGCTGCTGATGATGGTGCATATTGCCTCAGTCTGGGTTCCGTTTACCTCCGAAAGCAAAGAGGCCGTGGCTCACTATCCGGAAATCATCAAGGAAATCAAACTGGCGATTCAGGAATGCGGGCGGAAACTGGGCATCCACGTCCGCCGTCAAAAGCGGATTCGGGAAGAAATGGTCAAGCGCAGCTATATCGAGACCTACCTGCCGCATATCGGCCAGGCCCTGCGGGATATTCTGTCACTGCAAGACAAACAAGTGGAGACGCTGGTTGAAAAACTCAAACTGACGCTGGAACATTCACGAAAATTATAGAATCCGAAAACCCCAATTTGTGTTCAGAATTATGTCACAGGAATTGATCATCAGTATCAGCGGGATGCGGGGGATTGTCGGCGAAAATCTCACGCCGGAAATCGCCGCGGCTTACGGGTGCGCGTTTGGTGCATTTTTGCGGGAACGGAAACCGGACAAGAAACTGACTGTGGCGGTGGGCCGCGACTCACGTCCGTCCGGCCAGATGGTTTTTTCCGCCGTTGCAGCCGGACTGGCCGCCGGCGGTGTTAATGTGGTGGATCTGGGCATTTGCTCGACGCCCGGCGTCGGCATTATGGTGCGGCATCTGCACTGCGACGGCGGGGTCATTATTACCGCCAGCCACAATCCGATTCCATGGAACGGCATTAAATTGCTGCTGGACAACGGCATTGCGCCGCCGCGTTCCATGGCCGAGGACATCATCGGCCGGTATCATCAACGCGCGTTTTTCCTGACCGACTCACTGCACTGCGGAAAAATCACCTGCAACGGCCAAACGCCGCGTGTTCATACGGAAAAAGTGATGGCGGTGATTAACCCCGCGCTTATCGCCGAAAAACAGTACAAGGTGGTGCTGGACAGCGTCAACGGCGCCGGCGGGGTGGCGGGACGCTACCTGCTTGAGAAACTCGGCTGCGAGGTGATTCCGCTGAACATCGAACCGACCGGCCTGTTTGCCCATACCCCGGAACCGACGGCTGAGAATCTGACGGATTTGTGCGGCCAGGTCAAACAGCACAAGGCCCACATCGGCTTTGCGCAGGATCCGGACGCCGACCGGCTGGCCATTGTGGATGAGCAGGGCCGTTATATCGGCGAGGAGTATTCGCTGGCGCTGGCGGCCAGGTATGTCTTCAGCAAGCAAAGCGGTACGGCCGCGGCCAATCTCTCGACGTCGCGAATGATTGACGACATCGCCGCCGCCGCGGGCGGCTCGGTCATTCGCACGGCCGTGGGCGAGGCCAATGTCGCTGAGGCGATGCTTCAACATCACTGCATCATCGGCGGCGAGGGCAACGGCGGCGTCATCGATCTGCGGATCGGGCCGGTGCGCGACAGCCTGGTCGCAATGGCGCTGGTGTTGCAGTTGATGGCCGAGACCAGCAAGCCGGTCGGCAAACTGGCCGACGAGATCGGCAACTATGTCATGGTCAAGACCAAATATCCCGCCGACAAACAGCAGGCTCAGGCGATGATCGAAAAAGCCAAAACCGTCTTTGCCGAGGCTCGCATGGATACAACCGATGGGTGCCGATTGGATTTGCCCGACGGCTGGATCCATATTCGCACCAGCAACACCGAGCCGATTATGCGCATTATTATGGAAGCCAAAGATCCCGACACCGTGCGCCGCTGGACCGAACAGATTGAAACCATTCGCAAAGAGGTCTTGTAGCTTATGCACTATGACCGCCGACAGGATGATGCTTCGATTTGCCGCATCACATGGGTCGGTTTGTGGGGCAATCTGGGGTTGGCGATTATCAAGACGGCCACGGGGCTGCTGGGCGGCTCGCTGGCGCTGGTGGCCGACGGCTTTCATTCGTTTTCTGATTTGGCGACCGACATCGCCGTGATTTTCGGCGTCTATTTCGGCGGCAAAGCGCCGGATCACAACCATCCTTATGGTCACGGACGAATAGAAACCTTTTCCGCCGCCTTTGTCGCGGCGGCGTTGGCGCTGGTCGGCGTCGGGATGATTTACAAAGCCGGCAGAGATATCGCACAGATGCATTTGCCCGGCGGATCGGATTCCGTCGTACCGGGTATGGCGGTCTTTACAGCGGCCATCCTGTCCATCGGCGTCAAAGAAGCGCTGTATCAATGGACGCGGCGCGTTGCAATCAAAACGCACAGCACAGCGCTCTACGCCAACGCCTGGCACCATCGCAGCGACGCCCTCAGTTCCATCGCCGTGCTGGCCGGGGCGCTGGCGGTGCGGCTGGGGTACGCATACGGCGATCCGCTGGCGGCGCTGGCGGTGGCGCTGATGATTATCCTGGTCGCGGTGCGCATTATCGGCGATTGTTTTAGTGAATTATCCGAAAGGGCGGTTGACCGCCAAACACTCCGGCAAATCGAAAATGTCATTCAGTCGGATGAGCGTATTTGCCAATGGCATCGGTTAAGGACACGCAGCGTCGGACGTGAAATTTTCATTGATTTACACATTTTGGTCGAGCCGCAATTAAACATCGCCGAGGCTCACCGTATTGCCGATACGCTGGAAAGCAATCTGCATGAGCAAATCCCGCGTCCGATCAATGTCATTGTTCACGTGGAGCCGGATTTGCCGGAATTGCGAAGATAAGACGGCAGGGCCTTTCCCGAAAAAACCGGAAAATTTGTGTGAAATACGGAAATGGTCGATACAATACAACAAATTGAAGTGTTTTGAATATCATCAACCTCTATTTGTTGAGGGGATTTATGAAGAAAGGGTATGTTAACTGGAAACTGGTTTTGGTATTGGTTCTGGGGATCGCGGCCATCGGGGCAACGGTGGTCGGCCTGCGAAAATTCAATCGAACGCAGCGTGCCGAACAGGGCCTGGCAAAGGGGCTTGCGGCCTATGAAGAAAACCGCTGGCGCGAGGCGGCCTCCGGCTTGGGGCAATATCTGAGCGTCCATCAGTCCGATGTTGATGTTCTGCTGAAATATGGCCACGCACAGTCCCGCATTCAGCCTTTTCGGCGCGAAAATTACGCCCAGGCCGTGAATGCTTACCGCACGATCCTGCGGATTGACCCGACGCATCCCGAAGCGACCGAATCGCTGATTGATTTGTATCTTCAGGCGCAGGTCGCCGGTGAGGCGGAGTTGATCGCAACGCGCTTTCTTGAGCAGCAGGACGACAGCGGCATTGCTCGGCGACTGGCGACAGCTTTGGTGATGCAGCGTAAATTCGAACAGGCCGCCGAACTGCTTACTGAGCTGGTGGAGCGTGAACCGTCCGAAGTGACGGCGTATGAGTTGTTGGCCCACATTGCTGAACAGCAGCCGGATTTACTTGAGAAAACACCGCGCCAATGGATTGATGAGGCAGTTCAAAACAATCCCGACAAGGCGCAGGCGTATATTCTCCGCGCGGGTTTTTTAACGCGGACCGGACAGCGTGAAGAGGCGATAGGCAGTCTTCAGCAGGCCGCTGCCTGTGATTTGTCCGACAATCAAACGCATTTGGCGCTGGCGGCGGCCTGGCTGCGTCTGGACGCGATGGAACAGGCTGAGGCGCATCTGGATGCGATTTTTGCCAAAAATCCGCAATTGCCGGAATTATGGCAGCTTCGGGCGGTGGCCGCGGCCCGACGCCGAGATCCCGACACGGCGATTCAGACGGCGCGTGAAGGGCTTGAGCATCTGGGCGTCAACAATGTCGTCTTTTTGCCCTATGCGGTGGAGTTGTTTTTAAGCGCCGGCGACCTTGAGTCCGCCCAGAGTGCGATGGATAAGTTGCAGGAAACCGAGCTTAATCCGGGGCTGACGTGTTATCTGAACGGGCTGCTGGCCGAACAAAAGGGCGATTGGCCGCGAGCGATGGAGCAATGGCGCGAGGCGCTGGTTCAAAATTACACCTCCGAATCGGTTTATCTGAAGTTGGCCGAAGGCGCGTTGCGTTTGGAAGACCGCACCAGCGCCATCGAAATCCTTCGGCGTTACATCAACCAGAATCCCCGTTCTTTTACCGCCCAATTGATGCTGGCTCGTATTTTTGTTGACATGCGCCAATGGGCCGAGGCGTCTGAATACGCCGCCGCGGCGGTGCGGCTCAACCCCGATAGCCCCGAGGCGCAAAGCGTGCATATGCGATGTCGCATTGAAATGCTCAGTGCGCAGCCGCAGATGCAGCAGCGCGTTGATCAGTTGCTCGAAGAACTGATCGCTGCCGAGGATTCGCTTCAGAATCGCTTACTGGCCTTTCGGATTGCCCTGAATCGTCAGGACTGGCAAAAGGCTCAGGCGGTGCTGGACGTGGTTAATGATCGTTTCGGACAGACGGTGCAGGCGCGAATTGCCGAGGCGGAATATGCATTACGGCGTCAGCAGGTTCAGCAGGCCGCCGAGATTCTCGATCAGACCATTGAGCAATTCCCGCTGGCCTCCGAGCCGGTGATATTAAGAGCGGCTCTGTTGACCGATGCGGATGAAATTCTCAAGGCCCTTGTCCTTTTGCAGGAAGCCGAAGCGCGGATGGATGGGCAGGATCAGCGAAAGGTACAGCTCTGGATGGGCAACCTTTACCGCCGCACGGGGCAGATTGAGGATGCCGTTAATCTGTTTAGAAAGCTGGCCGAGCAAAATCCGCAGGATATTCTTGCGCGTCGTCAGTTGCTCGCCCTGAGACGTAATGACGCCGATCTGGACCAATTGCAGCAATGGGTCGATCAGATCAAGGCGATTGAAGGCCAGGCGGGCCGGCTGTGGAAAATTGAACAGGCCTCTGTCTGGATGACGCGGGGCGATTTTGAAAGCCGCTATCCTCAGATTATCGCTTTGATGAATGAGAATCTGACCGCCAATCCCGACGACCGGCAAAGTGTGATGCTATTGGCTGCCGCCCATGAACAGGCGGGCAATTTACGGCTGGCCGTGTCGCTGTATCGGGATACGCTGACTCGACATCCCGGCGATGTGGATTTGGCGATTGCGGCGATGGGGGCCATGTATCGCGCCGAAGAATACCGTCAGGCCGAACAATTGCTGGCCGATCTGCTGGCCGCCGGTCACGCCGATCCTCGGCTCACGCAGCTTGAACTGCAAAGCCATCTTCGGCAAGGGCGTTTGGATACCGCTGAAAATCTGCTTGAAAAAATGATTGCCGCGAATGTAACCGACAGCAGCGCCAAGTTGTCGCTGGCTTTATTGAAAACACGCAGCGAACAATACGACGAAGCTAAGACGCTGATTGACGAGCTGATTGACGAAAATCCTGATACGGCTGTGTCACACGCCGCTTTGACGGACTGGCATTTACGTCAGGGGCAGCAGGATCAGGCGCTGGCAGTGTGCAATCGCTTTCTCGAACAGCACGACAACGTGGACGCCTATCGCCTCCGCGCCCGCGTGCTGCTTGCCCTGGGTGAGACGGAACGGGCGATCGAAGATATTCAACAGATCGTTCATCGCGCCGATGACAACGTGGGTGTCTGGCTGAATATCAGCGAATTGTATGGGGCGTCCGGACGTCCGGAACAGGCCCTTGACGCGGCGCGTAAGGCATTGAGCCTTCAGCCGGATTCATTTGATGCCCAAAAGCAGACCGCGACGCTTTTGCTGGTCAATCCTCTGACCCAGCAAGAAGGGATGGGGCTTCTTGAAAAAGCCCTCGCCCAGCAGCCGCGCGACGTGCAGTTGCGCCTGAGGAAAGCGGCGCTGCTGTTGGATCAGGGCGGCGGCTCGACCGCCGAGGCGGTGCAGATTTTGAACGCGCTGGTCAATGAGTTCCCGCGGCTGGAGCAGGCCTGGGCGATGCTGTCCGAGTGGTATCTGCGAAGCAGTCAGCCGGGCATGGCGATGGATACCGTGCTTCGCGGGCTGGCGGTGCTGCCTGAAAGTCGCGCGTTGTTGGTTGCAAAAGCGCGCGTGGAGGCTGTCCGTTCGCCGTCGGTGGCGCTGGAAACGCTCAATCAGTTGGCTCGTCGATTTCCGGACGATCCCGCGATAACGGAAATGCGGGTGCAGACGTTGCACCGTGTCGGGAAATCGGAGCAGGCTGTCGGTGTTCTTCGCGACTGGCTGGCGGCTCATTCGTCAGAAGACGCAAGTACCGTTCGAATCCAACTGTCATTGATGGATTTGCTTTATGAAAGCGGGTTCGCTGACCAAGCCGCACAAATTTACGAGCAGCTTGCCGCCGATGAGGGCGCCTCGGCGGCGGCGATGATCCAGTGGCTGGGTTTGATCAGTAAAACGGCCCCGGCCGAGCAGATGACGGCGGTATTCCGTCGGTGGTATGACGATCATCCTCAGGGGGGCGCAGCGGTCCTGCCGGTCCTGCAGAATCTGCTGGCTGCACAAACCGACCAAGCGATCGAGGCCGCCGAGCAGATTTTGATGCGGGTTCAAAGCCGTGAGCCGGACAGTCCCGATGCGGCTTACGGAATGGCGATGCTCCGACATATGACCGGCCGCAAACGAGACGCGGTACCGCTTTACGAACGGGCGCTGCAGCTTCAGCCTGACAATGTTATCGCGACGAACAATCTGGCGTGGATACTCAGTCAGGATATGGGACAGCACGACAGGGCGCTGGAACTGGCCGATAGGGGGCTGGCACGAAGTCCCAATTATGCCGATTTGCTGGATACCCGCGGAGCGATTTATTCCGCGATGGGCCGGTATGAGGAGGCCGCACGGGATTTCCAAAAAGCAGCCGAACTCTATCTGGATACGCAAACTCAAAAGACGGCCACTGTTTTCAATTTGGCCAAATGTTTGCGACAGTTGGGGAAAAATGAGCAGGCAACTTCAGAATTATATCGGGCGCGGGAACTTGATGAACGAATCGGCGGCTTGGATGCGGAACAAAAAACGCAGTTGGCGGATTGGTTGAATGAACGATAAGTCTATATATAAAAAATAGATATATTTATAAAAGAAAACGAACAGCCGGGGACGGACAAAAAAAGATAAAAATAGGTCAAAATAAAATCAATATATTTTTTACAAAATTCGTTTTTTTTTCTTGAAATTATTTAGCCAAGAGGGTAAAGTAAGACGTAAGAAAATCTATTGAAATTCGATGCGGAGAAAATAAAATTTCGCGGAGGGCGAGAGAACTCTTGCAAGGAGTTCCCAAGCCGAAAAAGATTCTGCTCAGTCGCCCTCTTTGTCATTAGATAAATGTAGATGGCTTATGCTGTCCCGTGGAGATAGGATAAGGATACAGACGACAAGTAAGATCAATAGGGATGTGCTTTTTCAGGAAAGGGAGAAGATAATGAAAACGCGAACGATGATGACACTTCTGGCTTGTGTGGTAATGGGTGCAGCGCCTGCGTTCGCAGCCGAAACCGTCTTTACGCTGGGTTCAGAGGACGATGTGCTGGGACTGGATCATTACCGTGCTTATACGTGGGGCATTGATTTGGGGTTCAGTACAACGGATACGCCGATTACGGAGTTTGTGCTGACATTCGAGGGGATATACAATTACAACACCGCTCCGAACATTTTGTATGTTCATTTACTGGACGACGTAACTCATTCAGGGTTGATGATTCAGCGAGATCGACAGGCATTCGGTAATTTCTTCGAAGGGCGCGGTACATTTGTCGGAACATGGACGGATGATCGCGACGAGAAGGAAAAGATAGACAATCCTCAATCGCTTGTATTCGAATTCAGCAAGATTACAGTCGGCAACCGGACTCTTGTGGACATCTTGAATGAGTACGGAGCAGGCGGCTACGTGGGGATCGGTCTGGATCCGGATTGTCTTTACAAAACTAATGTTACTGGTTTTGTTAAGACGGCAAGCGCACCGCCGGCGACGGCGATTGTTCCGACGCCAAGTGCCATTGTCCTGGCGGGGATCGGGACGACGGTGGTCGGACTGCTTCGCCGACGCAACAAGGCGGCATAGAGCCTTGCTTATTTTTATAGTGGAGGTTTCTATATACGAGCGGGAAGAAAACGTTTACTAAATTCATCTCTTTGAAACAACGGAGATCAGACAGGATGTTCACACCTCGTTTCTGAGTTCACTAACTGCGCCAAGGGGAGAGAGTTCAAAACGGTGCGAAAAAAAAGGAAAGTGGGGTGTTGTATGGATGCGTTTAAGAGGTACCTGCCGGTTCTTATTGCTCTGGCAGTCTTTCCTGTGGTTTGTTCTGCCGCTCCAACCTATTCCGGTTCGCTCACTTGGAGTACTGGGATTACTGCTTCAGGTGTGTTGCAAGACAGCGGTACAAACTTTAGCTGGGAGGTCTGGCAAAACTATCAAGGTTCAGGTATGTGGTTTTATGAATACACCTTTTCCGTGTCGGAAACGACTCAGGGTGCGGGTATTAGCCACTTGATCCTTGAAACCAGCGAACCGACGTCTCCAATAGAGTTCACGGATGTGTTTCCTATTAATTTTGAGGATGGCAATCCCAAAACTCATCTGTCGTCCTCTCCGGGAAATCCCGATATGCCTGCCGATGTCTATGGAATCAAATTCGAATTGGATGAGTTGGGTGACACTCGAGAGTTTACGTTTAGTTTCTATTCCCTTCGTAATCCGATGTTAGGCGATTTCTATTCCAAAAGCGGGCAAGGAGCGGCTTGGAATATCAATTTCGGCGATGGAAACAACAGCCATGATCCCGAAGATTTGGCCAACGCCGATACACTGGGCAAGATTGTTGTGCCCAATACAATCACGGTGATTCCTGCTCCCGGAGCGATTTTGCTGGCGGGATTGGGGACGACGATGGTCGGTTTACTGCGCCGCAGACGTCAAGTCTGACAAGATATATGAGTAACATTTCGGCAGGGTTGATGAAAAGTCTGAATGCGGCAATTTAACCTGCATTCACGTGAGGAAGGTGATTTATGGACAAGGCCGGGTTGCACGGATGCCCGGTCTTTTTTTTGCGCATCAATAAGCCAAAACCCATCAGCTCAGCTTCGCTGCGGCGGCCGTGGCGTTGCATTGATTGCGGGTGGGTTACGTTTACGCCTAATCAAGATATTTCTTATCCAGCCTTAGAACTTAATCGGGTCGGCATTTTTGTGCTACAATAGAAAAACTTCTTGTTTTTTATGTACGGTGTTCAAAATGCAAAATCGTAAGCCGTTGAATCAATTAGGTTCCGATCCAGTTAGAAACAGTGTGTTTTTTGTCATTTAAATTTGTTTCGGATTTCGAAATTCGTATTTCGGATTGGGTTACGGCTCCTAAGCATGTATTTTCTTATTTTTACTCAAAAAACAAAAATTTTCATTCAGGTTTGTCGCAGAGGATTATTTTTATATAAGGAGTGGCGCCAAATGAAGAATGAATTTTGAAGGATGAGAATTTGGATTTTAGAGATAGCCAACGCCCTGTATCAAGGCATGAGTTGTTCTTTAAGTTGTATGGGAACTGTCAAAACCGTCTGTATGTGTTTTTGTATATGATGGTTCACAATGAGAACGACGCGGAAGACCTATTGCAGGAGACCGTAACGTCCCTGTGGGAGCGATTTGACAAATTCCGTCCGGATTCGAATTTTACTGCGTGGGCGATGACCATTGCCCGCCGAAAAGCCATTAATTTTCTCAAAAAAAACGCGCGGTCAAGGCCGCATTTAAGCGATGGTTTTTATCAGCAAATCGCTGAACTGGAAATCGAGGAAGACGATCTTTCAGAACGCGCAGAGGCCTTGAAACACTGTCTGCAGCGGCTCCGAGAAATTGACAGACGGCTTTTACTGATGCGTTATGAACGAAATATTTCGATGGTCAAGATCGCAGAGATTTTCGGTCGTTCCACCAACGGCATCTACCATACCATGTCGCGGATTCACAGTGTGCTGCAGCAATGTATTCATAGACTTTTGACAACGGGACACTCGGGATGATGGCCGATCAGGAACAACACGAATTAAGCCGTTTGATTCTGGAACTGGTTGACGGTTATATCAGCGATGAACGACTGGAACTGCTCGATCGGCGGCTCATGGAATCAAACGAGGCGATGACGTTTTATTGCGATCATATGAAAAACGCCGTATTGCTGAAACGCCGCATTCAACTGTATCTGGCCTCGTCAAGCCCCTGTCAAGATAAGCGTGTATGGAAGGCGCTGGCAATCAGTGAAAAAACCGCTCCCGGGATAACCCTCAAACGGACAAAACATCGCTCTGACAGGTTTTCGGATGTTGTGTCCGATTCCACCGCAAAGACTTCTCACATCAGCAAATTGTTTCTGTATTCCGCGATTCTTTCGACTGCAGCATTTATGCTGATTCTGGCGTATGTGAATTACTGGGCGCCGCCGGCGACTCAATCGGTTGCCACCCTGGTGGATTCGGTCGATGTGCGGTGGGCTTTGCCGAGTGAAGCATTTAATGTCGGCAGCCGTTTGAAAAATCGTTCCCATGTGCCGCGCTTGGCCGAGGGTGTCGTTAAGGTGGCATTTGATTACGGGGCGGAAGTGATTATCGAAGGCCCCGCCGAATTTGAACCGGAGTCGGCGGTGTCCTTTCGGCAAGCGAGAAAAAAATGAATTTATTCGGGGGCGGCGGTGCTTTGGAGCTGTCTCTTATACACATCTCCGAGCCCACGAGACCGTACTAGATCTCGTATGCCGTCTTCTGCTTGA
>OMKS01001042.1_pt1 | contig 25368 bp, 25 predicted proteins | sample 1674721 | NCBI WGS metagenome assembly OMKS01 (sample SAMN06264996, study PRJEB25208) | sediment metagenome | isolation source: hot spring sediment | place: USA: California | collected 2014-09-02
ATCACCATGGCCGCGGCCGCGCCGAACCCCACCACTCCGGTATAGAGCATGGTCAGGGTGATGGCGATGGTGGCCGAGGAGCTCTGCATGATCGCGGTGAGCAACAGCCCGGCCAGGCCGTAAACCCAAAGGCCGAGATCGGGCAGGGCCGAGATATCGATAACGGCGGTCAGATCCTCTACGCTGCTCTTCATGAAATCCAGGCCATGAAAGAGGAAGCCGAAAGCCACCAGCAGTTTGCTGATATTGACGTAACGGGGGGAGTTGGCCAGCAGGATCAGCCCCAGCCCGCCGATGCCGATCATCGGCAGGGCGAAGGTCTCGATCTGGAATTTGAAGCCGAAGACCGCCACGATCCAGGCGGTCATGGTGGTACCCACCTTGGTGCCGATCATCACCGCCACCGCGTTGGCCAAACTCATCAGCCCGGCCCCGGCGAAGGCCAGCACCATCAGGGAGACCGCCGAGGAGCTTTGCAGGATGGCAGTACTGACCACCCCCGAGAGGATCCCCCGCAGCCGGCTGCCGGTATATTTCCGAATCAGGGATTTAAAAGCCCGGCCGGAGAGGAGCTTGATCGACTCCTCCATCATAAACATCCCGAAGAGGAAGATCCCCAGGCCGGCCAGCAGCCGCCAGATATCAAGATGCTCGAAAACGGTCATAATCAGCGCAACCTACATAGTGGTATAATGAGGACCGCCGCCCGCCTCGGGCACCGTCCAGCGGATATTGTCGTATGGGCATTTGCGCTGACAGGTCTTGCAGTGGAGGCAGTTGGACGGATTGGCCGGCCGGGGCTGATCTCCGATCCGCTCGTAAACTCCGGCCGGGCAGAAGGTGATACAAGGCGCTCCGTACTGGGCCAGACACCGCTCCCGGCAGATAGCCGGATCACCGATCAGCAGATGGCAGGGCTCATCCTCGCGGTGGGCGGTCAGAGCCAGGGCGGTAAAGGCATCCTTGTCAAAGGGCCGGGAGGGCTTTAAGGGGTAGCTTCCGCCACCGAGATGGGTATAGTCCGGGGCGACCTTAAATTGGGGCAGCAAGCGGCCCAGCAGGGCCAGTCCCATCCCGGCCAGGGTGCCGAACCTGGCGATGCTCTGGCGAAAATTTTTAGCTTCCGCCATCTCGGCCAACACCCCCGCCCGCTCTAGGCCGGCGGTGTAATTCACGGCCAGGTTTTCCGGAGCCGCCGACGCGGCCACCGCCTCGGCGGCGGCGATCCCGGAGTGGATGGCGTTATGCAGGCCCTTGATCTTGAGCATGTTGACCAAGCCGGCGGCATCGCCCAGCAGAACCACGTTGCCCCGGCCGATGGCGCCATCATAGGGGCTGCGGGGCACGGCATAAAGACCGCCCTCGGGGATCATCTTGGCTCCGGCCTCCTCCACCGTGCCGCCGGCGATATAGCGGGCCACCGCCGGATGGGCCTTGAACAGGGTCAGGGCGTCCTGGGGGTTGAAATCGTGATAGGGGTAGTCGAGCCCGGCGATAATCCCCACCGCCAGGCGGTTGTCTCCCATGGGATAGATGATGCCGCCTCCGAAAATATCGGGACCGGCAACCGGAGTCCAGAGGGGGTAGCCCATGGCGTGGACCACCCGCTCGGCGCTGAACTGCCGGTACTGCTCGGCGCTGACCCGGATCAACTCCTTGACCCCCAGGGAGTAGAGCTGCTCCCCGGCCCGCCGCAAACCGGCGGCGGCGATAAATTGTTCACTGAGCAGCCCGTCGCAACCCTCGGCCAGCAGAATAAAATCGGCGGCGATGGTTTCCCCGGCCAGAAAGTTGACCTGGGGCTCCCCCGTCCGATCACGGCCCTGATCCACCAGCCTCACCCCGCCGGCCCGGCCGGTCGCCGGCTGCCAGAGCAGTTCGGCGGCGGCAAAACCGGGCAGCACTTCCACCCCGATTCCGGTGGCGATTCCACTCAACCAGGCAACCAAACGGCTGACCGAACAGATATGGTCCCCTTCGTGAATCATACGGCCGTAGCCCAGGCCCAACAGACGAGCCAGCTTGAGCAGCGGCCGCAACTGCAGGGAGCCGCGGGCGGTGAGCAGCAGCACATCGTCGATCTTGACCCTGGCCGGCAGAGCCTCCCGGGCGGCCGGGGTTTCCCGCCACTCGGGCAGCAGGGGGTCCAGCAGGCGGGCCAGGCATTCCGGCTCCAGCACCGCCCCGGAAAGGGCGTGGTTACCGGGGGCGGCCCCCTTGTCGATCACGCAGACTACCAGTTCCGGCTTGAGCCTTTTGATGGTGATCGCCGCCGCCAGCCCCGCCGGGCCCGCCCCGACGATCAACACGTCAACCTTGCTGAAATCCTCGCTTGCCTGGCTCATACTGCATCCTTTAGGGCACTGATAAGTTCGGGAAGCACCTGCTCGGCCCTGCCCACCAGGTAGTAGTCACACTGTTTGAAGATCGGAGCGTGGGGATCGGCGTTGATCGCCACGATGGTGCCGCTGCCCGCCACCCCGATCATATGCTGGATCGCCCCGGAGATCCCGACGGCGATATAGAGTTTGGGCCCCACCGCGGTCCCGGTCTGTCCCACTTGAAAGGCGCGTTCGACAAAACCCTGCTCCACCGCCGCCCGGGACGCGCCCTTGCCCACCTTGACCTTACAGCTCTTCCCCACTGCCGCCGCCAGTTGATCCAGCAGCCGGGCGAAGTTGTCCTTGCTGCCCAGCCCCTTGCCGCCGCCGATGATCACTTCACAGTGGAAATCAACCTTGGTCCCGCCCTGTTCACGGTGCAGGATCCTGAGGCTTAAATCCTCGGCGCCGATCGCCGGGCACCCCCGTACGATCTCGCCTTTACGGGCAGGATCGGGCGGCAGGCGCCGCATCACCCCGGGCCGGGCGGTGGCCATCTGGCAACTGGAATTGCGACTGCAGATGGTGGCCATCACGTTACCACCCAAGGCCGGCCGGGTCTGCATCAGCACCGCCAGCTGTTTTTTCCGGGTAACGTCGCGGATGGCCAGTTCGGTACAGTCGGCGGTGAGACCGCAACCAACCCGGTAGGCCACCATGGGAGCCAGAACCCGGCCCTGGGGGGTGGCCCCGAAGAGAAAGATCTGGGGGCGGTGGGCGTTGAACAGCTCGGCCACCACCTTGCGCCAGCTTAAGGGGTCGAAGCTCGCCAGCAGCGGATCCTGGGCCAGATAAACCCGGTCAGCTCCGGCGGCGATCAGCTCCGGGGCCAACTTCTCCACCCCCTGACCCAGCAACACCACCCCCACCGGCACCTCCAGGGAGTCCGCCAGTTCACGGGCCTTGCCGGTCAACTCCAGGGTGGCGGCATTGATCGCCCCATCCTCATCCCGCTCGGCCATTACCCAAACCTCGCCCTGGTAGGCGGTGGCGGTATGGGCCAGGCCATCAAGCATCTCGGCGGCGATCTTGGGGGAGAGCTTAAGGGCCGGGTCAGCCAGGATCTCCTCCCGCAACTCGGTGGTCACCTGGCCGGGGCCACTGATCTTCCGGGCAGCCAACAACTCCGCCAACTTCCTGAAATCGGAACACTCTTTTTCGGTGCCCTCAAAGGAACGATCAAACCAGGAGGAACGGCGGGCGGGCAGACGATAGACCCCGAGGTCCTCGACGGGCACACCGCCCTCACTCACCCCCCTGCCCTCTGCCAGAGTATCCCGCACCACCCGGGCCAGTTCGGCCGCCGTGTCCACCTGCCTGACCAGACGGCTGGTCTTGGGCGGCGGAAAAACCCGGATCACCCTGGTCTTGGAGCCGGCGTTACCCATGGCGGTGGGTTTGACATCATCGGCCCCCCACTGGATCAGGCTTTCGCGATTGGCCCGGCGGGTGGCGGCAAACGAGGGATAGAGGGGGTACTCATATTTGGCCACGGTGATCACCGCCGGCAAACGCAGGCCCTCCACCACTTGGGCTCCGCCGGAGATGATCTGGCGGAACCGAAACCGGCCGTCCCGAAACTCCACCCCGGTGGCATAGGGGATACAGGTGATCCCCAACTCCTCGGCAATCTGGGGCGGCACCTGGGCGGTATCCCCATCCACCGACTGCATCCCGCAAACCACGTAGTAATCGTCGGAACCGGCCAGCATCTCAGCCCGGATCTTAAGGATGGCATGGGCCAGGGGATTGGCGGTGGCCGGGGTATCGGCCCCCCCCAGAGCCCGATCGGTGAGCAGTACCGCCGAATCCGCGCCCCGGCTCAAGCCGTAACGCAACACCTCGGCGGCCATGGGCGGCCCCATGGAGAGACAGATGATCCGGCCCTGACGATCGCCGGCCAGCTCCTTCATCCGCCGGGCAAAGGCCAAGGCCTGGGCGTCCAGCTCATTGATCACGCTGGCCAACCGCGAACGGATCAGGTTCCCGGTTTCCGGATCGAAGGCGTTGTCGGTGATCCGGGCCACATCCGGCACCTGTTTGACCAAAACGATATAATCACTCATGGAACGAGCCGCTCCCGCGTAGAATTTTCCTCGTGCTATCTCTCACAAAATAGTTGAATTGGGCCGATTACGCACGGAGTTTCCCCACTCTTACTCCAGAGCCAGGGCCAGTTGCCGGAAGAAGACCCGACCGGGAATCAGCCGGGCGCCAAGCCGCATCATGTGATCGCTCTTCACCTGGCAGTCGATCATCACGCAGCCGGCCCGGCGAAGCCCAGCCACCAAATGGGCCAGGGCCGCCTTGGAAGCGTCCGGCATCCGACTAAACATCGATTCGCCAAAAAAAATCTTACCCAGGGCCACCCCGTAAACACCACCCACCAGTTCGTCATCCCGGTAACACTCCACCGAATGGGCATGTCCCAGTTCATGGAGTCGGCAGTAGGCCTCGACCATCGCCTCATCCAGCCAGCTTCCCTCCTGCCCCGGCCGGTGAATTTCGGCGCAGGCCCGGATCACCGCCCCAAAATCCCGGTTTATGCTGAAGCGGAAAAAACCCTGACGCAGCTTGCGGGCCAGGCGGCGGCTGCAGTGAAACTCCTCGGGCAACAAAACCAGCCGGGGATCCGGGGCCCACCAGAGGATAGGCTCCCCCGGCGAGTACCAGGGGAAAATCCCCAACCGGTAGGCCAGCAACAGGCGTTCCGGCTTCAGGTCTCCACCCACCGCCAGCAGGCCGTCGGCCCGGGCCAGGTCGGGGGGCGGGAAAAACAATCTATGGTCCAGCTGAAATACCGGCATGATTTTACAAAAATGTCATTAGTGGCAATCTTGTTTTCCGCACGATTACAAAATCGTCAAACAGCCGCCCCCCAACGAGTACCACGGACCCAGGAGCTAGCGGCTTTTATTGTCTCATTTTTTCAAAGCGTTGACCAGCCAAGCCGGAATGTTCGTGGCCACTGGCACGCTTTTTGATCATGGACCCGGCCGGCACGGGACGGTAATCCCGGTTCCCCGCGAACCGGACAAACAAAGCAAGGAGGAGTTCAAGATGAAGAAAATCGAAGCAATTATCAAGCCCTTTAAGCTGGACGCAGTCAAGGAAGCCGTGACCGCGCCGGGGGTCCACGGCATGACGGTCAGTGAAGTCAAGGGGTTCGGCCGGCAAAAGGGTCTCACCGAAATTTACCGGGGGGCCGAGTATGTAGTGGATTTCGTAGCCAAGGTCAAGGTGGAAATCGTGGTCGAAAGCGAACGGGCCGAACAGGTGGTGGACACCATCGTCAAAGCGGCCCGCAACGGCAATATCGGCGACGGCAAGATCTTTGTCTCCCCGGTGGAGAAGGTCTGCCGGATCCGCACCGGGGAGTTGAACCAGGACGCCATCCAAAACGAAAAAATTTTAAGTAACCTGCGAAGGAGAGCAACTGTCATGAAAACAAGCAAACTGAGCAAAATCGGCGTCCTGACCAGCCCTGCTGCTGGCGGGTGACGGCGACGCCCTTTACACCGCCAACAACGCCATCGGCCTGCTGACCTACGCGGTGGTGGGGTTCAATCTGATGTATCCCGGGGATTTTTTCCAGGGCTCCTGGTTGGGCTTTGCCGGCTTCGGCATCGGGGTGGGACCGGAAGATCTCAAAATCATCGAGGAGGGGGTGGGGGTTTACACCTACTGGACCGATTTTATTTTCCAGGCGATCTTTGCCGCCACCGCCGCGACCATCGTTTCCGGCGCGGTGGCCGAGCGGATCAAGCTCCACAGCTTCCTGATCTTCACCACCATCTACGTGGCCCTGATCTACCCCTGGCTGGGCAGCTGGCAGTGGGGCGGGGGCTGGCTCGACGGGATGGGGTTCTATGACTTTGCCGGCTCCACCCTGGTCCACTCGGTGGGCGGCTGGGCCGCCTTGGCCGGAGTGATCGTCCTGGGCCCGCGGCTGGGCAAATATGTGGGCGGCGGCATCCGGCCGATACCCGGGCACAACATGCCTCTGGACACCATCGGGGTCTTTCTCCTCTGGCTGGTCTGGTTCGGCTTCAACGGCGGCTCGGTACTTTCCGCCGATCCGGCCATGGTATCCTATGTTTTCGTGACCACGGCGCTGGCCGCCGCCGCCGGGGTAGTAGCCGCCATGCTGGTCTCCTGGCTGGTTACCAGCAAGCCCGATCTGACCATGGCGCTTAACGGTGCCCTGGCCGGCCTGGTGGGCATCACCGCCGGAGCCGATGTGGTCGGTGTGAGCGGGGCGGTAATTATCGGCCTGATTGCGGGCGTCCTGCTGGTTTTCTCGATTCTGCTCCTGGATCGCCTGAAGCTCGACGACCCGGTGGGGGCCATCTCGGTCCACCTGACCTGCGGAGTCTGGGGCACCCTGGCGGTGGGGATCTTCGCCGCCGAGCACTCCCTGCTGGTGCAGTTGCTGGGGGTGGTAGCCTACGGCGTGGCCGCTTTCGTCGCCGCCCTGGTGATTTTCCTGGCCCTTAAGGCCACCATGGGGGTACGGGTAAGCGAAGAGGAAGAGCGGCGCGGGCTCGACATCACCGAACATGGCATGGAGGCCTACTCCGGGTTCGAGATGGACCCCTCATCCTAAAACAGAACCGGCGGCACGGCAGCAGACCTCACTCTGCCGTGCCGCCGCCTGGTTTGGCTTTACCTGGCTGGCTTGCCACCCAATTCTCGGGAGACTGATAATATGAAATTTCTGGTATTGCAGCACGGAGCCTGGGAAGGGCCGGGACAGTTCCTGCTCGATTCGGCCCAGCGGCTCAGGATCGAACTGACGATCTGCAAGGTCTGGCAGGAGCAGATCCCCGACCCCCTTAAAGGGTTCGACGCCATGCTGATTCTAGGTGGCGGGGCCAACGTCGACCAGGAGGAGCAGTTCCCCTTTCTCCGGGAAGAGAAGGCGATGATCCGCCGGGCAGTGGCCGCCGATCTGCCCTGCCTGGGAATCTGCCTGGGGCACCAGCTGCTGGCCGAGGCATTGGGGGCTCAGGTGGGACGCAATTTCCGCACCAGCATCGGTTTCATCCCCGGCCATCTTACCCATGACGGGCGGGAGCACCCGGTTTTCGCCGGCTGCAAACAGCCGATCCCCCTCTACAAATGGCACGGTTACACGGTACTGGAACCCCTGCCCCGCAACCTTGCCCTCCTGATGACTTCGGACCTCTGCCAGGTGGAGGCGATCTCGGTGATCGACCGCCCCCATCTGCTGGGCCTGCAGTCGGACAACCACGTCGCCGATCCCCGCGACGTGGCACTATGGCTGGAGCAGGACCGGGAGTGGCTGGGCGCCATCCGCGACCAGCAGATCAAACCCGGGGAGATCCTGGCCGCCGCCCGCGACCAGGCCAAAAAGATCGGCCGTGACTTTCATCGGCTGTTGGGCAACTATCTGCAGTTAATCAAGTAAAACCCCGTCATCCCTACTCCCCCAGCAGATGCAGCAGCACCCGGCGCCGATGGGGGCTGCTGCGATGCTCCCAGAGGTAGATCCCCTGCCAGGTCCCCAGCGCCAGCCGGCCCTCGACCAACGGGATCCCGATGGAGGTCTGGGTCAGGGCGCAACGGATATGGGCCGACATATCATCGGGCCCCTCGCTGCAATGGCGCCAGCCGGGCTGCCCATCGGGGGAAAGCTCGGCGAAGAAGGCATTGAGATCGTGACAGACGTCGGGATCGGCATTTTCCTGGATCAGCAGGGAGGCGGAGGTGTGCAGACAGAACAGGGTCAACAATCCTTGGCGTAGTCCGCTGTCGACCACAAAACCGCGCACCTGATCGGTGAACTCAAACAGCCCCCGGCGACGGCTGTTAATCTCCAGGGTGCGGCTGACAACCCTGACCATGGCATTCTCCCCCTTTTTGACAACTGACAAAGATCGTTACGCCGGCCCATATGTCGGCGACTTTCAGGTTCGCAAACGGGCCAGGGCCGCGTTTTGCCGGGCCGAAACCTCTTGGGCCTGCCGGTGCTCGAGGGACTGGACAAGGGCATCAAGCTCCTGCTGGATCCCCTTGACCTCCTCGATCCGGCTCCCGATCTCGGCGGCGGTCTCGTTGACCGAGTCCGCCAGATCCGTCAACGGATCCCCGGACCGCAATCGCACCCTCCCGCCGAAATCGCCCTCTTGCAGAGCTTTTAAAGCCCGCGCAATCCGGTAGACCGGCCCGGCGATCTTCTGGGGCAGAAACAAAGCTAAAACCATGCCGCTCAAAAGGCTCACGAAAGCGCCGGCGGCCATGACGGGAAGCAGCAGGTCACTGATTCGGCGCACCTGGATGTGGGCTGAATAGAAGTTCGCTGAAATCTCCTGGCGGGCATAGAAAAACAGGATAAGGGCCGCGACCAGCGAGCTGAGCAGCACCACCCCGAGGATGCGCACCAGCAGCCAAAACTGAAATTGGCGTATTACAGCAAGATTGAGCTTTTTTCTCTTGTGATAGGTCATTGCGGATCCCTTTCAGAGCATATTACGGTGGCAACCGACGCACAGTTCCCGCTGCCCGGGTTTAACCAGGCGATAGGGGTTGTCGGACCCATGAAATTGATGACAGGACATACAGGTGATCCGTCCATCGGGCAGGGTTGGATACTCCCGCGGGACAATCATCCCCGGTGGCGGCAGCACGTTCACCGGGTGGGAAGCGCCCAGTTGTTTGGAGTGACAACCAAGACAAACCTCCATGGAGTTCTCCACCTTACCGTTGAGCCCGGCGTGATAGTCCACAACCCGCCCATCCTCGCCGGCCCCCGGGGCTGGTCGGAGCGCACCACCAGCAAATTCCCGGACTCCCAGGGAAACATTTGCCGGAGCGGACAAAGACAACCGGAGCAGATAGTACTCACCCACCCGCTGAAAATCGCTGACAAAAGCTGGCTTTGCAACGGGGGAATCCGGGCGGACAACGGCCGGCGGCCGATTGCGCGACGAAGGCTTCTTGGTGGAAAAGCTGAGGGTTTCCGAGAGTTGAGTGCGACCAAAGAGGTCTCGCGATTCAACCGCAAAGAGATAGGAGGCGCCCGGCTTCAGATCGTAAAGCACAACCCGATGGTCTTGACTGAGCCGACTGCCGGGGGGCGAGAGCTGGGAGAGCTCTCCGACACCGTAACGGACCCGGGCATCCGCCATGGTGTCGGTACGCCAGCCGATGGTGGCCGAAAGAAAGACACCGCGCCGCACTTCCAGTATCTGCACGTCGGAGATGAGCGGGGGCCGACCCGGGTCCACAACCTCGGCCAGACCGGTCAGCGGCGGCACCGAGATGGTCTGCGGCGGGGAATCCCCCCCTTGGCCGTGGGTCTCCACCACCAGGCTGTCCCCAACCTGTTCGGCCGACAGCAGGAAACCATGCTCGCTATGGGGCACGCCACTTTCAACCAGCCAGTTGATCTTGCGCCGCTCAACAGATTTTCCCGACGTCCCGGCTTCACCGCTTGAATTCGCCGCCGGGGCCGCGTGACAAACCCCGCAGCGCTGCCGCGTAAACGGTTCATGCCGATAACGACTCTGGATATTCTGCTCCAGAATCGCCCGATGACACTGATAGCACCCCCGAAAATCTATCTCCCCGGCCTCGGGATAAATGGAGGCCAGGCCCAAAGAACTCGGAATAACCAGTATGATCAGGAAAAAAAGAAAAAGAGAAAACCTGTAAAATTCAACCATGGCACCCTGACAGGAATATAAGTTTTTTTTGATTTTTATCCATCACCTTACCCTTGTCAACAAAATCCCTCCCCCCCAAAAAGGAACTTTTGCCGCGGTAGACCAGCAAGAGATGTCACCCTGTGCCCCATGGGCAGATGGTCGCCCAAAGACGCAATGGCCAGCCCGGCTTGCTTTACGGTCACTGAACGCCTTTTTTTCAGTTGACAATCCCAGGGCCAACCAATACAGCAGATGAGATGAATTATCAACTTCAAGGCAAACATAAACACTCCCCCTTGATCCCCACGGCCCGGTCCGGCAGCAGGTTCAATCTCACCCGCTATTTTTCGGTGATCTCATTCGTTCTGGTTTTGCTGGCCGGTATCGTGCTGGGGGGGGTATTTCCACCATCTGGCCAAGGATGCCGTGACCAGGGAGGCGGAAAGCAGCAACATCGCCATGACCAAGGTCGTGCGCAATGCCCTGTGGGTTGATTTTGCCGCCGCGGTTACCGCCTCCCCGGCCCGGGAGCCGGACGAGCCGCGGCTGACCAACGCCCACCAGGAGAGCCTGCCGACCAAAGTGGTCAACCTGATGCGGAACAGCGACGTCCTCAAGATCAAGGTCTACAATGCCCAGGGGGTGGCGGTTTTCTCCTCGGAAACCGGACAGACCGGGGAAGATGCCTCCGCCAAGCCGGGCTTTCAGACCGCCATTGCCGGCGGGGTTGCCAGCGACCTCAAGCACCGGGACCGCTTTGTGGCCATCGATGGCGAACGCACGGCCATCGATTTCATCGCGACCTACGTCCCACTTCTCGATGAGCAGGGGGCGACGATCGGGGTGTTCGAGATCTACCGGGACGTAACCCCGCTACTCAAACGGGTACGACTGATCTTCCTCAAAGTGGCGGGGGTCACCTTCAGCGCCGCCCTGCTCCTCTACCTGCTGCAGTTGCTGGTGGTCCACCGGGCTCAACGCATCCTCCGAGGCCAGGCCAGGTCGCTGGAGGACAAGACGGCGAGCATCAAAGCCATCGTCGATACGGCGGCGGACGGGATCATCACCACCGACCGACAGGGCCGGATTCTCACCTTCAACAGCGCCGCCGAAAAGATTTTCGATTATTCGGCCGCCGAGATCATCGGTCGGAACGTCAAGGAGCTGATGCCCGCTCCCCAGCGGGCCAGGCATGACCAGCATATGCGCCGTCATCTCGAAGAGGGCAGCATGATTGTGGGGGGCCGAGCCAAGGTGACGGGCCGGCGCCGGGAGGCTCCACTTTCCCGCTCTCACTGGCCATCAGCGAGATGATCATCGGTACGGAAAAACATTTCACCGCCGTCGGCCGGGACATTTCAGATCAGAAGGAGACGGAAGCGGCCCTGATCGCTTCCCGGGAAGCCGCCGAGGCGGCCAATCGAGCCAAAGGCAACTTCCTGGCCAATATGTCCCATGAGATCCGCACTCCGATGAACGCCATCATCGGCCTCAGCCGTCTCTGCCTGAAAACCGAGCTGACCCCCCAAACAACGCGACTTCCTGCAAAAGGTGCACGACTCGGCCCAATTGCTCCTGAGAATTCTCAACGATATCCTCGATTTTTCCAAGATTGAAGCCGGCAAGCTGCAAGTGGAAGCAGTTCCCTTCTCTCCGGCCGAGGTGCTGGGGCAGCTCAGCGCCATCATGGAGAGCAGGCTCGAGGCCAGGGAGCTGCGCTTCACCATTGATACCGCCCCCGAAGTGCCGGCCCGGGTGATCGGTGACCCACCGCGCCTGGGCCAGGTACTGACCAACCTGGTGGGCAACGCGGTAAAATTCACCCACCGGGGTGAAATCGTGGTGCGAACGGAAGTGGCCGAGGAGAACCGGCACGACCTCCTGCTGCGGTTCACCGTGCGCGACAGCGGCATCGGCATGACCCCGGAACAGTGCGCCCAAGTCTTCCAGCCCTTCTGCCAGGCCGACACCTCCACCACCCGTAAATATGGCGGCACCGGGTTGGGCTTGGCCATCTGCCGGGAGCTGGTGGGGATGATGGGCGGCACCATCAGGGTGGAGAGTACGCCCGGGGCGGGCTCGACTTTTATCTTCCTGATTCAGGTGGGCCGGATCGAACCCGACCCGGCGGACTCCCGTTTTGCCCCGGCGGCCGACCAGACGGCGGCAAGGAGCGACCAGACAGCATGAGCGACATGAACCCAAAAACAATTCTGGTGGTGGACGACACTCAAATAAACATCGTGATCCTGCAGGGTATCCTGGAAGTCCTCTATACGGTGCGGGGAGCCGCCAGCGGCCGGGAAGCCCTCAGAACCGCCGCCGCCACCTGGAATCGCTGGTCCAGGATCAGACCCGGCACCTGCTGGCCAAATCGCAGGAGCTGCAACAGACCCGCCTGGAGATCATCCGCTGCCTGGGCCGAGCCGCCGAATATCGGGACAACGAAACGGGGATGCACGTGATCCGGATGAGCTTCTACACCGGAATGCTGGCCAAAAAGGCGGGGTTGACCGAAGCCGAGGCCGACCTGATCATGCACGCCTCCATGATGCACGATATCGGCAAGATCGGGATCAGCGACCTGATCCTGCTCAAACCCGGCAAGCTGACCTTGGCGATCACGAGCTCGAGCTGCTCAAGCTCTCCGAGGCCATAGCTCTGACCCATCATGAAAAATGGAACGGCCGGGGCTACCCCCGCGGCCTGGCCGGCGCGGAGATCCCCCTGGCCGGCCGGATCACCTCGGTGGCCGACATTTTTGACGCCCTGACTTCGGCTCGCCCCTACAAAAGCGCCTGGACGGTGGATGAGGCCCTGGCCCTGATCAGCAAAGAGGCGGGCCAGGCCCTGGACCCCCGCCTGGTCCCCCTCTTCCTCGAGCTCCGGCCGGAGGTGGAGGAGATCATGCGCGCCTTCGCCGACGAGACCTCGTAACCCGTCCGGGTCATACCGCCCCGTCGAAATCGGAACCGACCAGGGTCCCCAGGGCCGACAGGAGCCGTTCGAGTCGGCGGCACACCCGCTCAAGGGCCGTTTCAACAGTGCCGGAATCGGACAAAACCCGCTCCAGGTCGGCACAGGCCGCGGCGAGATCCCGGGCCCCGATATAGGCCGCGGCGGATTTCAGGGAGTGGACCTTGATCTGCAGGGCCTCACCATCACCGGCCTGGACCAGACGACGCAAGCAGTCGCCGACCTGGGCAAACTCCCGGGCGAAACCGCGCACCAGCTTGCGATAGAGGAGAAGGTTATGGTCGAGACCCTCCAGGGCGCCGTCAACATCCAGGGCCAACTCCCGCAGGGCCGACAGCAGCTCGTCACCTTGCGGCACCTCCACCAAAGGGGAGTCACCCGACGGAGAACCACCCCCAAGGCCGGGAGCCAGCCGGCTTTGCAGCAAAGCGTAGAGACTTTCGGCCCTGAGCGGTTTGGTAAGGTGGCCATTAAGGCCCGCGGCCAGGCTTTTAAGCCTATCTTCCTCCATGGCGTGGGCGGTCAGGGCGATGATCGGCAACCCTTCACGCTCCGGCAGCCGGCGGATCGCCGCCGTGGCGGCCAAACCGTCCAGACCGGGCATCCGCAGATCCATCAGGACCAGATCATAGGGCTGGCTCCGCACCCGCTCCACGGCCTGATCACCATCGGCGGCAAGATCCACCACCGCGCCGGTTTTGGCCAAAAGGGCCAGGGCGACCTGGCGGTTGACGGCATCATCCTCCGCCAGCAGTAGGCGGAACCCGGCAAGATCAGGCACCGCTCCTCCCCGGGGCGGAGCCTGATCTCGATACTCCCGGGGGGTGGCCGCCACCGGCAAGCGCAAAACAAAGCTGAAGGTGGCCCCTTGGCCGGGCTGGCTTTCAACCTGAATCCGCCCCTCCATCAGCTCTACCAACTGGGCGCTGATCGCCAATCCCAGGCCGGTACCTCCGAATCTGCGAGCAATAGAGGCATCCAGTTGGCAAAAGGCGTTAAACAGCTCCTCCTGTTGGGACGCCGGAATTCCGATGCCGGTATCGGCCACCGAGAACCCCAGGACTGCCCCGCCGCCGGCACTCTCCAGCAGCTTGACCGCCAACACCACCCGGCCGCGGCTGGTGAACTTGACACTGTTGCTCACCAGATTGACCAGAACTTGCTGCAGCCGCAGGGGGTCACCGATCAGCCAGGGGGGCAGATCAGGAGCGGCATCCAGGACCAGCTCCAGTCCCTTGCGCCAAGCTTCGGGCCGGCAGAGCGCCAGACTGCGAGTCAACACCTCCGCCAGCGCGAAAGGGGTCTGCTCCAGGACCAGCCGACCGGCCTCTCTTTTGGAGTAATCGAGGATGTCGTTGATAAGCGCGAGCAAGGTTTCGCCCGAAGCGCGAATCTGCTCCAGATAATCCCGCTGCCGCTCATCGAGGCCGCTCTCCAGAACCAGTCCGCTTAAGCCGATCACCGCGTTGAGAGGGGTGCGCAACTCATGGCTCATGTTGGCCAAAAAACGGCTCTTGGCCTCGCTGGCCGCCTCCGCCTGCTCCTTGGCCGCCGCCAGTTCGGCGGTCCGTTCCCGCACCTTGCGCTCCAGTTCCAGATTCAACCTTTCATACCGCTCATCAAGCAGCTCGGCCCGCTCCATGGCCTCCACCATCCGGCTCTCCGTCTGCTTGAGATCTTTGATGTTACGGGACACTCCGGCGATATACTCAACCCGGCCATCGGCCTCCACCAGCGGTACCAGCATGGTGTACCAATAATCATCACCCAAGCCCGGTTCCTCGTAGCTCATGGGTTGCCGGGTGGCGACGCAGCGGGCGTAGCGGGCCTGGATGGCCGGGTACATTTCCGCCGGCAGGATCTCGTCAAAGGGGCGGCTCAAATCCACCCCGGCGGGGAATGCCCGTCGTTGCACGGGATTGTAGGCCGCCAGCCAGTAGCGCCCCCCCTGGACCCGGACGATGAACATCGAATCAGGGGAGTGCCGCCAAAGCAAGTGCAAGCTCTGCTCCAGAGGGGGGTGGGGGTTACGCTTGGCCATGGGAACTCACCGGACAACGGTCGGCAACTTCGGGCCTGCCATCAAGCAGCCGACACTCCTCAAGAAAGCGCAGATGGGCTTGATTGGCGGCCAGTTGGGCTTCATGGCGCCGGTCGTTGATTTCGCCGATATTTTCCTGGATCAAGGCGACATAATCCCGATCAAGCCGGTGGTACTCCACCATATCCCGCATGATCCGCTCGGTGCCGGCGGGGCTGATGCCGCAGCGATAGGGGCGATCCTCCATCAGGGCGGTGAAGGTATCGGCCACCGCCAGAATCCGAGCGCCCAGGGGAAGCTCTTCTCCCTTCATCCGATAGGGATAACCGGTGCCATCCAGCCTTTCGTGGTGCAACGAACCCCACTGGCCAATATCCTCGAAACCCGTGATGGGCCGCAGGATCTCCCCGGTGTAATAGGGATGTTTATAAATAACGGCAAAATCCTCACTGGCCAGACCCTGCCGTTTTTCCAGAATTTCGGCGGGCACCACCAGCTTGCCGATATCGTGCAGCAAACCGGCAATCATGATTCGGTCGGGATCGGCGGGCATAAAGCCGCTGAGACCGGCCAGAGCCGCCGCCACGGCGGCCACCCCGCTGGAGTGGGTGGCGGTGAAACGGCTCCGGAAATCGATCAGGCGCCGGAACATCTCCGCCAGAGCCAACAACTGGCCGCGGTCAAACTCCACGGCGGCCAAGGGAAAGCGCCGTTCCAGAATGGCCCCCACCGCCGGCGAAGTCAGATCGAGCCAGAAAGCTTCCCGTCCGGCCAGATCCAGAAAGGCCTCAATCTGATCCGGCGCGAACATCTCCCCGGACCCGTCCTTGATCCTGGCAACAACTCCCCTCTGTTGGGCCAGGATCTCACGGGCCGGATCAAGCTGGACCGCGACCCGGTCGGCCAGATGGAGGATATGGCTGAGCCGGGGCACCTCCTCCCCCTCCTCCGCGCCCCCCCGGCCATGTTGCCAGTAAAGGTGATGGAAACGGACAACCCGGGCCAGCTCGGCAAAGGGCGCGAAGCTCGCCAGCAGCGCGGCCCCCGGCAGGGTGTGGCGGGAGGGGTTATCCACTTCAAACTCAAAGGCCTCCAGCCGGGTAACCACCGTCAACCCCCCGATGTCGTGGACGGCGGCGGCCAGAATCAGTCGGCGCAACTCCTCCTGGGCCAAGCCCAGGGTTTCGCCCAGGGCGGCGGCGATAAAGGTGACCCGCCGATGATGGTTAACCAGGATCGGGCTCACCAGATCGGTGGCGGCGGCGATGCTGCCGAGCAGAGGATAAAGCTCGATTCGGGTCTTGATATCCGTTCCAGATGGCATGATAATTTTCTGGTTTGGCCTGAAATTTGAAAAGTTGGACCGCCTTATCCCGCGAAGCGCACCAGAGGCCATTTACGACCGGCCGGCCGCAAGTAGTGTTCATCGGGATAACCCAGGGCGATCACCGCATGGATCCGCTCCTCGGGGGGGATCCCCCACTCCTGCTGGATGGCTCGATCCCGCCGCATCGCCTCCACCGCGAAACCGATGAGGCAGGAGCCCAAACCCATGGCATGGGCTGCCAGCAAAATATTCTGGCTGGCCAGCAGCGCGTCTTCGACCGGACAACTGGCTCCCGGCCGGCTGCCCACCAGGATGGCGGCCGGAGCCCCGTGAAAGAGCAGATCCACCCCCTCTTCCCGCCAGACCCGCAAGGCTTTGGCGGTGGTCCGGGCGTAGCGGCGCTGATAACGACCCAGGGCATCGCCGCCCAGCAGCCGGGAATAGAGCCTGGCCAGGGGATTGGCCGCCAACCGGTTGAGCTTACCGAAGAAAAGCCCAACCCGGTCGCCGAGGGCGATCACTTGTTCCCGCCGCTCCAGAACGGTAAAGGTCCACTGCTGGCTGTTGGTCCCGGACGGCGCGGTAATCCCGACCCGGACCAGATCAGCCAGCAGGGCTTTGGCCACCGGCCGCGACCGGTAGTTGCGGCAGGAGCGGCGGGAGCGCATCAGCCGCACCAGCAGGCCCGGGTCATACTCCCCCGGAGCCAGCACCTTGGGCTCAACTCGCAAAGTCTCGAACCGAACAGCCTCGTCGTCCAGGGCCCGGACCTCAATGGCGCCGGCGGGACAGACCGCAGCGCAATGGCCGCAGTTCAACGAGCGGCTGCCGCTGACCACCGCCTTGCCGTCCCGCAAACCGAGGGTATCGGCGGGGCAGACCCGCACGCAGAGCCCGCAGCCGGTACAGCGCTCGCCATCGATAACGGTGGTCACTTCCCGATTCATATCTTCGCGCTCCCGCTAGCTGCCAGAATGGCACTTAAGGCAACTTTCATCGCTCCACCCAGTATGTTTAGCTGGGTAGGGAACCGCCCCCTCAAGGCCGTGGCAGTACCGACACGCTTCCATCCCGCCCACCGGGTGGGGAACCGGCATGGCCGCCCCCACAACCGATGCCTCCTGCCGCCGCAGCAGCTCCGGCGCCTGCCGAAGGGCGAAAACCACGCTGACCAAAAGGATCAGAATCCCCACCGTAATCGCCAGTTGGGTGGAATAGAGTTCTCTCACATTACCTCTCTTGCAGATGCAGCGCTTTGCGCAAACGACCAATCAGACAAAGTTGAAGCTCTCCGAGTTAATTTTGTGCGGCGGCAACCCCAGCCTGGCCACCGCCCACCGCATCCCTTGCTGCATCGGCCCGGGGCCGCAGATGAAATACTCCAGGTCCATCCGATTTTCAGGCAGGTAGCGGCCCATCAACTCGGCGGTAATCAGGCCGCACTCCCCGGTCCACCGCGGCGGGGGTTCCTCCAGAACATGAACCAGCTCCAGCCGCAACCGCTGCTTGAGCTCCTCCAACTCCTCGCGAAAGGTCACCTCTTCCCATTTTTTGCTGCCATAGAGCAACAGTACCGGCCGCCGATCATGCCGATCCGCCATGGTCCGGAGAATGCTCATGATCGGGGTAATCCCCACCCCGCCGGCGATAAAGCAGAAACCGGGGGCCCTATTGCCGTCGATGGTAAAGGAGCCATAGGGGCCATCAAGATAGGCCCGGGTGCCCACCGCGGTATCCCCGATCCGGGAGGTGAAATCGCCCAGTTCCTTGATGGTCAGGCGGACTTCTCCCCGTTCCATGGCGCTGGAGGCGAAGGAAAAAGGGTGTTCGCGGAGGGTAAACGGGGTTTTACCCAGGGTCAGCCAGGCGAACTGCCCCGCCTGGAAATCGATGCCGTCATGGCCCACGGGACGCAGCCGCAAGGTCCAGGAACGCCCTTGCTCCGGCGTCACCTCCGCGACGGTGTAGGGCCGCTGAAGCTGCAGGAAGGACTTGACCACCCGGACGTGGACCAGGGCCAGCAGCCAGGCGGCGCCCATGACCAGCCAGAGGCCCCGTTTGACCGGGCTGCCGGTGTAGTAATCGACCCCCATGATATGGACCACGCCCAGGAGCACGGCGGCCACCGAGAGATAGCCGTGGACGGCCCGCCAGACCTCGTAGCTCAAGCCCAGCTTGAGGCGAAACAGCGAGGTAACGATAACCACGACAAAGGCCAGAAACCCGATCACCCCGGTGACCATCCAGGCCGGCGCCGACGCCGGTCGCAGAAGGAGAAGAAGCTCGGGACTGGCCAGCAGCAGCGCCCCGACGTGGAGCGCCAGGAAAGCAAAAGCGATCAGCGAGATAAGGCGATGGAAATGATAGACCACATCGATCCCGTAGGGAGCGGTAAAGCTGCGGAAGCGGCCGGTGAGGAAAAACTGCAGCCCCATCATCGACAGCCCGGCAAAACCGATACCCACCGCAAACTCCCGCCAGAACCCCCGCCCCGGGGGCGGCTCCACCAGCATGGCCAGCAGAGGAGCGACGGCGACGATAAAGTAGAGTCCAATCCAGAAACTGCTCCGGAGATGCTGCATGGTCATCAACCCGATCCCCTTGCCTCTTGAATTAGCCGCGCCGGCGGCTACTCCTTCCCTTCTTCCCAGCTGAACTCCCCATAACCGGCGGCGGCCAGCTCTTCCCGGGGGATAAAACGCAAAGCGGCCGAGTTGACGCAATAACGCAAGCCGGTGGGCGGGGGGCCGTCGTTGAAAAGATGGCCGAGGTGGGAATCGGCCTGCCGGCTGCGCACCTCGGTGCGCACCTGGAAAAGCCGCCGATCCTGCCGTTCCACGATATTCTCCGGCACCAGGGGCCGGCGGAAGCTGGGCCAGCCGGTGCCGGAATCGTACTTGTCCCGCGAGCTGAACAGGGGCTCCCCGGAGACGATATCAACATAGATCCCGTCGCGCTGGTTGTCCCAGTACTCGTTGTCAAAGGCCGGTTCGGTGCCATTCTCCCGAACAACCCGGTACTGGAGGGGGGTCAGGCGCCGGCGCAGCTCCTCCTCGCTTTCGGCCTGGCCGTCATCCCCCCAGATTTCAGCCAGAAACCGTTCCCGCCCGGAACCGATCCGGTAGGACTGATAGTGAAGGGGGTTCTTGCGATGGTAAGCCTGGTGATAATCTTCGGCCGGATAAAAGGGCCCGGCGGGCACGATGGCAGTGACCAGGGGGCGGTCGAAGATCCGGCGCCGGGCCAGCTCCGCTTTGGATTGTTCCGCCAGTTGGCGCTGCTCCTCATCATGGTAAAAGATGGCGGTGGAATAGCTCCGCCCCCGATCGGCAAACTGGCCCCCGGGATCGGTGGGATCGATCTGCCGCCAGAAGGTCGCGAGCAACTGCCCATAGGAGATAACCTGGGGGTCGTAAACAATCTCCACCGCCTCGAGATGGCCGCCGGCGGCGTAATTCTCGTAGGTCGGCTCGGGACTCTTTCCCCCGGTATAGCCCACGGTCACCGAAATCACCCCGGCCAGTTGGGCAAAGGGCCTTTCCATGCACCAGAAACAGCCCCCGGCCAGGGTGGCCCGGGCTGGGGCCGACAGCGACCGCCCCCCGGCCAGAGCCAGCACACCACCCAACAGCAGGGAAAACAGGCCGAAAAGAAAAAGTGGTTTCATGATCGATATCGCCCTCAGGCCAACGCGGCGATGATCGCCTTGAGAAAGGCGGGCAGATCATCCGGGGTCCGGCTGGTGATGATCTTACCGTCCACCACCACCTCCCGGTCGACATAATCGGCCCCGGCGTTGACCAGATCATCCTTGATGGCAAAAAAACCGGTGACCTTCCGCCCCCTGAGCACCCCGGCGGAAACCAGCATCCAACCGGCATGACAGATCGCCGCCACCACCTTCTCCCCCCTGACCATTTCACCAACCAGCTTCACCATTGCGGGATGGCGCCGCATATGATCGGGGGCGTAGCCACCGGGAATGATCAGGGCGTCATAGTCGGCGGCCCGGACCTGATCGGCGGCCAGGTCCGACTTGGCCTTGATCCCCGCCGCTCCGCCGTAGAGAGCGCCGGCCCGGGAACTGACCACCTCCACCCGATATCCCTCCTCCAGCAGGCGGTAGTAGGGGTACCAGAATTCACGATCGTTATAGAGTTCCTCCACCATGAGCAAAATTTTTCTCTTTTGCGAACCCATCTTTTCTCCAGTCTGAAGTTGAAATGTTCTACCGGCACTCCTCGTGACCGACCGGCAGTTACTTCTGATACTTAAAGGAAACGCTCACCCGAGCCCGGTAAGCCACAACCTTGCCGCTTTCCATCTTCATATCGAGCTTGGTGATCTCCCCCACCCTTAGCTCTTGGAGGCTGTTGCCCGCAGTTTCCACCGCATTGCGGGCGGCGTCTTCCCAGGAAGTGGTGCTGGTGCCAACGAGTTCGATGATTTTGTAAACGCTGTCCGACATGTTGCTACCTCCTTAGTTTAGGTTTTTGCAAGATCGCTGAAGACTCATTGTAGCAAAAGGAGGCCGACTCTGGATATCTTTTTAGCCGGAGATTCCTCAACCCCATGCCCGTGGCAGGAGTCCTGGTCAGTGACAGATAGCCGAAACAAAGGGAATGCCCGCCAGGATCCAGTCAAAGAGCTGGAGGTGATGGTAAAGGTTGTAGAACCCGATCAACACCACCATCACCCCGGCCCCCCCGCAGCATCCGGCCCCTAACCCTTGCCCCCAGCCAGGCGGCGCATTGGGCATTGCCCGACCGACTGTTTTTCAGCAGCACCATCCCCCCGCCCACCGGCTCGCCAACGCCGTTCAGAAGCCGCAGGCGCAACCGTTCACCATCCCGGTCCAGCAACACCTGCCAACCATCCTGGGCGGCCGCCCGCCAGGCCCGCTCGTCCAGATGATAACGCTAACCGCTGTGGTAGTAGTCGGGATTGGCCACCGGACTGACCCGGCTGGTGGCCAAAGTGATCGACCAGTAGGGGAAAAATGGAAAAGGCCATGGCCAGGGTCTGGACCCAGTCGGGGATGGGAGTCCAAAGCAGGTGGTGGGCGCCGGTCCAGAGATACATGAAGATCAGCGACCAGAAGGAGATGATCCCCAGCCGGTGGCTGTAGATCGGCACCCCGGCGGATTTGGGCAGAAAATAGTAGAAGACCGCCAGGGCGGGCACGGTCAGCACCATGGCCACCGCGTTGTGGCCGAACCACCACTGGACGTTGGCGTCGTTGGTGCCGGCGAAAACGGAGTAGGACTTAAAGAGCGTTACCGGCACCGAAATGCCGTTGACCACGAAGAGTACCGCCACCCCGATCAGGGCCGCCATCATAAACCAGAGGGAGATATACACCTGCTCCTCTTTCCGCTTAAAGATGGTCATCACGATGTTGATGGAGAAGGTCACCCAGAGGACCACGATTAGCAGGTCGATGGGCCACTCCATCTCGTGATACTCCTTGCTCTGGGAAAAACCCAGCAGCAGGGTCACCGCCGACAGGGCGATAACGATATTGAAAGCCAAAGCTGGAAGCGGGCCAGGCCGGAACTCCAGAGCGGCACTCGGCAAAGGCGCTGGACCATGTAGTAGAAAAGCCCGAAGAAGCAGCCCACCGCGAAGCCGTAAATCCCGGCGTTGGTGTGCAGGGGGCGTAACCGCCCGTAGCTCAAGTACTCCCCGAAATTCAACTAGGGCATCACCAGTTGAAAGGAGATCACCACCCCCACCAGCACCACCACCACTCCCCAGAGAATGCTCCAGTGGAGGAAGTGCTTGACGATCTCATAGTTGTATGCCGGTTTTTCCATAACCCCTCCTTGAAGACTATTGGTCTTTCTTATCAGCAACGAACTCGGAGAATTTACGGGCCTTGAGCAGCGCCTCCACCTCGCGGCGGAGGGAGACCCAAACCGGATGGATGACACAGTGGTCAACGCGCCCGCATCTACGGGCGTCGGCGGTACAGGTGTTCATCAACGGTGGCCCCTCGATGATCTCGATCACGTCATAAAGGCTGATCTCCGCCGCCGGTCGGCGCAGGGTGTAACCGCCCCCGGCCCCCCGGTGGGATTCAACCAGACCCGCCCGGGTCAGCTTCTGGATGATTTTAGCCAGAAAACTCTTGGGAACCTCGGTTTCGGCGGCGATCTTGTCCACCATGCACACCTCCCCGGGCCGTTGGGCCAGATACTGAACGGAACGCAGGGCGTAGTCGGTTTCGCGGGTAATCTGCATAGTGGACTCGTTCTATCCTCTATGTTGCCCTCCTGTCCACATTTTTTTTCCCCCACGCCCCCCACGCTTGTCGGCACCTTCAAAATTGAGTAAATGGAAGGAAACGGGCCGCCAAAAAACAACAAAAACGTGATTTTCCGGCTGGGTTCTTACAATTTTGCAACAACCGACGGGAGACCGGACCCTGGCCTACAGCCAACTTTTTATTACGTAAAAACATAACGATCACGTTACCCGTAAGCCCGACGTTTTTTCTGGCACGGGTTTTGCTGAGACTTTTGGGCCGTAACGGTGCGGCAACAAAAAACGGTGCCGCCGCCCCCGGTCACTACAACTTTTATTATCGAGGAGGAACTTGGAATGTCCGCACCACATTGCTGCCCAAAAGATGAGAACTGCGGTGGTTGTTGCGCCCATTCCCACCGCCATGACCTTGGCCGGAAATCGATCGGGGCCACCGTGCCAGAGCTGTTCGGGGCCAACGTCTTCAACGACCAGGTCATGCGGGAACGGCTGCCCAAGGAGACCTATCGGGCCCTGCAGAACACGATCCATACCGGCGCCTCCCTGCAACCGGAGGTGGCGGCAGTGGTGGCCAACGCCATGAAGGACTGGGCCATCGAGCGCGGCGCCACCCATTACACCCACTGGTTCCAGCCCTTAACCGGCTCCACCGCCGAAAAACACGACTCCTTCATCGCCCCGGCCATGGACGGTTCGGTGATCATGGAATTCTCCGGCAATCAATTGATCCTGGGCGAACCCGATGCCTCCTCCTTCCCCAGTGGCGGGCTCAGGGTCACCTTCGAAGCCCGGGGCTACACCGCCTGGGACTGCACCTCCCCGGCCTTCCTGAAGGAAGACGGGGCCGGCAACGTCACCCTCTGCATCCCCACCGCCTTCTGCTCCTACAAGGGGGAGGCCCTGGACAAGAAAACCCCGCTGCTGCGCTCGATGAACGCCGTTTCCAAACAGGCTCTGCGGGTACTCAAAGCCCTGGGCAACACCACCTCGACCAAGGTGATCCCCACCGTCGGTGCCGAACAGGAATACTTCCTGCTGGACAAGGAGTTCTTCAACAAGCGTCTAGACCTGATGAGCTGCGGCCGCACCCTCTTCGGGGCCCCGGCCCCCAAGGGCCAGGAGTTGGCAGACCAGTATTTCGGGGCGATCAAGGACCGGGTGGCAGCCTATATGCACGACCTGGACATCGAGCTGTGGAAAATGGGGGTTACCTCCAAGACCAAGCACAATGAGGTGGCCCCCTCCCAGTACGAGATGGCTCCGGTTTTCACCTCCACCAACATGGCCGCCGACCACAACCAGCTGGTGATGGAGACCATGAAGAAGGTGGCCCTGCGCCACAACATGGTCTGCCTGCTTCACGAGAAGCCCTACGCCGGGGTCAACGGTTCGGGCAAGCACAACAACTGGTCGCTGGCCACCGACGACGGCATCAACCTGCTGGAGCCGGGCCAGACCCCCGAGGACAACGCCCAGTTTCTGGTCTTCCTGACCGCTCTGATCACGGCGGTGGATCGCCACGCCGACATCATGCGGGCCACCTGCGGCAGCTCGGGCAACGATCACCGCCTGGGGGCCAACGAGGCGCCGCCGGCCATCATCTCCATCTTCCTGGGCCAGGAGCTGACCGATATCCTGGAGAAGCTGGCCAAGGGCGAAAAGATCTGCTCGCAAAGCGGCTGCCAGTTTCTCAAGATCGGGGTGGACTCCCTGCCCGACCTGCCCCGGGACAACACCGACCGCAACCGGACCTCCCCCTTTGCCTTCACCGGCAACAAGTTTGAGTTCCGGATGGTGGGCTCCTCCCAGTCGATCTCCGGCCACAACGTGGCCTTGAACACCATCGCCGCCGAAGCCCTGGACGAGATCGCTTCCCGGCTGGAGAAGGCCAAGGATGTTAACAAGGAGATCCAACTGCTGATCAAGGAGACCATGGCCCAGCACAGCCGGATCATCTTCAACGGCAACAACTACTCCGAAGAGTGGGTCAAGGAGGCGGAAAAACGGGGCCTGCCCAACGTCGGCAACACCGTCGACGCCCTGAAGGCGATCGTCTCGCCCAAGGCGGTCAAGCTTTTCGGCAAGTACAGCGTGCTGAGCAAGGAGGAGCTCCACTCCCGTTACGAGATCTATGTGGAGCAATACGCCAAGCACATCAACATCGAGGCCCGGGCCGCCCTGCAGATGACCCGGCGCCAGTATATTCCGGCAGCCCTCCGCTATCTCGGGGTTCTGGGCTCCCCGGCGGCGGCCAAGAGCGGGGTGGCCAAGAAACTGCAGGAGCTGGTAGCCGCCCTCCTCGATTCGATCCACGCCAAGGCCGACAAGCTGGAGAAGGAAACCGACAAGGCCGGCGCCATCGATTCCACCGAAAAGCGGGCTGCCGCTTTCCGCGACAAGGTAATGGCCGCCGCCCTCAGCCTGCGCCTGGATGTGGACCGGTTGGAAGAACTGGTGCCGGCTGATCTCTGGCCGGTACCCACTTACAACGACCTGCTGTTCAGGCTGTAACATGCACTGCCAGGCGTGCGGACTGGAAATACGGGCTCAATCCAGTGATGTCCGGTTAGATATTTGCGTGCAGTTTTCTTATTTTTCTGGCGAAGAGATGTTGGAATCGCCTGAAAGGGTTCGGCATGGCGGGCCGGAAGAGTGGTGGCCGCTCTCTTCTGGAGCTCGGTAAACACGTGAAGCAGCTGCTCGACC
>OMKS01001043.1_pt1 | contig 25367 bp, 18 predicted proteins | sample 1674721 | NCBI WGS metagenome assembly OMKS01 (sample SAMN06264996, study PRJEB25208) | sediment metagenome | isolation source: hot spring sediment | place: USA: California | collected 2014-09-02
TTTTCAAGCAGAAGACGGCATACGAGATCTAGTACGGTCTCGTGGGCTCGGAGATGTGTATAAGAGACAGGTTGCTGGATTTACTATTCTCAACCAAGTCAGCTATTTGACTTTTTTAAGAATTTGGGGGCGGTTGACTGATAAGTTCAGCAATAAGTCGGTTTTGACTGTCAGCGGGACATTGAACATTTTCTGTATTCTTGGCTGGACGTTTACGACGATGCCGGAAAAATATGTACTGACAATCCCGCTGCTGATCGTAATACACATTTTTATGGGAATCGCGACCGCCGGGGTGGCGCTTTCAGCCGGAAACATTGGTTTGAAACTGGCGCCACGCGGTAAAGCAACCTCTTATCTGGCGGCTGCCAGTATTGTGAACTCGCTTGCCGCCGGTATTGCACCGGTTCTGGGGGGGACGTTTGCTGATTTTTTTACCAGGAGAGAGTTTAATTGGACGATCCATTGGTTTAGTCCGGGCGAGGAGTTGACCATTCAAACATTAAACTTTCGCGGCTTGGATTTCTTTTTCTTTTTTGCCTTTATCATTGGGTTATATTCCATTCACCGGTTAGCAGCGGTTCACGAAACCGGTGAGGTTCGCAAAGAAGTTGTCATCAATGAATTTTTATCGCTCACAACCAGCCGGATTCGAAATCTTTCCACTATTGGTGGATTGCGTTATCTGGGGCAAATGCCGTTTATGTTGGGACAAAAGATTAAAAAGAAGAACAGAAAAACAACTTCCAGGCAGGAGTGAGACATAATTGTGATGGCGAAAAAAAGTGAAAGTGTTACCGGTTTAAAAATCGGTAATCAAAGCGTAGGCTCATCTGCAATGGGGCAATAATGTGTTCGGATTTATGATCAACAGGAAAGATTAACAATGAATTCAAAACAACGGGTTCATGCTGCGTTGAAACGAGAGCCGGTGGATCGAATCCCGATTTTCATGTGGTACCATCCGGAAACGCCGCTGGAAAATAACTTGGCCATGCTTGCCGCGGCGGGTCTTTCGCGAGAACAAATATTTGACAGTGCCAGTCAAATTCGAAATCGATTAATAATGGACAGGTAACGAGATGAAAGTCAAAAACCTCGATTATCAGTGCTATCGCGATGAAATTCAGCAACAACGCGAATATCAGCAAGATTGGCTCAAAAACGGTTACGCGCCGCGCGGATTTTATCTGAAAGATTTCTGTCTGGTTTGTGAAAATCATCTCTACCATCTTTTTCACATCGCCGGAACGCCGGGCGTATCCTGTTGTCTGCCCGGAAATGAACTATGGTTCGGACACGCGACCACCAGCGATTTTATCCGCTGGGAAACCCACCAACCGTGCCTATATATTGATACCAATGGTTGGGATAACGGACATCTGTTTGCACCGTTTGTGATTAAAGCGTTCGATAAATTCTGGATGTTTTATGCCGGCGTTTCCATCGATAACACTCAGCGCATCGGCGCGGCGATTTCTGATGATTTATTTCATTGGAATCGTGTCGGCAATCGACCGTTGATTCGACCTGATGAATATGAATGGGCGTTTTGTCCGACTGAAAACGGCGCAGCCTGTCGCGATCCCCATCTGATTCAGTTGGATAATCATTTTCATCTCTATTACACGGCAGTTACCCGCTCCGGAAAAGGTTGTGTGGCGCGCGCCAGCTCCAAAAATCTGATCGATTGGAAAGATGAAGGTCCGGTTTTCATTTCAGATGTTTTAGCCCATCCGGAGTCAGCAAACGTACAACAGTTAGGCGGACAATATCTGTTATTTTTCGGCGGACAATATGAATACTGGTACTATGTTGTTTCAGATAATCCCTTTGACTGGCGTGGAAAAAAACCGATTGCTTTGAAAAAAAACATCACTGCCATGGAGGTGATTGAGCGCCGAAAAAACCGCTGGTTGGTGAGCTATTTTAAAATGGATAATTATCGCATGTTCCTCGGGGAGATCGACTGGGGAATGAAAATTCCGGGGATCAAAGAGATTTCTGATAAGGAAGATTTGGAAAAATATTTCTTGTCGGCGTAAAAATTTTGATACGTCTCGCTGCTGGTGCACATAAATTGATTGGCGTGTTTATTTTCGATTAAAAAAGGATTTGCTGTATTGGCGAGACTGGTTATTTGATAGTATAAAAGATTTTTAGTAATAGTTCAGCACTCTTAACTAATAATGTCATTCCGGCATGTTTTTAGCCGGAATCTCCTGAATATATGGGCAAAATAATATTTAAAAGTTCTATTATTGAGATTCCGGCATTCCGCTTCGCTCCAGCCGGAATGACAGATGAACTGTTACGATTTTTATTAATAACAATTGGAGACCGTGATGAGAATCAATCTCTGTTTTATCATCATGTTAATTGGGATAATGCTTATGGATGTCAACTTTCTGGATGCAAGATCGAAGCTGTTTGTGGTTACCCGAAGCACCAAGAAATTTCGCATCGGCAGTTACGAAAACCCGACGGTGGGATTGTTTTCAACCAGTGATTATGGAAAAACCTGGCGCCATTACGGATGGCCCTACACCAAATGTTTTTCAGTGTCAGCGGTTGAACAAGATGCGGACACTGTTTTTTATCTGTCTTGTGGAAATGGTGTTCTCAAATCTGATGACAGTGGAAAAAGCTGGCGCATCACTTCCGGCTGGCAAATGACCGAGTGTTTGAAAACCGCCATCGATCCGAAAGACCCACATATCGTATATGCTGCAACCGCGTATGGAATTTTTAAAACGACCGACAGCGGCGAAAGCTGGCGCGAGAAAAATGTCGGATTGACCAGTACCTTTACACCTGCGGTTATCATCGATCGAACCGATCGTCAGCGATTATGGGTTGCTACCGAATCCGGCATTCACCAGAGTTTTAACGGGGCAGAAAGTTGGCAGCCAGTGGCATTGCTGGGACTGGGAATACGAACTATTGTTCAGCACCCGGAAAAACCGCATCTATTGGCAGTCGGTACTGAAGATGACGGTGTGTTTATTTCCAGTGATCATGGAAAAAGCTGGCAGCGACACAACCGTGGATTGACCCACCTTACCGTGTACGCGCTGGCATTTACTTCGCAGAATCCGGAGCTGATTTATGTCGGTACCTTTCAGGGGGGTGTGTTTAAATCCATCGACGGTGGGAAATCCTGGGTGGCTGTTAATCAAAACTTGCGGGTATTGGATATTCATGCCCTGCTGGTCGACCCCCAGAATGAAAGCCGGGTCTTTGCCGGAACCATGAACGATGGCGTGTGGATGAGCCAGGACAGCGGCGCAAATTGGAAATTTATTGGGTTGGAAACAAGTCAGGTCTGGGACATGATTATGTTAACTCAATGACCTGAGGCGCTGTTCAATCCTTAATTTACTTGAACCATCGGCTATAACTATAATCAAGGATACGTAACCATGAAAATGATCAAAAATGTTATTTTAATATCTATTGTTGGAATTTTATTGATAAATTCAAACGGAGTCTCTATGGATAACAGCTATCAGCAACGGCGAAACCAGGTTTTGAACTGGGCCCAGAAAACTGATGAGTCGAATTTTCTGATTGCCGGTGCCAAAATTTGTCACAAGAAAAGCTCGAAAACTGGCATAAAAATGTTTGAAAAAGAACTTGCGCGCGCGGATAATTCCCATCGAGGTATGTTTGTCATTTACGAATTGATGACCGGCTACCTTGCTGCTGAACCTTGCATGAAATCAGATTTAAAGAAGAAGGTTCGCGATTATATGGCAACGGCTAATTTTTATCGCGGCGATACCGAGAACCATCTGGCGATGTATTACACCGGATTATACCTTGCTGCTCAAACCTTTGCGGATCTACCAGCCAACGGTTGGTACACTGGCAAACCAGCAGCAGAAAACATGGCGGAGGCTGAAGAATATCTGCTGGATTGGATACGCATCACAACGACCATTGGTCAGGGTGAATTTGATTCGCCGACCTACATGACGGTTTTTCTCGCCCCCATGTTCAGTTTGTATCAATGGGCAAAGGATCCGAAAATGAAACAAAATGCGCTGGGCATGCTCTATTGGCTCATTGGGGATTATGCGGTGGAGCATTTGAAAGGCCTGTATGTGGGCGCTCATAGCCGTGAATATCCCGAACGGCTGATTATGCCTAAACACAGAAATTCGAACATGACTTCGTGGGGGTGGTTGTTTTTCGGGCAAACTGAACCCATGATGCATCCCACCTTGTTGACCGCAGCCATGAGCGATTTTGAATTGCCGGTAGTCCTCTATAATATCGGCACCGATCGTCAACAGCCTTATGTTCACACCGAAACCAAACGGGTGAGAAATATTATCCGCTTGAGCGATCAAAAAAATCCGCCGGTTTACAAATACACCTATATGACAAAGGATTTTGCGTTGGGATCGATGATGGGTGGGGACATCTTGCAGCCGATTCAGCAGCATGTCTGGGATGTGAGTTTCATTAGCGACAGCCCTTACATGTCAATTTTTACCAAACATCCTTTTGTGGGTACCATTGACCTGGCAATGTTTTTTCCGGAAGAGATGAAATTCACCATTGATGAGGTAGCACGGGCACATTCGTATTATGGAAGTGAGGATAAATGGTCATCGAGTTCTCCGTATGAAAAAACATTTCAACACAAAAATGCTTTGATCGTGCTCTACAATATCCCGGAGGGCGTCCGTTTCGGCCATATTGATGGCTTTTTTCCAAAAGATCTGGCGCGTCGTGAAGAGGATGATTCAGGATGGATTTTTTGTCAGGGGGGAAATAGCTATATCGCATATTACCCATTGAAGCCGTATCAGTGGATCGAAGAAGCGGAATGTTTTCGGTTGCGTAGCTATGAGCTGAAAAATGGTTGTGTGATAGAGGTCGCCTCCGCTGATGACTATGAATCATTTGACGCTTTTAAATCTCAAATACACAGCAATCCAGTGGTGCATGATACTTTCGATCAGACACTGATGGTCGGCTATACCACCTCAGATGGAGATGTGATGACCTTTGCTTATGACGGAGCGAGGCGATTGAACGGGAAGCCAATCGATTTTGCTGATTATAGATTATTTAGCGGTCCGTTTCTCAATGCTGAAATTGGGGAGCGAAAGTTGGAGATGATTCATGGCAATAGCGGAGTGATGGTCGATTTTGCTAACGAAGACCGGGCGCTGCTTCTGCCAGTTTACGTTTGTCCGAAAATTGATGAAGATTTTGAGCTGACCGGAAAGATGAACCATCCGCTCTGGAAAATTGCGCCGGTGGCAATACTGAACGATGCCGTTACCGGGGAGAGCGGAGGGTTTTCCACCCGGGTAAAATTGCTCTACAGCGAGAATTTTTTATATGTTGGCTTCGAGTGTGAGGACGATTACATTTGGGGTACGGTTGCCTACAGGAACGGCCCGGTTTACGATGAAGAATGCGTGGAGGTTTTTCTCAATCCGGCAAATTGCGGACATCAATATTACGAAATTAATCTGAGCCCCAAAAATGTGATCTATGATGCCTGTGTGATCAATAGCCGATCTCCGCAAAATCCATTCGGAGAGTTTAAACCGTTGTTTGAAATGAATTTTAAAAATATTAAAACCAGTTCGCACATTTTCGGTGAAGTCGATAAACCGGGTAAAGGAAAACGCTGGACAGCAGAGTACGCGATTCCGTTTGATGAGCTTTTCGGTGCCAAAAATTCACCACCACAACCAGGGGATAGCTGGCGGGTGAATTTCTATCGCATCGATTCTCCGGAAATGGGGAGGAGAGAACATTACTCATGGAGCCAGACCGGGCGTCTGGCGTTTCATTTGCCGTGGCGTTTCGGATATCTAAAATTTGGCGGCGACGAATGATATTCGAAAAACGGACAATTGGCTGAATAGATTTACGTTTTTAATAATAATGTATTTGATATCCTGAAATCAAAAAAAGATTTTTGCCCAGGTAGAAAGCTGGCTGTCAGCAGGAGCTTTGAAATAACAGCTACGATCAATTCAATTTAAATAGGTGAGAATTATGTTGTCTGATTTTAAACCAATTTACGATTGCATTCGGGAACATTGGGAGAATTCTGTCCGGCATATTACCGAGGATCGCGGAAATTTGATTGGAATGCCTTTTCCGTACACAGTTCCTTGCCCGGAAGGCGAGGAAATGCAAAACTATTTTTACTGGGATATTTATTTTATCAACATCGGCTTGATCGGGCACGGACTGATCGAACTGGCAAAAAATAAGGAAAGCTCTGGGAAAAGTATAATGTGGTGGAAGGTTCGATTCGCGTTAAAAATGAGTACCAAATGCCATCGATGCTGGGATGGACTGCCGGCGTTTTTGTCTATTGTTATCAATTACTCTTCGGCAATTAAACGCTCACAAGTATGAAAGTAAAAGCGAAAAGGAAATAAAAATGGATTTTCTCGGACTGCATGTCGTGGATTGGATGGTTATCTCTTCATATTTTGTATTGATGATTTATATTGGTCGCTGGTCGAGCAAAAAGGTCAAGACGACTAAAGATTTTTATCAGGGGGGACGGAGCTTCGGAAAAGTTCTGTTTGCTTTTCTGAATTTCGGAACTATCACCAGCGCAGACCAGGCAACAGGTGTATCCCGGGAGATTTATCGCCAGGGACTGTCCGGGCTGTGGTTTCAAAATCTGGTGCTATTCATCACGCCTTTCTATTGGTTTTCGTCGATATTGCAACGCCGAACCCGTTACATCGGACCGGGCGACATCTATTTGCATCGCTTCGAAAGCAGATTTCTCGCTGGTTTGTTTGCCATCTATATTTTGATGATTGCAATTTACGGCGGTTCGATGGGATTTTTGCTGACCGGAAAAACCATGAAGGCGTTGATGATCAAACCGGAGTCAGAATACACCCAGGTGGAACGAGAAGCTGTCGACGGTTTCAACCGCTTAAAACAGTTGGAAACCAAACAGAGCTTTGAAACGGTTTCTGCAGAAGAAAAGGCAGAGATTGTCGTATTGCGCGAAAAGTTGAAACGAAATGAAATATACGCCAGTCCGTCCTATCTCAATTTGATATTGTTCTATTTTATCTATGCCGGCATTGTCGGAGCTTACACGATTTTGGGGGGATTATTCGCCGCGGTGGTGACGGATATCATTCAGGGACTTTTGATTCTATTTCTCTCAGTGATACTCATTCCGGTGGGGTTGGTTAAGCTTGGTGGGTTTAGCGGATTACACGCCAATGTTCCGGATTATATGTTTGAACTTTTCGGTTCTGCTGCAACCAGTGAATATACATGGTATTTTGTGGCGGCAATGGTGACAGTCAATCTTATCGGGCTACCGCCGAGGAGTTTCACCGCTGGCGGATCAGCTAAAGACGATAAAAGTGCTCGAATTGGGATGATGGTGGGTGCATTTTCGAAGAGATTTGTAATGATCGGCTGGGCTCTGACGGGTTTGATTGCTGTCGGGTTGTATTATGGTCAGCTCTCTGACCCAACCATGATCTGGGGACATCTGACCAAAGATCTGCTCGGATTTGGTTTTATCGGACTGATGGTTGCGGCTGTTCTGGCGGCAAACATGTCATCGATTGACGCTCAAAGTCTGGAGTGGAGCGCTGCTTTTACTAAAAACATTTTGCAGCCGATCTATCCAAAAATTAAAGAAAAGGCACAGGTGCTGGCAGGCAGAATCGTTATCTTTGTAGTGCTGCTTTCGTCCATCTATTTTGCCAATAAAGTGGATGATATTTTCGTCATGTTCAAATATGTGCTTTCTGTCGGAACCATAATTGGTCCGGCTTTGTGGCTGGTTTATTTTTGGCGGCGGTTGACAACCAAAGCGGTGGTGATTCAAATGGTGCTAACCATTTTTACGACGGTGGTCATTCCCAATATGGCGCCAAATTTTGAGTCGATCCGGTACAACCCCAAATTGACCATTCAAACTCGCGAGCAAACCGTGATGGTCACCACGCGCGCTTTGCAAAAGGACGTAGAAGAGGGCCGCGCCGAATTTGTGGGTCAGTCGATTCAAAAAAAGAAGGTTCATCCTCCGACGGCTATCTTTTTTGATCAGGTGATGCGAGAGGATCCGGATGACCCCAACTCACGGCTGGTTGGCAATGGTGCGTTTAAAAATCAGCTATATTACCTGTCGCTGTTGGGAGCGCCGGTGCAAAATATGACCAAACCGCAACTGGCGACGCTCTCTTTTCTATTCGATATTATTTTTCCGTTCATTCTTTTATTCGGTATCAGTATGATTACAAAACCCAACTCTGAAAAAACATTGCGCGAATTTTACGGCGCAATTCACACCCCGGCCGTGGCTGACGCCGATGAGGATGCGCGGCTGGTGAAGCAAGCAATTGAGAATCCGGATATCGTTGAAAAAAGAAAGTTGTTTCCCGGTACCAATTGGGAGTTTTGGAAGCCGGATCGGTGGGATATCTGGGGATTTGTGCTGTCGTGGTGCGTGGTGGGCTTGATTATTTTGCTCTATTTTTTAATTTTTAGAATCGGCGCAAATTGATAATCCAGTCAGAAACCGCGGCTTAAACTGGGATTTTTCCGTCATCAGTCAGGGGGTTAACTGGCTGAGCCAAAGTGCTTTGATTGTATAATTGTCCGAATTGAAAAATGAAAATTGAAGGAGTTGCAATGAAAAAATCAATTTTATCTGCATTTAGTTTGATGCTTTTAATTATTTTTGCTCAAGCATGTAGCGAAACTGACAGTGTAATTTTTGGCAAATGGAAGCTAAATCTGGAAAAAAGTACCGACATTGCTCCCTGGCGCTATCGCCAGTTGGAGCTGGAAATTGTCCAGAATGAAAACGGACTTCAATTAATTCACAATTGGAAGCACCGACGTCACGGTGATTGGGTGGATACGTTGAAGCTCGTCCCCGGTGGTGATACCGTTAAATCAATCATTCGATCACCGCTCTGGGTTGAAAACTGGTTCATGGGCGTGCTGTCAAAAGAAAACAGCGTTCGAACCACAGTTGGCGAGTGGGAAAAACCAGGAAAATATTTGAAAACGTCAACCGAACAGATGGTGGAAATCTCGCAGGGAGAGACAACCATCCGGACCTACCGTAGCTACCAGATAAGCAGGCATGGTAATGAATTAACTGTAATCGAAAAACGATCCAGCCGACCGGCTGAGATTCGACTGGTTTTTGACAGAATAACTGAATAAAATTTAGCTCAAGAGGTGAGATTATGAAAAAAATTATGATCTGGATTACAATGCTGGGGCTGATGGCTGGCGCAGGGTTTTCGCAAATCGACCATCAAATGTATGTGATGAAACTGGGTGAAAACTGGGAAATTCAGGGCGATTTACCGGTTCATGCCATGATGGTTAGCTTGCAGGGGGTGGCAAACCAGGATGCGCCCCGATTATATTTTCTTTATCCCAAAGATTGGGATTTTAAATTTTCCGAACCGCTGCTGGATTATTACCGCGAGTCCAGGAATATGCAGTTTCAGCAACTGAATTCAGCCGAAGATGCGCTTTCACGGCTGGCTCGTTATGCCAGCGGTTATATTGTTTGGGATAAACAAGTTCGGACGTCGCTGATCGTTGCTTTTACGGTCGCCGGTTTGACTAAATCGATAGTTGTTTCCGAAGAGTTGATTCCGTTGGTTAAAAAGTTCGGGCTGGAGCCAACGACCGATTTTCGCGATAAATTCAGCAACCTGAGTGATTACGAAATCTATAAATGGGCATACGATGAGTATTGGGACGAATGCAGCAAGGATTATCTGGTTTATATGGGAGGGCACGCCGGAAAAGTCATGAAACCAGGAGTGGCAGATTTCGGCATCCTCAAGGGCGCATTTTTCACCGATGCATCGACCGATCCGGCGGATACGCTGGAATATCAATTTGCCAATCGCATTTTTCGCGAGATGAAGCCCATGTCATTGGTAATGGGCTGGCACTCTTATGCAAAAGACCTGGAAGCCCAGCACGTCAGTTTAGCGTCGAGTTATGCGCTGCGGGTTGAGGGACTTCATACTTTGCCCAATATGAGTTTTAATCATCAGATTCCGACCACGCCAGGATACAAATTTAAAAACAATCACAATCTCATCGATGGAGAAAAATATATTCCGGAGAAAAAAGTTTACCTTTCCTGCATTCAAACCGATTGTCTCGGGCTGGGTGCCTGGACCGAACCCGGGCGCGGGGATATTCCCTACGGCTGGGAAGTTACCATGAACTGGGTCTGGCTGGCACCGGCAATGATGCAATATTTTTATGATATGGCAACGCCCAACGACTATTTTATCGGTGCGCTTGGAGGTCCGGGATATGTGTATCCGCGATCAGTTCCCAAAGAATATTTACCGGACATGATCGAAAAAGCCTATCAATTGATGAAGCAATTGGATCTAAATGTTTTTGAAATTATGGAGCATACCAATTACTGGAAAACCGATGGTGTGGATGATGATGTTCCCCGCGATTTGGTTGAAGCTTTTTGTCAGGGCATGCCGGATGCAATTGGGTTTGTGAATGGCTATCGTCCGGCTCATACCTTTGCAGTGATCGATGGTAAACCTTTTATTTCGTACGATTATTATCTCTCTGAAAACAGAGACGAAACCGAAGCCGCCTATGATCTGATGGAATTAGCCAACCTGAATCAGCAGCGACCTTATTTTTTGTTGTTGCATGTGCGCGAATTCGGGCATATTGAGTTTGTCAAAAGGATTTTAGCTAAATTGGGTCCGGAATTTGAGTTGCTGCCATTGGATGTGTTTTTAAAAATGGCAGCAGCGAATCCCACTTTTCAAACGCGCTTTGCCAGATAGTTACTTTGAAAATCAATGTTGCAATCCGGAAGAAAGTCTCCGTGAGCAGCGTTAGTTTTTTGCATGTCAGTGTAAAATTTGGGTGCGATGAATTAAAATTTTTCTTAACTTGAATTATTCACAAATTTGGGCTGAAGCCCAACTAATAGAACAATTGGCTAACCCCAGCTTTAAAGCTGGGTTAGCCAAAATCTGCATAACAGTTGGACTTTAGTCCAGAATTATTAAGTTTAAGAATAATTTAAGTTCAAAACAGAAAAGGTGTTTTTTTTATGACAATACAACCCATCAGAGAAAAGTGGAAAGGTGCGATGAGCGACCGCGAACGGTTTGTAAATCAACTGAATTACAAATCTTTTGACCGCTGTTTTAATATGGAGTTTGGGTATTGGGAAGAAAATTTTCATCAATGGAAAATATTTCGTGATAATGGTATCAAAACTAACGATCAGGCGGATCAATTTTTTAATTTTGATAAAATTAAAGTTATCGAGGGAAACTGGTGGATGAATCCGGTTTTTCAAAATCAGCTTATCGAAGAAACCGACACCACCAAAATTATGATCAATTCCGATGGTGTTTTTGAAGAGATTCCCAGAGATGGACATGAGGCTCTGCCGCGATATATCAGATCATCGGTTTCCACTCCCGAAGATTGGAAACGCATCAAGACAGAAAGGTTTCGACTGGATGATCCCGAGCGCCAATTGAATATTGAACAACTGAAAAAAGAACATCCGGAGGATCGTGACTATCCGCTGGGTATTCACACCGGCTCGATGATCGGCAAGATTCGGGATTTGCTCTCGTTCGAGGGTCTGGCGTATGCGATCTATGATTATCCGGATATGGTGGAGGATATGGTGGAAACCTGTTGCCGGATTGTGGAAGATTTACTGGATCAATTGCTGCCTCATTTTAGCTTTGACTTTGCAGCGGGCTGGGAGGATATAGCCTTTAAAAATGGACCGATTGTTTCAGTGGATTTTTTCAAAACCGTGATCGTTCCGCGCTATCAGCGGATCAAGAAGAAATTGGCGGCAGACGGTGTGGGCCTCTGGTACATCGATTGCGACGGGGATGTGCGCCCATTGCTGCCATATTTTCTCGAAGCCGGCGTCAATTGTATGTTTCCCCATGAGGTCAATGGATCTGGTTTTCCCGGCGACTTATTGGATCAGTATGGTCCCGAATTGAGAATTATGGGCGGTGTGGATAAAATGGAGTTGATTAAAGGAAAAGATGCCATCAAAAAATATTTGGAAAGCATACTTCCCTGGGTAGAAAAAGGCGGCTTTATTCCTTTTTGCGATCACCGTTGCCCTCCGGATGTAACTGAAGAGGACTATCTCTACTATTCGGACTTGAAAGAACAACTGTTTGGAATGGGTTGAATTTGATCTGATTGATGTTGAGCAGAATATAATTTTATCATTTAGTAGAATAAATATCACCGGAAATTTTTGAGGTAAAAATGAACAGCCGGGAAAGAGTTAAAACTGCACTGAATCACAAATCTCCCGATCGGGTGCCGGTGGATTTCGGCGGTACCGGTGTTACCGGTATGCATGTATCGTGTGTTGCCGGTCTGCGGGATTATTACGAGTTGGAAAAAAAGCCGGTAAAAGTTATCGAACCTTATCAAATGCTGGGCGAAATTGATTCAGAGTTGATTGAGCTCTTCGGTATCGACACCGAACCTATGAATTCACGAAGTACCATGTTTGGGTTCCGGAATGAGAATTGGAAACAGTTCCGGCTGCCGTGGGGACAGGAGGTGTTGGTCTCCGAGGAGTTCAACGTAACCCGGGACTCTGATGGTTCGCTGGTGATTTATCCGGAGGGTGATGTTACTGCGCCAGCCAGCGGTCGGATGCCTGTGGGGAGCTATTTTTTCGATACCATTGTTCGGCAGGAATCTGTTGATGATGAAAAGTTGAATCCCGAGGACAATCTGGAAGAATTCAAACTGCTGTCGCAAAATGATTTGGAATATTATGCAGCAGAAAACAAACGCGCCGCCAAAACTGGCCGAGCTGTGGTCGGTGGTATGGGCGGTACCAGCTTCGGCGATATTGCCATGGTGCCGGCGCCGTTTCTCAAACATCCAAAAGGCATCCGCGACATTGAGGAATGGTATGTTTCGACAGCAATTCGACGTGAATACATTCACCAGATTTTTTCCCGGCAATCTGAAATTACACTGCAGAATTTGGAAAAATTTTACACAGCGGTTGGCGATACTTTGGATGTGTTTTTTGTATGTGGCACTGATTTCGGCACCCAGACATCGAGCTTTTGTTCGGTAGAAACCTATCTCGAACTTTATGCGCCCTATTATAAAATAATTAATGGTTGGATTCATAAAAATACAAACTGGAAGACATTTAAGCATTCTTGTGGCGCCGTTGAAAAATTTCTTCCCCATTTTATCGAGTCCGGGTTTGATGTGCTCAATCCGGTGCAATGCTCTGCTGCCGGGATGTCGCCGCAGCATTTGAAGGAGAATTACGGTGAGAGTATCGTGTTCTGGGGCGGTGGCATCGATACTCAAAAAACACTCCCATTCGGTAAGCCGGATGATGTGCGATGTGAAGTACTGCAGCGATGCGAGATTTTTGCGCCCAACGGCGGATTTATCTTTAACGCAATTCATAATATTCAAGCAAAGACACCGGTAGAAAATATTGTCGCAATGTTTGATGCGTTGAAAGAATTTAATGGTAGTTAGTTATTTGATCGTATCAGAATTTCAAAGATTTGGCAAAACCAAAAAATAGACCACTGATTTCATAGCGCAGCAAGCTGCAATTAAAAATTAAAAATGTAAAATTAAAAATGGAAAGAATCTATAGAAGATTTTTTTTCCAAAAAAACAAAAATTTAACCTGTAATACTTTAGTGCATTGAACTGCAATAATATTTTGAACCACAGATTTTAACAAATTATTTTTTTATATTTGTAAGGTTAATAGAATTGTTGGTGTAATTGCTCTAAAACCTTATTGCAAAAAAATGCAAGATTAGATTTGTAATAGAATAGATGACACCGATTTTTATCTGTGAAATCAGCGAAATCTTGTGGTCGTTTTTATCGATTATTTTGCGAAGCTTAGTTCGTATTAATGCACAGCAGGCTCTGGATTAGCTATGGTAAAACTAATGCATGAAAACTGAGGAAGATGAAATATTCAGGAAGATACAAGCTATTCGACATAAACCGGATCGAGACCTTTTCGCTCGGTTCGCGGATCAATAAAGTCAAGCTTGAAAATCTGGTCTTTCCAGAAAAGATCAAGTCGCAGCGAATTGAAGTTCCGGCTCAAATTCTCGAAAAAGTGGAGGCTGTCGCAGCGGAGATCGTAGCGGCTCGTGTTCAGCAAAAACCGGTGGTGCTGTTTACCGGAGCACATCTCATCAAAAACGGACTCGCACGGTTGATCGTGGAGCTTGTAAAAAAAGGGATGTTTACGCTGGTCGCAGGAAATACCGCCACTGCGATTCATGACTTTGAGCTGGCGCTGATTGGTGAAACCAGTGAACATGTCCCCAACGCCCTGGGCAGGGGACAATTTGGGATGGCGTATGAATTTGCTTATATTAATTCCGCGATTCGGGTTGGTTTTGAAAAAGGTTTGGGCCTGGGTGAAACGCTTGGCAGGATGATGACCGATGTCCCTTTTAAAAACAGCATTGTCGATCCCCTTGCGCATGAGGATTCGCCGCGAGACTTTTGTTGCACCGAAGTCAGTATAGCGGCTGCATGTTACAATTATCACATCCCGTTTACCGTTCACTGCGGCATTGGTGTGGATGTGATTGATCAGCATCCTTCATTTGATGGCGCAGCAAAAGGTGGTTGCTCGGCGCGCGATTTTCTCATTTTCACTAATGAGATAACTCGCTTTCAGCAAGGTGGTGTGTTTATTAATGTTGGCAGCGCTGTGCAGGGTCCTGAAGTATTGCTCAAAGCTGTTTCGATGGCGGCAAATTCAGGCAAAGCTCCCCGGGAAATTATATGCGCTGATTTTGATTTACGCGTTTATAGTCCGGAAAAAATGGCTGATGAATGTTCGCCCGGATATTATTTCCGCGATCAGAAGACCGTTGTCACCAGAGTTCCCACAGCGTTTGGCGGCAGAGGGTATTATATCTGCGGTAATCAAAAGTTGACAATCCCTTTGCTTTATCAAAAGATTTCCCAATTATACGCTGATGAACTGGAATGCAGTTAACGGAGATTGTAAATGAAAGTAGAACGGGTCAAAGAAATATTAGCTCAAATTCGACAGATAAAGGTTGGAGTGTATGGAGATTTCTGTCTGGATGTCTATTGGATGCTCGACCCGCGCGGATCAGAAATATCGGCTGAAACCGGCTTACCTGGGCTGGCGGTTTCCAAACAGTGGTATCGCCTCGGTGGCGCATCGAATGTGGTTGCAAACCTGATGGCACTGCAACCGGCTGCTGTCAGCGTTGTAGGAGTGATCGGCGATGATGTCTTTGCAAGGGAGCTGTTGCGCCAGTTGCAGCTATTGAATGTGGATGTGAGCCGACTGGTAATTCAAGCTGAAAAGTTCGATACCTACGCTTTTTGCAAACGAATTCTGGAAAACCAGGAAATCAGGCGAATTGATTTCGGTTTTTTTAATCAACGGAGTTTAGATACTGACCAGCGGATCGTAGAAAATTTGTATTCAGTGATACCCAATATCGATGTTTTGATAATCAACCAGCAGATACCTGGCAGTTTTACCAATGATTCTTTTATTGATCAACTTAACAAATTAACAGAAGATTATCCTGATAAAATTATTTTGGTGGATTCCCGTCATTTTGCTCACCGTTTTCATCATGTTTATCTCAAAACCAATGATATGGAAGTGGCTTGGTTGAATAATGTTCGGCTGGAACCGGATCAGATGATTTCGATAAATGATATTCGAAAATTTACGGATACGATCTATTCTAAACAAAAAAAGCCGATCTTCATAACTCGCGGCGCACATGGTTTGGTGGTGCGCGATGAAAGTGGTTTTTATCAAGTTCCTGGCATCCAGTTGTTGAACAAGATAGATCCTGTTGGCGCTGGCGATACGGTAATGAGTGCGTTGGCTTGTTGTCTGGCAACCGGTGCAGCGCCGGTAGAAGCCGCTGTTTTTGCTAATTTTGCCGCGGCGGTTACGGTTCAAAAATTATTTCAGACCGGAACCGCTTCGCCAGAAGAGATTATTTCAATTGCATCTGACCCGGATTATATCTATCAACCCGAGCTGGCTGAGGATATTCGCCATGCCCGCTATTATCAGAATACTGAAATTGAAGTGTGTTGTAATCTTTCGGATGTTGAATGGGGAAAAATTCGGCATGCAGTGTTTGACCATGACGGAACCATTAGCTCGCTGCGTCAGGGATGGGAAGAAATTATGGAATTGATGATGATCAAAGCGATTCTTGGCGATCAGTATGAAACCGCTGATGAAACACTCTATCACAAAGTCCGAAGTCGTGTGCTTGAATACATCGACAAATCAACCGGGATTCAGACCATTCTTCAAATGGAAGCGCTGGTTGAGCTGGTCAGAGAGTTTGGTATTGTCAGGGCAGAGCAGGTGTTGGATAAATTTCAATATAAAGCGATTTATAATGAAGAGTTGTTGAAAATGGTTCACCGCCGGTTGGAAAAGCTGCAGCGGGGTGAATTGGATGTGGCGGATTTTACCATCAAGGGCGCGGTCGATTTTGTGAAAGAGTTGAACGCCCGCGGAGTAACGTTGTATCTGGCGAGCGGTACTGATGCTGAAGATGTTGCCGCCGAAGCCCGGGCGCTGGGCTATGATGCACTTTTTAACGGCGGGATTTACGGCGCTGTTGGTGATGTAAAAAAATATTCCAAAAAAATAGTGATTGAGCGAATACTTTCGAACAATCGGTTGAGCGGCCCAGAATTGGCGGTCTTTGGGGACGGTCCGGTGGAAATACGCGAAGCGCGAAAACATCATGGGATCGCTGTCGCGGTTGCCAGTGATGAATTGCGTCGCTATGGATTGAAGCCGGAAAAGCGAACGCGGTTGATACATGGCGGCGCTCATCTGGTTGTGCCCGATTTTTCTCAGCGGGAGAAACTGCTGGAATTTTTATTCAAAAATAAACAGGTTGATTGATAAATATCAGTTTGAATGATTGCTTAACGCAAAAATAATTGTAGAGGAGATTGTTGTGAATTTTGATGTCGGAAAGGCAGTTCGTATGAGCGATATCATCGACGCGGCTGACGGTAGAGGGTTGATTATCGATACAACGTTATCGTCGGTTGTTGGTGCGTTACCAGGGTTGGAAGATTTTGCAACTGCTATTGTGAAGATCAATCAAAGCTGTGACGGGTTGATAATCAATCCGGGGCAGGCTGAGCATCATGCGTCGTTGCTTGGCGGAAAACATCGCGCAGCGCCAATTATTCGCCTGGACTGGACCAATGCATATCGGGACGAAACATTTTGTCTGCCAGCGACAGAGGTGAAACGATTGATGATCAGCAACGCTGAGGATGCGTTCAGCCTTGGTGCATCTGCGGTGGTTGCCAGTTTCCTGATGGGGTACGGAGATGATTTTGAGGCGACCAATATCCAGGACCTTTCCTTTCTGGCACGTGAATGTTATCCGCTTTCACTGCCGTTGTGGATTGACATCCGGACTGTTGGTGAAAAAGTCAGCGAAATTAATTTTGAGGAAAGTATCAAACTGGGCGCCTCGTTCATGCAGGAATTGGGCGCTGATGGACTGATTATACCCCAATGTCTCTTAGCAACCTGTCGCTACGTTTGTGAATGGATGCAAATTCCGGTACTGGTTCGTTTAAAACAGACACCAACAGCCGAGCAATTGTCAGAAATTATGCATTCGGGCGCTGCGGGTGCTGTCCTGCCGGAGTCATTGTTTGCGCTTTCGGATTACCCTCAACAAGTCAATGAGCTCTATTTTGAGATACACCAAGGAAGGAGAGCGTGATGGAAATGACATCCGGGAAAAGAGCCCGTTTCAATCGGTTGTTCAATCCGGTTGATGGAAGAGCTGTTTGTGTCGCTGCTGACCACGGTTGGATGTCTGATCCGACGCCGAATGTTGTTGAATTGGAGCGAATTTTAAAACAGGTCGTTGAAGGTGGGGCAGACGGAATATTGATCAGTTTTGGAACGGCGCTGCGCCTGGGCCACATTTTGCGAGGCAAAAACTCACCGGCAATGCTCATTCGCGCCGATTGGATGAACATGCCCCGGCTTGGCGGCTCGAATGTCAGCAATGTACTGCCCGCGGTTAATTTTAAAAAGATCGCCACTTCGTTTGCAACAGACGCATTGCTTGTGGGGGCGTCCGCGATAACGATTTATTATTTTATCGGTTATGGGGATGAATTTGAGCGGATAAATCTGGAGCAGGCAGCGCTGTTTGCCCGGCAGTGCCGGCAGGTGGGACTGCCGCTGATTATCGAACCAATGGCAGTGGGTGGCATGGTAACCGGTGTGAACATTGCAGAAATTTTGATTGCTTCAGGCCGGATTGCTGCTGAAATCGGCGCTGACGCGCTGAAAATTCCCTACACAGGTGATGTGAAAACTTTCAAAACATTGGTGGAACAGGCTGGGATTCCGGTGCTGGTTCTCGGCGGAGCAAAATCGGATGTTCCGCGAGATGCTCTCGAACTGGTCGATGAAGCGCTGCAAGCCGGCGCCGCCGGAACCGTTTTCGGGCGCAATGTTACCAAAGCCAAAGACCCCCGGAAAATGGTGGCTGATATTTGCGCATTGGTGCATGGCGGAAAAACAATCAGCAACATTCTCAATGAAAAACGGGATGGATTTTTTCGGCTCAAGACTATTCCGGAAAATTGCATCGGTTGCCGGCTCTGCCAAATCGCTTGCGAAAGAAGCCATGAAAAAGGATACGGCCAGAATAAATCCCGGCTTCAGATCAAATTTCCGGAAATCGGTGATGAACTTTGTAATTTTAAACCGGTTGTATGTACCCTCTGCGGAAAATGTGTCAAAGCCTGCCAACCCAATGCTTTGACCATCAGTGCAACTGGTCATCTGACACTGGATCGGGAAAAGTGCACCAATTGCAGTGATTGCGCCATAGCCTGTCCCTTCGATGTTATTTTAATTGATGATGAAGGTTTTCCCATTATTTGCGATTTATGCCAGGGCGATCCCCAATGTGTAAAATGGTGCAAGCAGAATGCCGTTGTTACTGTTCCGCTTAAAAAATTACCCGGTCGACTTTAGTCAATTGAGAGGTCGCCTATTTTTGCAGGGCAATCGTTGCTTTTTTTAATAATTTTATGAGCAGGAGTTTATATGTCGTTAACAAATCGTGGTTATATGAACAAACTTCTAAAAATCGATCTGACTCGCCAGTCAGTCCTCAGCGAAAAGCTGGACGAGAACGTGATGCAGCATTTTCTGGGCGGAAAGGGATTGGGAACTTACTTGTTGTATCGTGGATTAAAAGCTCACACCGCTCCGCTTTCTCCGGACAATATGTTGATTTTAGCAGTGGGACCGCTTACCGGAACCAACGCTCCGACTTCGGGCAGATTCTGTGTGATGTGTAAAAGTCCGGCAACCGGCACCATTTCCGATGCCTATTGCGGTGGATTTTTCGGATCGACTTTGAAGTACGCTGGCTATGACGCAATTGTCATCAGCGGCGCTGCGAGCTCGCCGATAAAAATTATTATCGATAATGATAATGTCAGCCTTGAAGATGCATCTGAACTATCCGGAGAAAAAGTCCAGCAAACCAATATCGCATTACGGAAAAAATATGGGGAGGATATTCAATCCGTAGTTATCGGACCGGCAGGAGAGCGATTGTCGCCGATTTCGGGCATGTTCAGTGGTGTGCGAACAGCCGGGCGCGGCGGGGTCGGCGCAGTAATGGGGTCAAAAAAGCTGAAAGCTATTGTGGTTCGTGGCAGCAAGGGAGTTGTGGTGGCTGACAGGGAACAGTTTGAAGAAGCGGTGTGGATTGCTCATCGTGCGCTTCGTATGAGCAGCCAGATTAAACGATTGAAGGACATCGGCACCGCCAACATTATCAAACTGGTAAATGCGGCCGGCGCTCTACCGACACGTAATTTTCAACTGGGTCAATTTGATAGAACCGATGACCTCTCTGGTGAAATCTGGCGACAGAAATACTGGAAAAAAGACATCGCATGCTTTGGTTGCCCCATTGCCTGTTCAAAAATTGCTTTTTCAGAAAAATACCAGACCACCATTGACGGTCCTGATTACGAAACCATTTTCGCATTGGGTACCAATTGCGGCGTTTACGACCATGAAGCAATTTTTTATGGAAATTACCTCTGCGACGCGTATGGTGTGGACACCATCAGTGTTGGAAATATTATCGGATTTGTAATGGAGCTGTTTCAGCGTGGATTAGCCACCAGGGATGATTTCGATGGTATCGAAGCCCGGTGGGGAGACGGCGACGCTTTGGTGAGGTTGATCGAAAAGATCGGCAAAGGCGAAGGCGTTGGCGAGCTGTTGCAGCAGGGTGTCAGAGCGATCAGTCAGCATTTTCCGGGTAGTGAGGACTTTGCCATGCAGGTCAAGGGATTGGAAATGCCGGGCTATCTGCCGAGAGCGGCAAAAGGGATCGGATTGAGCTATGCAATTTCAGAGCGCGGCGCCTGTCATCTGCGCGGTTCGCCCTTGAGTGAAATTCTGGGCGGGGCGGAGCCGCTGACCACCAGCGGAAAAGCGGCGCTGTTCAAATCAAATCAATTGGATTCAACCGTAGTAAACACGCTTATTCTGTGCTATTTTGTGAAGTTCGGATTGACGTTGAAAGAAATTTTTCAGATGGTAACGCCGGCTACCGGTTTTGATTTTCAGCATCCCAGAGACCTGGAGCATATTGGTGAAAGGATTATTACCTTATGCCGAATGTTCAATTTAAGAGAAGGCTTTTCCAATAAAGATGATGTTTTGCCGAAGCGATCGCTGGCAGAACCACTGCCGTCAGGCCCCGCAAAAGGGCAGGTGGTGGATCTGGACACGATGCGCGCTGAATACTATCAGTTGATGGGATGGGATGAGCAGGGCGTACCCAAACCAGAGACACTGGACGGTTTGGGGTTGAGTGAAATTCTATAAAAGTCCAATCTGATCTGATAAAAAAACCGAACTAATTGAAAGAGGAAAAACCATGCAAATTTTCGGTCAAAATTTATCGAGACGCGAGCTTGAGGCGCGGCTTGGATCTATCGAGAATGTAATTGGTGTTCGACGAATAGAGCTGCAAGAAGGTCAGCAAGCTGGAGTGGAAATGGCTCATGTCCGAACTGGCGCCGGGCTCAGTTATTACGTGAATCTGTCCCGCGCTCTGGATATTGGCTTGACGGAATTTTGCGGCACGCCAATTAGCTGGCAATCGGTCAATGGCGAAACTCACCCGAGCTATTTTGAGCCGGAAGGAACAGGGTGGCTGCGCAGTGCCGCCGGTGGGCTGTTGATGAGCTGTGGTTTAACCCAGGTGGGTGCTCCCTGTGAGGATCAGGGGGAAAAGTTGGGAATTCATGGAAGGATTCATCATTTACCGGCAAGCCAGATCGCAGCCGAAGCCCACTGGCGTGGTGAGAAATACCAGATGAGGGTCAGCGGCGTGATCAATGAAAACCGTATTTTTGGAGAGAATATCAAATTGACACGTGAGATCATCAGCTATCTTGGCGAAAACCGGATTATTATCCAGGATCGGATCGAAAATGTCGGCTTTCAATCGACCCCACACATGGTGCTTTATCACTTTAATTTTGGCTTTCCGCTAATGTCGGAAAAAACACAGATCCATTTTCCATCAAAACGTGTTGTGCCGAGAGAACCAGACTTGCCGATTCAAGGCTATGATCAATATCAGGTCCCGGAAATCGATTATCCGGAACGGGTTTATTATCACCAGGATTTAGAACTCTGTGATGAAAAACACGCTTGCGTAGAAATCGACAACCCGCAATTCCCGGTAGGAATCGGTAAGGGCAGTTTTCCGCTGAAGGTCAGGTTGCGCTGGGAAACCAGCTGGCTGGATCGACTCATTCAGTGGAAAATGCCTGGCGCCGGTGTTTATGCGCTGGGGGTTGAGCCATCGAATTGTTTTGTCGGGGGGCGTGTTGCCGAGCGGGAACGCGGAAGTTTGCAGATGATCGAACCCGGCGAAAGAAGGGACTATGGTTTAGAAATTATAATCGAATAATTTAATGAATAAGTGGGAGAAGCCATGGAAAAATATGAAATAAAATTGAAAGATATTACACTGCCTTTATATTCACTCAATACAATAATCATTGGCAGCGGTGCAGCCTCTTTGAGCGCTGCGGTCAATTTAGTGGAAATGGGGCAGTCGGATATTGCCATTGTCACCGATCAATGGGGGGGCGGCACTTCAAATAATACCGGCTCTGATAAACAGACCTATTATAAGCTGTCGCTTGCAGGTGAGATGGCGGATTCGCCGCGTGATATGGCGAAAGACCTGTTCAACGGCGGTTGTATGCACGGTGATATTGCATTGTGCGAGGCGCAGAATTCGGTTCAGGCATTTTTAAATCTGGTGCGGCTTGGCGTTCCTTTTCCGCACGACCGTTATGGCGCTTTTGTGGGTTATAAAACCGATCACGATCCCCGACAGCGCGCCACTTCCGCCGGACCTTTGACGTCCCATCTGATGTTTGCGGCACTGGCGCGAGAGGTGAGAGCAAAAAATATCCCCCTGTTTGACCAGCATCAAATTATCGGGCTGCTCACTGATGAGAACTCCAACCAGAAAAAAGTTATCGGCGCGCTTGCACTCAACAAAAAACGGTTGCAGGAGGATAATTTTGGACTGGTTGTTTTTAACGCTCGAAATGTCATCCTGGGTACTGGCGGACCTGCCGGAATCTACAAAACATCGGTCTATCCGGAAAGTCAGTTGGGGTCCAGTGGGCTGGCTTTTGAAATCGGGGCGATCGGCAACAACCTGACTGAATGGCAATATGGACTGGCATCGATCAAATTCCGCTGGAATCTATCCGGCACTTATCAACAGGTGATACCACGTTATGTTTCAACCGATCCCGCCGGTGGAGACGAACGTGAATTTTTAAATGATTACTTTCCAGATATGGGCACATTAGCGACTGCCATTTTTCTCAAAGGTTATCAGTGGCCCTTCGATCCCAGAAAAGTTATGAACTACGGCTCATCGCTGATCGATATTTTAGTGTATCAGGAGACGGTCATCAACGGCAGAAGAGTCTTTCTGGATTTTCAACGCAATCCGAGCGGCGCTGGTGTTTTGGAGGATTTTTCATTTGATCTGTTGGGAGCAGAAGCATATACTTACCTTGAAAAATCTGGCGCGTTGTTCGGCACCCCGATCGAGCGTCTATCTAAAATGAATCAACCGGCAATTGATCTGTACCGAACCCATGGAATTGATATCAGCCGGGAATATTTGGAAATTGCAGTATGTGCGCAACACAATAATGGCGGTTTAAAAGGAAACATCTGGTGGGAATCGAACATTCAGCATTTATTCCCGGTTGGCGAGGTGAACGGTACCCACGGGGTGTATCGTCCCGGTGGTTCGGCGCTGAATTCGGGACAGGTTGGCGCTTTACGCGCCGCGTTGTTTATCTCAAAAAGATACAACCAACCTCCAGCAGATCGCGATAATTTCCTGGACCTTGTGCTGCCTCAGCTTGAACAAAAATATGAAAAGGTTAAGCAGGCTGTAAATTCAAATACCAACGACGAATCTTTCCATTCCAATGTCCGAGACGAAATTCAACAACGGATGTCCGAAGCCGGCGCGCACATTAGAAGCCTTGAAAAAATTCAGCAAGCAACAACAGAAGCCTGGGCACTTTATGGTCGGCTGAAAACAAATATCAGTGTAACTTCAGTTCAGGAGCTTCCGATGTTGTTTCGAAATATGGACTTGTGCTTAACCCACGCCATCTATTTGGAAGCAATGTTGGAATATTTGACCAAAGACGGAAAAAGCCGGGGTTCTTATCTGGTGATGGAGCCGTCCGGTGATAAACCCTGTGCCCAACTGGGAGACCATTGGAAATTCAGTTTGACAGAGACTGATGCTTTAATGAATCAAAAAATACTTGAAATTTCTCTTGATAAAAATGGCAGGGTCAATAAAGATTGGGTTGAGATTCGACCGATTCCTGACGAAGATATCTGGTTTGAAAATGTTTGGAACGAATATCTGAAAGATAATATTGTCAAATAGTGGTTGAATTTTTTTTAGTGATGAGGAGGAGAACCGAGCATGCGAAGGGGAATCGTTTCCGCAGGAAATTTTATCATCGATCATGTGAAAACGATCTCGCACTGGCCTGAGCGCGGTATGTTGGCGGACATCCTTGATGAACAGATCGGTTCCGGCGGCGGCGCCTATAATGTTCTCATCGATCTGGCAAAAATGGAAGCAGACTTGCCGCTTTATGCGGTCGGTATAATCGGGCAGGATTCAGATGGCGACGCCATTGAAGCTGAACTCGAAGGTTACGAAATCCGGACTGATTTTTTGCTGCGCACATCAAAAGCGCCGACTTCCTACACTGACGTGATGGCTGAATTAGGTGGAAGATCGCGAACATTTTTTCACTGCCGCGGCGCCAACAGCATGCTCGATGTTGCTCATTTTGAAGGGATCGATTGCGAAGCCAAAATATTTTATCTGGGTTACCTGCTGTTGCTCGACCGTCTGGATGCGCCAGACCCTGATTTGGGGGCGCGAGCTGCTCGTGTGTTGAAAATGATGGCTGATCGGGATTTTCTCACCGCGGTTGATTTGGTGTCAATTCAAAACCGAAAAGCGCCGGAAGTGGTATGCCCATGTTTGCCTTTTATTGATTATCTTATCATAAATGAGATCGAGGCGGGTAATGTCACCGGCTTCAAAATTCGCAGCAGTGATCAGTCAATCAATGTTGAAAATTTGAAAAAAGCGGCGCGGGCGCTCATTGATCAGGGGATACGAAAACTGGTGGTAATCCATGTTCCTGAAGGCGCATTTGCAATGCTGCCCGGCCATAAATGTATATTTGAGCCATCCTTTGAAATCGCGACGGAAGATATCCGCGGCGCTACTGGCGCGGGTGATGCTTTTTGCGCAGGATTACTCTATTGCTTGCATGAGAATAAACCCATCGAATTCAGTTTGAAATTCGCCAACAGCTCAGCACTATTCAATCTCACCCATGAAACAGCGACTGGCGGCGCAGTAGCACTCGAAAAAATATTGGCTTACTTGAAGGTCGGGCAGCAGAAAAAATCAATTTTTAGCGAGGAGCTTTCAGACAATATTTGTAATTAAACAATGAGCAATAGTAGAGCCATTTAACTTATTGTTATTTCACAGCATCCCAACTCAGCCGGAGCATCGCATTCTACCTTCTTTAAAAAGGACAAATTGCTGTCTCTTATACACATCTGACGCTGCCGACGAAGAGGATAGTGTAGATCTCGGTGGTCG
>OMKS01001047.1_pt1 | contig 25355 bp, 19 predicted proteins | sample 1674721 | NCBI WGS metagenome assembly OMKS01 (sample SAMN06264996, study PRJEB25208) | sediment metagenome | isolation source: hot spring sediment | place: USA: California | collected 2014-09-02
AATGACAAGGGCAATGCGGAAGGGCTGGTCGGCCTCTCCCGCCGCAACTTCATGGTGCCGATCCCGAGGTTTGCGACCTGGGACGCGTTCAACGCCCACCTGGAAGACCGCGGTGGAGATTCCGGTGTTGTGGAGGCCATCGATGAGCATGGCCGCCCGGTCTGAAGTGCTCCCGGTGATGACGAGGGAGCGTCTGCCCCACCCCGAAACACGGTCAGGAAGCGTTCTGATGGTGCCCTGCCCAAAGACGATGGATCCGGCTGTGGAAAATTCAAACTGCATGGCTCTGTCCCCCCTGTCTGTGAGCCCTTATGTTCACCTGTATTGTACTCAGAAGAGGAACTGATGCAAGGGGTTCTCCCTGGTTTCCCGGGAACAGGGGTGCCTACTCCCCGGGTCGCCATCACAGGGGGATCATTGAAATACCTCCCCGATCCTGCTACACTCATTTCGGGGAAGGAAGGAACCAATGAACTATTCCCGGATCAAGAACAGGATCATTGCGCGCGTGATAACGCGTTTCCCTGCGCTGGCTGTCCCCTTTGTCAGATCGTACCGTCCCTGGGAGACCCGGGACATCCCCTGGACCCCGGTGAAAAAAGCCCTTGAAGAGTCCGTAGTTGCCCTGGTAACAACCGCCGGCGTACACCTGAAACATCACAGGCCCTTTGATATGAATGATCCGCTGGGCGACCCGAGCTTCAGAGAACTGGGTCCTGATGTCGGGGCCAACGAACTCATGATCACCCACGACTACTATGATCACCGTGATGCCGATGCAGACATCAACATCGTGTTCCCCCTCGCCAGGCTGAAGGAATTTGCCCGGGAAGGTCGCATCAGACAGGTCTGCGAGGCGAATTTCAGCCTCATGGGCCACATCGACGGTCACCACATCTATACGCTCATGGAGATCACGGCGCCCGAAATAGCCGCGCGGCTGAACGATGCGAGGGCCGATTGCGTTCTCCTCACCCCGGGGTGAGCCATCTGCAACCAGTCCGTGGGACTGGTCCAGCGGGTGATCGAGGAGTCGGGGATTCCCACCATCGGGATCTCCATCGTGAGACAGTACACCGAGACCGTGAAACCCCCACGGAGCATCTTTCTTAAGTGGCCCTTTGGACACCCCCTGGGAGAACCATTCAACGTAGCGCAGCAGCGTGCGGTCCTGCGAAAGGCTTTCGATGCACTGTTTTCCATTCAGGTGCCGGGTGAAATCGTCGACGTGCCCTGGAAATGGAAACGAGAGACGTATCACGATGAAAACGCAGACCCTCGGGGATCGGTGGACACCTCTTGCAGGGGAACAGGTGCGTAACTATTCCTGGAGTGGCGGGAACATGAAGGAAAACAAGGGGAGCCGGGTGAGCGTATGAACAGGTTTATCGAAGAGACCGGGAATGAGAAGGTGGATGTCCTCGTTATCGGTGGGGGGATTACCGGTGCCGCCATGGCCTACGAAGCCGCAACCAGGGGGCTCAGTGTTGCGCTCGTTGAGAAAAAGGATTTCTCCTCGGCCACCTCAGCGGTGACCTCGAAGCTGATCCACGGGGGGCTGAGGTATCTGAACAACCTCGAGTTCGGCCTGGTGAGGGAATCCCTCAGGGAACGGAAAACCCTGGAAAACATCGCCCCCAACTTCGTGTATCCCTATCCCATGATGTGGATCCATGCCGGGACCTCCCTGAAAAACAACAAGTGGTTTATCAAGACAGGGTTGTTTCTCTACGACATCCTCTCCTTCGACAGGGGCAGGACCTGGGATGCGAGCAAGAAAATCCCCTCCCACACCACCATCTCTGTGCAAGAGGTGCTCATCAAAGAACCGAATGTGCGGCGCACGGGACTCAAAGGGGCATCCATTTTCTACGACTGCACGAGCATTTTCCCCGAGAGGCTCACGCTGGCATTCATACAATCCGCCGTGAGCTTCGGGGCGCGGGTTGCGAACTACACCAAGGTGGAACAATTCCTGGTGGATGGGGGACACCACCTCAGGGGTGTCGAGGTTACGGACGTCCTGCGTGGGACAACCAGGACGCTCACTGCTGACATCATCATCAATTGTACCGGTCCATGGGCCGATATCCTGCTCGATCTTGCAAAACCCGGTGGGGTGAGCGATCAGCTCAGGAGATCCGAGGGGATCCACATCATCACGAAAAAACTCGTGAATTCTCATGTCGTGGGATACACGACAGAAAAGGGGCGGCATTTTTTTCTCATCCCCTGGAGAGGCCACACGCTCATTGGCACCACAGACAAGGAGTACCTGGGGAATCCCGACGACTACCGGGTTACCAAAGAGAGTATCCTCGAACTCATCGATGAGGTGAACGAGTCGTTTGGAGACGGAACCCTGTGCTTAGATGATGTCCTGTACTACTACGGTGGATTGAGGCCTCTGGTGGAAGACCAGACCGAGGAAACCTACAGAACCTCGAGGAGGTACGAGGTCTACGACAATGCAGCAGACGGTCTCGAGGGGTTGATCACCGTTGAAGGCGGGAAGTATACCACGAGCAGGAATCTTGCCCAGACGACCATGACCCTTGTCGAAAAGAAGCTTTCCAGGGACATCGGGAGGAGTTTTACGGACCGGCTGCCGCTCTATGGATGCGATATCACGGACATGAATGAGTTCCTGTTCTCCGCAGTCAGAAACAATCGTGACTTCGGCAGAGACACAGTGGCGTACCTGGCCCGCACCTATGGAACACGATACACATCGATTCTTGCCCTGGCACGGGAAGACGAGTCCCTCAGGGAAATCCTCAACGAAGACGGAGAAATTCTTGCACAGGTTCTCTATGCCGTGCGGGAGGAAATGGCCAGAAGCTTGAGTGACATCATGTTTCGCAGGACCGGGATTGCAACCCTTGGCCATCCCGGAGACGAGGTGATGAAAAAGGTCGCCTCGCTCGCGGCACGTGAACTGAACTGGAGTCACGAACGGCTCGAGAGGGAATGCGACGCGTTTCTAGAACTGCTGAAGCTGCCGGTTTCCTAGCTTTGCAAGGGGGCACATGGGGCCCCCGGATGACAGAGGATCATCGTGTCGGATGATCCGTGCAGGAGGGTTTCATGATGCGAAAGACAAGGTTTGTCCCTGAATGGACAGAAACTGCACCTCCCCGGCAATCGTTCCGGTCCATAGTCAAGTACGGTTCTCCCACTGCCTTCAAACACCCCAGTGCCAAGTGGTTCCAGATGATCAAGGACGAGTTTTCGCTTCGTGACGAAGACTTTATGCACAAGAGGGGCGAAGGTCTGACTCAGGTGAGACTGGACAGGCCGCTGGGCCTGGATTCACGTCACCAGGAGCGGATGGAGAAGATCGTCGGAACGCAGAACATCGCCACCGATGACTACTCCAGGGTAAAATATTCCTACGGAAAGACCACCGAAGAACTCATGGAACTCAGGAAGGGAATTATACGCGAAGTGGCAGATCTCGTGGTGCATCCCCGTTCCAAGGAAGACGTGCAGGAGATCGTAACGTACTGTAACCAGGAGAAGATTCCCATCACGGTCTTCGCTGCAGGGACCTCTGTAAATTTCGGTGTCAGGCCGTCGAAGGGGGGCATCACGCTGGTGTTGAGCACACACATGAACAAGGTGCTGGAGGTCAACGAGATCAACCAGACCGCACGTGTTCAGCCCGGGATCTTTGGGCCTGCGTACGAAGAGGCGCTGAACAGGGCCCCTGAGCTGTTCGGCTCCAGAAGGAGATTCACCTGCGGGCATTTTCCCCAGTCCTTCGAGTACTCCACCGTGGGAGGATGGATCGTCACCTTCGGATCGGGGCAGGCCTCCAGTTACTACGGAGACGCCTGCGACCTGGTCATCAGCCAGGAGTACGTGACCTCTGCCGGCACGTTCAAGACCCACGACTATCCGGCAACGGCAACAGGGCCCAAGGTGAACGACATCATGAAGGGCTCCGAAGGCACCTTCGGGATCCTGGTGGAAGTCACCATGAAGGTCTACCGGTACATGCCCGAGAACACGCAGCGGTTCAGCTTCATGTTCCCGAGCTGGGAAGCGGCCGTGGATGCGAGCAGGGAGATCTGTCAGGCCGAATTCGGCATGCCGGCCATCTACCGGATATCGGACCCTGAAGAGACCGACCGGGGGCTCAAACTCTACGGCATGCCGTCCATCGTCGATGGGTATCTGCAGAAAAAAGGGTTCATGCCCATGCAGCGGTGCCTCTGCCTGGGAAACGCTGAGGGTGAAAAGCACTTTGCCAGGAACATCAGGAACCAGGTGCACCGGATCGCAAAGAGCCACGGTGCGGTCTCCCTCACCGGGTATCCCATCAGAAAGTGGGAGCACACTCGCTACACCGAGCCCTACATGCGCGAAGATCTCCAGGACTTCGGGATCGTCATCGACACCCTGGAGACCTCGGTTACCTGGGCGGATCTCCACAGGGTCCACCAGGGTGTGAGGGAGTACATCAAGAACAGGCCGAAGACCATGTGCATGACCCACGCATCGCACTTCTATGCCCAGGGAACGAACCTGTATTTCATCTTTCTGGCCACCATCGACGATCCCGATGAGTACCGGAGCTTCCACCGGGGGATCGTTGATCGAATCATCCAGTGTGGTGGGTCGCCCAGCCATCACCACGGCATCGGCCGCCTGCTCGCACCCTGGATCGAAGAACACCTCGGGAGTGAGCAGCTTGCAGTGCTCAGGGCCTTGAAGCGGCACTTCGACCCCAATGGCATCATGAACCCGGGGGGACAGCTCGGCCTCGACATGATCCCCCGGAAGAATCAGGGCTGACGGAAAAACAGGGGGGCAGCCACCAGCGGCGCGACCTTCCGGCGAGACGTCGGGAAGGGCCTGAATGGCAGAAAAGCAAGCGGAGAAGGAGATGAACCGGGTCATTCGATACCTTGGCTCAGATCCTTTATCGTGTCACGAACCGTGATCCCGGGAATGCTTGTAAGGTTGTCGTTCCGGTGCTAAACTTTCACAGGATTTTTCAACGGTGGCAAGATCCTCGAAGGAGTCGTGCATGAAAAAGCTCGTGGTCGGCGTTGTGGTCGTGCTCGGAACGTGTTTCCTGATTCTTCTCCTGGTCCCGTACCTTGTGGATCTCGACAGGTTCAGAGGCATGGTGACTACCCGTGTTCAGGACGCCATCGGCAGGAAGGTGGATCTTGATGGGATCCGCCTCACCATCATCCCCCGACTGGGGGCCGAGATATCCGGGCTCAGGATCGCGGACAATCCTGTGTTTTCTTCACAGGACTTTCTCGTCATCGATCGCTTCCAGATCAGGGTGAGCCTCCTGAGCCTCCTGAAAAAAGAGATCAAGGTGACGGGAGTTGCGATGAAGGACCCGGTGGTACGCCTTGCCAGAAACGCCAGGGGTGAGTTCAGCTTCTCGGATCTTCTCGAACCCCGGGCTGAGACGGATGCAACAGACCCCCTCCAGCAGACTCCCCCGGCTGGTATCATCGCAGCCCTGTTTGTCCAGGATCTCGCGTTAAAGGGCGGGGAAATATTCTACACCGATGAACTCCTCCTCCCCGGAACAGGCCCGCTCCTCGTGGAGCGCCTCGACCTCAGGACCAGGGATGTCTCTCTGCACACCCCCATTGAAATCGACCTGTCAGCCTCGTTTTTGCACTCTGCCCGAGAGAACATCCATCTCAGGGGTAGTGTCGGCCCCATCGGCGAGGAGATCAGGCCCGAAGCAATCCCCTTTGACCTCCAGGTGCGTCTCGATGAAACGGGGCTCGATGATACGGGCCTCAAGCTGCCGGTGTCTCTCACGGGAAGCGCCAGCGCAGCGGTCTCCCTCAGGGGGATGCTCTCACAGAAAATCGAGGCCGACACAGAGCTGGTGCTCAGGGATTTCGTTCTTCCCACCAAGGGAGGGGAACGACCGGAAAACGCTGCAGAGAAGCTCTTCCTCAAGATTGCGGGACGAGTCGCCCTCGAGTATCCTTCGCAGACGATCCTCGTGGATTCCGTGGCAATAACGGTAAACGAGATCACGGCAACAGCAGCGGGAAAGATCGAGAAGCTCTTCAGCACGCCGCAGTGGAACCTGTCACTGGAGAGTGATTCCCTCGACGTCACGGACATGCTGTCCATTCTTCCCGGCACGATGGGTTCTCTCCCGCCCGAGCTCGTGGTAGAAGGCACCACCCGTGTCGAGGCCGAGGTTATCGGAACGTCAACTGCGTCCGAGGTGAGCGCTGATCTCGTCATGGATGAAATGAAGATCTCCTACGGGGAATTCTTCAGCAAGCAGCCGGGGAAACCCCTTTCGGCGCGCGCACAGATCGGGCTCGAAGCACTGCTCCTCACCATCGGAGACCTGAATCTCACCCTTGACCAAAGCACCATTCACGCCGCTGGCACCGTGAATATGGCCGGAGATACCCCGGTGATCGATCTGCAGATGAAGATCCGGGCCCTGCCCCTGGAGAATTTGGCCGCGTACGTGCCGATTGCCTCGGAGTATGCCCCCGAGGGAGGACTTTCCCTGGACGCCGGTCTCAGGGGGAACGCTGAAGATCTCAGGATCACACTCGCAGGGAGCCTGGAGCGGTTAAGCGTTCTTCTTCCCCAGGATCAGGCTGCAGCCACGGGGGGCGCTCGAGAGCGGGTGATCCTCTCCGGCGTCGGGTTCGATGGGACAGCTCGGACAGCAGAAAAGACCACGGCGAAGCTCGCTGCGCGGATCTCCCGGGTCGCAGCGTTTTCACACGTGATGCGTGACGTGTCTGCAACCGTGTCCTACACGCCGGAGCAGATCCTGGTAGATTCTTTTGCCATGAACGGATTCCGTGGCTCCCTTAAGGGGAATGCCTCGTACAGCATCCCGAATGGAACATGGAGAGCCGCCCCTGTGTTTCGAGACGTGGCCGCAGGAGAGCTGCTCGGGGCAGTCACGCCGCACGGACAGAATTTCTCCGGGGTGCTCTCCGGCAGCATGGAGATTCAGGGCTCAACTGCCAAACCAGGACTTGCCGGGGTCAATGCAACAGGGGACCTTCAGCTGACCCAGGGCCAGTGGATGAACTTCGACCTTACGGGCAGCTCCCTGGATGAGCTCTTGAGTATCCAGGGATTCGAAGAGCTTCTCGGGATCTCAAAGAGCGAGATCGAACAGTACCGCATGTCGCGGTTTGATTTCCTGAAGGTGCGGTTCACCCTTGCGGACACGGTTGCCACGATTCCAGGCCTGGAGCTGAGCAACATCCATATCGGAAATGACACCGGCTCACTGGCGACCCTCGCAGGGTCCACCGATCTTGCATCCGGGGCCCTGGATCTCAGGGGCAGGATGATCCTGTCAAAGGCCCAGTCCGCCAGGATGGTCCGCAGGGCCGAATTCCTCCAGACGCTCCTCGATGCCCAGCAGCGCCTCGTGCTGCCCCTGACGGTGCAGGGCACCATCGACAAGCCCAGGACGGTTGTGGACTCCAAGTACCTTTCCGATGCCGCTGCCCGGTACTATGCAAGAAAGGGTGTCGACCAGCTCAGGGAACGCTTCAGAATCCCGGAAACAGACCCGGCGACTGACGAGGCGATCAAACAACTCCTGGACGGCATCCTGGGAAAATAACCGCGAGGAGACCGATGGATTGAAAGTCCGGCTCTCGCGTGCAAGGGCACCAGAGAATATCCAGGGCAGGCAAGGCTCCGGCGACCGTCCGGCTCCCGTCCGGCGCTCGTGTGCGGGGGCACCAGGCAGGGAGCAGTCTTCAGTGCCAGCACCAGGGACGGGTGCCGTACTCGGGCACGGCCCATGACGGAACCCGGTCGCATGGACCAGGAGAATTCTTCAGTCACGCACCGCTTCAAGGGTTACCCCCATGTCCTGATAGGCGCTCAACCGTGAATGAAAGCTGTTCTTGAGCATGCCGTTGGTGTCCAGGTAATCGAAGATCAGGGCCTCTTCTTTGCCTTCGCTGATCCGCAGGATTCTCCCGATGTACTGCTTGACCCTGCCGGTGAATTTGATGGGTGTGGCCAGGAAGATCGCGGAGAGCTGCTTGAGGTCGAACCCTTCCCCGATGAGCTGTGCCGTGGCAACGAGCACCTGTGCCTGGTTTGCGTTGAGTCGTTCAATGATCTCGGCGCGGGTTTTCACCGGGACCGACCCGGTGAGCAGGCAGGCATCGACACCCTGATGGCAGATGGCGCGGTGGAGCTCCTCGCAGTGGGCCACTCGGTCGGACACCACGAGGGCAATCCCGCTTCCGGGGCGCGTTGCCCGTGACACGACATCTTCGACGATGAGGGAGTTGCGCTGCCGGTCGTCCACGAGGGCGGAGATCATGTACTGGTACTCATCCGAATCAAAGAAATAGGAGCAGTTGGTGTGCCTGAGGATCAGCTTCGCCCGCATGATCTTGTCCTGCGCCTGCAGTTCGGACGCCCTGATGAGGTGCATCCGGTCTCCGAGGTAGAAGTAGATGATCCTGGTGAGCTTGTCCCGCCGGTAAGGGGTTGCCGAGAGACCGAGCATGTAGGCGCAGTCAAGAAGACTCACCGCATCGGTAAAGGTCCGTGCCGGGATGTGGTGGCATTCGTCCACGATGACCTGGCCGATCCGAGACTTCATCTCCGGGAGCATCTTGGGGAGGGAGTTGATGATGGCGATGGTGAGACCCTCACCGATGGTCCCGTGTCCATCACCGATGAGGCCGATGTCGCCGGGACCCAAGTCGAGAAAATCCATGGACCGCTTCTGCCACTGGTACATGAGCTCCTTGGTGTGCACGATCACCAGGGTGGGCTGCTTCCTCAAGGCAACGATGTTCAGGGCGATCACGGTCTTCCCCGCCCCTGGGGGGGCCTCCAGCACCCCGAACCTGCGGCTGGTGATGTCCGTGATGGCGGCTGCCTGGTAGGGGTGGAGACGGGCCTTGAACGAGAAGGGAACCTCGGGAAGGAGCCGTGTTTTGTCCACGATCCTGTGATCGGCATCCCCTAGGTAGTGCCTGAGACGGTGGATATAGCCGCGGGGCAGGATGAGGACGCGGTTCTTCCTCGTGTAGTAGGTGAGGAATTCCGGCTGGAAGTTCCGTCTCCTGCTCCTGCTGTAGGTTTCAACCTGCTCCCACTTGGGGTTTACCAGGGTGAGATCGGCCTCGATCCGCGCAACCGTGCTGCGGGGAAGGTCTGCCTCCAGGATCCGGATGGCGTTATCCACATGAATCAGAGTCGTCATGTGTCATTGCTCCTGCACCCCTGGATGCAGGGATGCGTCTCTGACAAGGTGGTGTGAGCATGACTGGCGATTCCTGCACCCCTGGATGCAGGAATGCATCTGACGGTTTGGCTCGAGGGGGTCATGTATGCTGTGGTGCGCCTTGAGTCATGGCAACGATGATGCCGTGAACCTCCTGCAGATACGACGGGCTGCACCTTCAGAGTGCCTCCTCCAGGTCCCTGATCAGGGAGCGCAGATCATCCCTTGACAGCGTGATTTTAACCGTAGCTCCACCGGGGTGTGCAAAGGTCGCTGTGCACCCGTCGTCGCTCTGCTCGATCTCCCATTTCCGGTCCGGGTGCATCTTCACCGACTCACTGAGCCAGTCATCTGCCTCGAACTCGGCGATCTGGATGAGTGTGCCGTACGCATCCCTGGGGTGGATGAAGAGTTCCTTCCAGATGTCGAAGACATCGTTGAACCCGAAATACGGAACGGAATGTTCCTCGAGGTGCTCTCGTGCCTGCTCGATGTCAGGGGTCTGCATCGTGATGTGATGGACTCCCCCGATCCTGTTTCTCAGGAAGGGGCCCAGGAAACTCTTCTCGCCGGTGGGCCTCAGCAGTTCGATCCTGCTGAGATCCCCCAGTGCCAGGATCTGCCACGTATACTGCAGGGCATCATCCTGGCTGCTCGTGCAGGGAACGGCTCCGAACACCCTGGTGAAGAAGTCGAACGCTCCGTCATAGTCCTGTACCGCCATGGCAACATGGTCGATTCGCGAGATCATGATCCCTCCTGAACCGGGTTCACCCGGTATCTTCTCTTGCCTGCCCTTACCCGGGATTGGTTTCATTCCCCTCGGCGGAGTCTGAATCAAGGGGGGCAGGAACATCACCCGGATTGATTCCTCCTGAGCAGCTGCCCATGAAGCCACCCTCTGTTTTATGGGTCAATCCTTGGACACCTCTAGCAGAATATCGTGAAAAGATCCACGTTCACCTCCCTCGTGGCACACGGGAGTTTGTGGTCCATGATCTTTTTTACGGTAATGATTTTTTCCGCCGAGTATGCTTAATGGGTGGGATGCATGAGAAGCTCAGACATGTGCTCTCCGACTCAGGGAGGAAAAGCCTGCAGGCCTCGTGGACCATCCTCATCATCATGATTCCCATCTCTTTCGCCATGACCATTCTCCAGTACACCGGGGCCCTGGAGTACCTTTCCGGGTTTCTCTCTCCCGTCATGAGGATTTTCTCTCTGCCTGCAGAGGCATCGCTCGTCCTTATCGCCGGGGCACTGATCAACATCTACGCAGGCATCGCCGTGATGGTGCCCCTGGGATTCGATGCCTGGAGCATCACCATCATCGCAACCATGATGCTGATCTGTCACAATCTGGTGGTCGAATCTGCGGTTCAGGCAAAGACCGGTGTGTCCGGCCTGATCATGACCCTCATGCGCATCGTCATGGCAGCCTTCATGGGGGTTGTCCTCTCGCTCATTCTGCCTGAAAGCCTGAAAGATACGGGCATGAGTGTTGCACACGTCGTGGAAAGGAGCGGACAGGGTGTTGCCGAGGCATCCCTGGCCTGGATAGGCCAGACAGCCGATCTCACCGTCATGGTGATCCTCATCATCACCGGTATCAACCTCCTCATCGACACCATGCGGTTTTTCAACGCGTTCGCCCCCGTCGTCTCCCTTCTGAAACCACTCACCGCAGTCAACGGTCTGCCGAAGAATACCACGTTCATGTGGATGGCCGGCCTCGTGTTCGGCCTTGCCTACGGCTCCGGTGTCCTGATCGCCGAGGCCAGGACAGGGCAGGTGGATCAGGATGCCCTGGTTCGGCTCAACATCTCACTGGGAATCTCTCATTCACTGATCGAAGATACCCTCCTCTTCGTAGCCATTGGTGCATCCCTGTTCTGGGTGCTCTTCCCACGAATCATCGCCGCTGCCTTGACGGTGTGGGGCTATATGCTTGCCAGGTCTTTCCTGGAAAAGATTCCAGTCGGCCGGTGATTGATCCACGTCTCTGCTGCGGCACACGCACAGTGCACTGGAGAGAAGTATGGGCAGGGAAGGAAGGGTTTTGGTGAAAGATTGGATGTATGGAGCCTCAGATGGAGGGAAATCGAGGCTCCCCTAGGAGGCTATGAAGAAAGCTCTGATTATTTTACGCGGGAGGTCACTGGCTCTCGAGTGGTGATTCTGGTGGCGAACCGGATTCCGATGGCCACGAAGGATACGATACCCAGCAGCAAGAATATCAGTGTCATGATGCGTTTCTCCTTTCGTTGATAGCTTCCTGAATGAACCCTTTGAACCCGATGATGATCCCCAGGACAAGACCCAGCAGGGTGAAGTTTGGCGCCATGTTGGTTACCTGGTCAAGGTACAGCCCGCCATAGAGCCCGAGGAAGGTCATGAGTACCAGGACAAAGCCATGGGCGCTGATCCGGGTGAGCTTCCCCATCAGTTTTCTCGGTATGCGGTACCTCTTGGCCATGTTTATCTCCTTGAATTAGAACAACTGAGCGATCATCAGCCTGGCTGTTCCGGTGTTGATTCCCACCAGAACGACGATCAGCGCGAAGATCGCGGTTGCTTCGACAGGGGAGAGCCCCAGAACCCGATACAGGAACCTGATACCAATACCGGTGAGGAAAAGACATCCAATTATGATCCAGAGCGTTATCATCATCGTTCTCCTTTTTGTTTCTCACAAGAAAAAAAGCAAAAGCCATGCCAGAAATAAAAGTTTCTAACCATATAATATAACAAGAGAAAATAGATTGATTCACAGGGCTTGTTGTCAATGTGTCACAACCGGGATGCAGATGAATACTATGGAATGACAAATTGGCAAAATGAACTGAATTCCACCTCTTTCTGTGACAGAATGGCAAAACAGGACGGGAAGCCTTCAGACTCCCAGGCAGTGGATGTTAGGGCACGGCCGATGCCGCAACGCTTCGTTTCGAGGGGGTATATTTCTGCTCGAGCCGTTTTGCCACCATGCTCATGCCGTAGCAGCAGACAAAATAGAGCACTGCAATGGTCGTGTAGATCTCGAAGGGGTAGATCATGAGGCGGTTGTTGAGCATCTGGGCGACGGTGGTGAGTTCGAAGACTCCGATGATGTAGGCCAGTGAGGTGTCTTTGAACAGGGCGATGAACTGGCCGACAAAGGCCGGGATCATGATCTTGAGCGCCTGGGGAAGGACCACGTGCCGCATGGTTCGGAAGTAGTTCAGACCAGATGCCGTTGCGGCTTCGACCTGTCCCCGTGGAATGGCGCTCACGCCCGCCCTGACGATCTCCGCGATGTAAGCGCCCGAGAAGAGCGTAAAGGCGATGGCAGCGCTCCAGAACACGTCGATCTGCATCCCTGTGACGATGGGAGAGAAAAAGTACACCCAGAAGATGACCATGATGAGCGGGTTTCCCCTGATGATTTCGATGTACAGGACACTTGGTGTACTGATCACCGGATTTTTGCTCAATCTCCCCAGACCGAAGACGAGGCCGATGAAGAAACTGACGAACAGAGCGATGGCGGCAAGGATGATGCTCATGCTCAGACCGCCCAGGCCGAAGAAGATCTCTCCCGCACCGCCGTGGGGAAAGGTCCAGACGAGCAGTGACCTGAAATTATTCGCGATGATGCTCCACTCGAATGAGTACAGCGCCAGTGTGATGAGGGCGAGGAGCGTGACAAACAGGACGATGAAGAGACCCTTGCCGAGGAATACGAGCCACTTCGCGATCACGAGCAGCGCGCGCTTCCAGACAGAGACATAGACAGCCTCGACGTGGACCGGCGCGAATTCGCCCAGCCTGAACAGACGCTTGCCCAGCGTGATGATCAGGGAAATCCCCCTGAAGACGAGCACGACGGGCAGGAACAGAGCGCCGAGGATCCTGTCGAGGGTTGTCAGCTTCTGTTCCTGGCCGATCTTGAGGTGGTGGTTGATGGAATTCATGATCACGGAGATGCTTAACGACAGGCCGAGATAGATGAGTGAGGCAGCCGAAGTCGCCTCGAACCCCCTGAAGGTGAAGGACTCTATCTGCTGGGAGTTCCAGCAGAGTTCTGCCACCCCGATGGTCATGGCCAGTGAAGAGTTTTTCATGTTGTTCAGGAATTCGCTTCCCAGGGGGGGGATGATGACACGGAACGCCTGCGGCAGGATCACAAACCTGAGCATCTGGGGGCCGCTCAGGCCCGAGGAGAGGGCTGCCTCCACATGCCCGTGCGGAATAGCCTGGATACCAGCACGCACGATTTCCGCCACGAAGGCACCGGTGTAGATGCCGAGTCCCACAGTTGCAGCCCAGAACTCGAAGTTGTTGTCGTTGAGGAACATGCGCATGCCTTCCGGAAGAACCATGGGAAAGGCGAAGTACCAGAAGAACAGCTGGACGAGCAGCGGCGTATTTCTGAAGAACTCGACATAGCCCGTTGCCAGGTAGTAGGTCGGTTTGAAGAGCGAGAGGCGGGCGATGCCGAAGATGGTACCCAGGAACAGCGCAATTCCGGTACTGATGAGGGAAATCTTGATGGTCAGGACAAGGCCGCGCAGAAGCCAGAGTCCGAAGACCTCTTTGTAGGTCGGGTTTTCCTCGTAGAGGACCGCCCAGTGAAATTTGTAGCCGAAGTCGGCATGGGAAAAGACCAGGTACAGGATGAACGCGATGACGGCAAAGATCCCGACCTGTTTGAGAACATCGTATGATGAGTGTTTGTGCATATTCCTTGCTGCCTGGTGAGCTGATCCCGTGCCCGGCTTCTCCATAAAAAATCTGCGGCCCCTGGTTGGAGATGGACCGCAGATTTTACTGGGTCATACCCGGTTCAGAGCGTTTATGGCCACATCTCGATCTTTTCGGTCATGGGGAAGTAGTACTCGGTGTCCGCCCCGTACCACTTGTTGTAAATCTTCATGTAGGTGCCGTCGGCCCACATATCCTGGATGGCAAAGTTCACCGAGTCTCTCCACTTGCTGTCGTCTTCGGGCAGGCCGATGCCGTAGGGCTCATCGCTGAAGAAGTCCCCGACCAGCTCGTACTTTCCCGGTTCCTTGGCGGAAAATCCGATGAGAATGGTGCTGTCCGTGGTCCACCCGGCCACCTTGTCCTGCTGGAGGGCGAGGAAGCATGAGGGCTCATCCTGGAAGCTGATGACGTTCTTCTCCGCGTTGGGATCACCGAGCGCCTTCAGAAGGTTGACAGCATTCTTTTCACTCGTGGTTCCCTGCATGGAAGCGAGCTTCTTTCCCACGAAGTCTTCGTGTTTCGTGAACCGGCCCTTCTTGGCGAGGATCTTCTGGCCATCGAAGAAATAGGTGATGGAGAAGTCGATGACCCTGTCGCGCTCGCGCTTGTGCGTCATGTTCGCCGTGGACATGTCGATCCTGTCAGAGGTGAGAAACGAGATCCTCGTCTTGTTGTTGACCTTGACCCGTTCCACCTTGAGGTCCTTGCCCATGTACCCACCGATTCGCTTCGCGACTTCTTCGGCGATGTCGACGTCAAATCCGACCCACTCGTTGTTCTCGTTGAAGTAGGCCGCCGGAATCGAGTTGTACATCAATCCGATACGGACGAGCCCGTCTCGTTCGACCCGGTCATAGGTCTTTCCGGCCAGGCACACCGACACCCCGGCACACAGGACGAAAAACAGTACCAGAACCATTCCCGTAACCAGCTTTTTCATACCCTCCTCCTCGTACAGTGATTTATTCGTTCCTTATGCAGTGCGTTCCTGTGCCTAGTGACTCAGAATCTTGCTCAGGAACAACCTGGTTCGTTCATGCTTTGCCTCTTTGAAGAAGGTGCTGGGCGCTGCACTTTCGATAAGCTGTCCTTCATCCATGAAGATCACGCGATGGGCGACCTCCCTTGCAAATCCCATCTCGTGGGATACAACGATCATGGTCATGCCCTCACGTGCCAGGGTCTTCATGACATCCAGAACCTCGTTGATCATCTCGGGATCAAGGGCCGAGGTGGGTTCGTCGAAGAGCATGATCTTCGGGCGCATGGCAAGACCACGGGCAATGGCCACGCGCTGCTGCTGCCCTCCGGAAAGCTGTTCAGGGTAGGCGTTGGCTTTTTCCGATATGCCCACTTTTTTCAGCAGGAAATGGGCATACTCCTCGGCGGCTTCCTTCTTCTGTTTACGAACATTGATGGGGGCAAGGGTGATGTTTTCGATCACGCTCATGTGGGGGTAGAGATTGAACTGCTGGAACACGAACCCGATCTCCTCCCTGAGCCTCCTGAGATTGATCTTGGGGTCGTGAATGGGCATGTTGTCTACCCAGATTTCTCCGGACTGGATAGGTTCGAGCTTGTTGATGCACCTGATGAGGGTACTCTTCCCCGATCCGCTGGGTCCGCAGACAACCACCACCTCGCCCGGATCAACTCGAAGATCTACCTTGTTGAGAACATGGAGTTCATCAAACCACTTGTGAACATTCTTGAAGGTGATCATGCCCGTGGTTCCCTCTCATTTCTGCACTGTCTGCGGGGAATGGTCACCGGTTGCCTTATACGATGGAGGTTCTGGTCAATCCGGCGAACAAACTATAGAGAATCAGTACCTGCCATGTCAAGGCAAACCTCTGCCGCAGCGATTCCGAAAACTGAGAAAGATATGTGCACAATCTTTTTCGGAAAGAGATCCTGTCAACATACGAAACACTGACAGGTGGAACCTGAACATCGTTCACCGAACATCGTGATACTCCGCGTGCAGTTCAGAACTCTTCGTGTATGCTGAAACTTTTATAGAACTGCTTTCGCGGGTGTGAACAACCCGGAGACTGCAAGAACAACCATCACCCGTGGGCGAACTGCTCAGGAATCCCGCGATACAGCCTTTGCAGGGGTTGTATCAGGAAGAACCCTTCTTTTTCAGTTCACGCTCCTTGAGCTCCCTTCTGAGGATCTTTCCGATGGCGCTCTTGGGGAGTTCGTCGATGAATTCCACCTCCTTGGGGACCTTGAATGCTGCGAGCTTGTTCCTGCAGTAGGTCACCACCTCTTCTGCGGCGAGCTGCTCTCCGGGTTTAACCACGACAAAGGCCTTGACGCTCTCGCCCTTGTACTCGTCTGGGATCCCGACGGTGCAGGCCTCCAGGATCTTCGGGTGATCGAAGAGAACCTCGTCGAGTTCCTTGGGATAGATGTTGAACCCGCTGGAGATGATCATGTCTTTTTTCCTGTCCACGATGGAGAGGAAGCCCTCTTCGTCGAAGACACCGATATCCCCGGTGTGGAACCATCCGTCTTGGAGCGCAGCAGCGGTCTCCTCGGGTTTCTTGTAGTAGCCGGGCATGACCTGGGGTCCCTTGATGCAGACTTCCCCGGTTTCCCCGGTCTTCACGGTTGTCTGGCCTGTCTCGATGTCGACGAGTTTGATATCCGTATTCGGCAGCGGCACCCCGACGGTACCGGTCTTCACCTTTCCGCCCCAGGGGGTGCAGGTGGCGAACGCGGTATTTTCCGTGGCCCCATAGACATCATAGATGGTTGCCCCATGGAGATCTCTGAGGGTTTTCACCGTGTCTTCGGGCAGGGGGGCGGCCCCGCCGAAATATCCCTTGACAAAGGACAGGTCCATGTTCCGGAACTCCTCGTTTGCGAGCAGTCCGGTATAGATGGTGGGAACACCCGGAAGGAAGCTTGGTTTGAATTTGCGGAGCATCTCAACGATCACCTCAGGGGTGGGACGGGGAACGAGTACGCAGGTCCAGCCGCTCCAAAAGGGGAAGTTCTGGCTCACCGAGTAGCCTGCAGAGTGAAAGATGGGGTAGACCCCGAGCATGCTCTCTCCCGTGTCCTTGAGGTCGGGAAACCAGGCCCTGAAGATCTGGATCACCGACGAGAGGTTCGCATGGGTGAGCATGGCCCCCTTGCTGACCCCCGTGGTTCCCCCGGTGTAGATGAGCGCCGCCGTGTCGTCCCAGGATGCAGCACTCTCAAAAGGAGTATCGGGATACTTCCGGATAAGGTCCATGAACTGGTGGACGTTCTTCTGGGGTTCGATCTTCCGGTACATGTCTTTCTTGACCAGCGGGAACAGGAGGTTCTTGGGGAAGGGCAGGTAGTCGTTGATGTGGCAGGTGACGATCTCCTCGACCTTGGTTCGATCCTTGATCTTGAGGGCTCTGGGCAGCAGGAGGTCGAGGGTGACCAGCACCTTGGCATCCGAGTCGTTGAGCTGGTACTCCAGCTCCCGTTCCGAGTACAGGGGGTTGTTCATGGCCGTGATGCCCCCGAGACGGTAGACAGCGTGGTCTGCTATGGCGACCTGGGGGATGTTCGGCAGGAGCATGCCCACGGTGTCGCCCTGTCTCAGGCCGAGGTCCTTGAGCGCCCGGGTAAACCGGCTGATCAGGGCATCGAGTTCCCTGTAGCGGATGCGCTTGCCCATGTAGATGTAGGCCACCTCATCGGGATATCGCTTGGCTGTACGACGGAAAGCCTGGTCCATGGTGATCTGTTCGATGTCGACTTCCGGGGGAACCCCCGGTGCGTACGAGGCATGCCAGAACCGTTCAAATGCCATAGAAACCTCCCTGGAATAATATGGTCAGTACGACCCTAAGCAGCAGATATCACATGATGTCTTATTATAAGACTATACGTGAAAACCCGGCAAAGTCAAGCCGTACAGCAGGGGGTAAGGTCTCCAGGACGTGCCGGTGTGAGGGCTCGGAACCATCATTGTTCCGAATTGCCCCACGTTTTTTCCAGCACCCTGATCCAGTTCCGGTGAGTCACTTTTTCCAGTGACTCGTCATCAAAGCCCTCGTTCCTGAGCAGAGTGATAAGCCTGGGGAGTCCGGTCACATCCTTGAGGTCGCTCGGGACCGTGCACCCGTCGAAATCGGACCCGAAGGCCACGTGGTCGATCCCGATGAGCTCGGCGATGTAAGTGATGTGCCTGACGATATCTGCGCAGGAGGACTCGTCCTGGCTTCTTCCAGCGGTCACGATGTCCCGGGAAAAGAAGCTCACCCCGACGACGCCTCCGGTCTCCTTGATGGCATGGAACTGGTCGCTGATGAGGTTTCTGCTGGAAGGAGTGAGATCATAGGCCGCCGAATGGGTTACGACCAAAGGTGCATTGCTCAGGGAGGCAACTTCCCAGAACCCTTTCTCGTTGAGGTGTGCGAGATCGAGCATGATCCCCATGTCATTGCAGACCCTGACGAGTTTCCTGCCGGTCTCCGTGAGTCCCGGTCCTGTATCCGGGGTGTGGTTCACCAGGTACGGGACACCGTACCCGAAGAGGTTGGGCCTGCTCCAGACAATGCCGAGAGACCTCAGGCCTGCCTGGTGGTACACATCCAGGGTGGTGAAGGATGCATCGATGGCATCGGCTCCCTCCAGGTGCATGATGATTCCGAAGGTGCCGTTGTCCAGATACTCCCTGAGGTCAGTGGCGCTGCGAACGATGCTCACCTGGTGGTGGGATTCGTCGACCATGCGGAAGAGCTCCGCCATGAGGGCATCAGTCATGTCCCGTGCATACCCGCGATCGATGGGCGGGGCAGTCCAGCAGCTCTTCCCGGTTCCGGTGATGGACAGGCAGTTTCTCGAATCCGGCCCGTGGTGCGGGACAAAGAGTGAGAAAAATCCTGCGGCGAGCCCTGCCTCCCGTGCCCGGGGGAGATCGATGTGGCCTGTTCTCGAGCGCTCGAAGAATGACCTACCTCCACCCCGCTCGACGAGGTAGAGGTTCAGTAGGGTGTCATTGTGCCCGTCGATCACGGGAAGGTGCCCGGATGGTCTCATGAATCAGCAGTCCTGTGAGCTGTGAACATTGCCTGTCCTCTCCCTTAAAAGAAAAAGATTCTGATCAGTGACCGGCTGCAGTGTTTCCCTGGTGCAGGTTCCCCTTCTGAGTCAGGATCATGATGATGCCGAACACGATGCAGTACAGATTCACGAATCCGTTTGTGAGGGCATCCATGGTGGACAGGGCATAGATCCCGTTGAGCGTGTTGAAGCTGATGTCCAGAATGCCCAGGAAGATGAGGGCTCCGGCACAGACCAGGGCAAGGTCTCTGCCCAGCGGGTTGCGCTTCAGGATCAAGAGAGCAGAGCAGAACAGTCCAGCAGCCAGCAGAGCGTCGGCAACGGGAAAGGCGTATTCATACGCAAGGTAATACCCAGGGGCATCCTCGGGTATGATGGCCCCGGAAAAGAATGCCAGCCAGAAGACGATAATCCCTGCAGCGGTGATGATCTGAAAGGCTGCAATCATTGAAAAATTTGTTCCCACGGCTGATCCTTTCTGACGTGCACCTGCTCTCCGGAACCCATGGCGGGGGTCAGGAGCCTTTTTGTGCACGCGCAATCTGGTACTGTATGATCTTTTCCACCAGCCCGGGAACGAGCCTGTAGAGGAGATGGATACCCTTGGCCTCGAAGCCGGGCAGAATGATGAACCTCCCTTTCTCCATGCCAGTGATCATGGCGCGGGCCACATCATTCGGACTCATGATTCCCGCACCTGCAGACAGGGCTGTTGTCTCAGGAGGTTTGGTCAGGTTTTCCCGCTCCAGCATGGGGGTGTCCGTGTCGGGGGGGCACAGGACAGACACCCTGATACCATACGGAAGCAGCTCGTCTCTCAGGCTCTGGGAAAGGCCGACCACCGCGAACTTGGAGGCACCGTATGCACTGTAGCCGAACACCCCGAGAAGCCCTGCTATGGAGGAGACCGTCACGATATGTCCGCCCGAAGTTTTCATGAAAGGGACGAGGCTCGAGAGCACGTTCCAGGTTCCGTAGAGGTTCGTCTGTATGAGGGAATCGAAGATCTCGGGGGTGGTCTGTTCAAAATACTGGGAGTAGGACTGGCCGGCAGAGTTGATCACGATGTCCGGGATTCCGAACTCCCCGACCGCTTCCAGGACTTCTGCGTTGACCTGTTCCCTGATCGACACGTCCATGACACGCCAGGAGATCCGCTGGTCCTGGGAGACCCTGTGATGATCGATCTCACCGGCTACCCGCTGCAGCATCTCGGGGCTGCGTGCGAAAATAAGGACATCTGCCCCGAGGCGGAAGAACTGCCTCGCAGCAGAGAGGCCTATGCCGCTCGATCCCCCCGTGACATAGACCCTTCTATCCCGGTACCTCTGTGTATTCACAAGCCCCTCCCGTGTCATGTGATACGGCGTCTTCCGTGTACGGTCAGAACAGAACCCATCACACCGGGCTATTGTACACGAACCTGGTACATCAGGGAATACGTGATATGGCCGTGTTCTTTGACCCGGGATCATTCTCGTGGTTGACGGTTTTCACGAGTCTGGTATGTTCTCCACAAGAGATCATGATGAAAACGTCCGGACGACAGGGGGACTCTGGTATGGAAAAAGACGTGGTGTACTATTTCAAGTGTGAGACGTGTCACAGTGAAATCTACTGGTCAGACATCAGGCCGTCGGTTGAGAGGGCCGCCCGGGTTTTCAAGTGGGTCAGGGCAGGCTGTCCCAACGAAGACTGCACCAGCCACATTACCCTGAGTGACCCCCTCAGGGTCTGTTCCCGAGAGGAAGCCCTTGCGGAATACAACGAGAAAAAGGGCAAGGGAAGGGAGGACGTCTACTGGGTATGAGACGGTTGTCTTCACGAAGTGCGCCCGGGGGGAGGGACCTTCCCGGGCACCCGGCGGGTAGGCCAGCATCACGTGCAGGGAGAGGCGGGTATTGGAACGTCCCCGGGCGCCCTGCGGTAGATCCGGAGGAAGGTCAACCAGTGCCGGCAATCCGGGAGAACAGCGGCAGAACGATTGGCCTGACCTGCACCACGTGGATCGTGCCGTCCTTCACGACTGCCTCGATGTCAACCGGATAGCCCAGGGAATCATGAATTCTGCGAGCGATCCGGGCCGCACGTGATGCCTCCTCGTCGTTCAGGCTCGCCTTGATCTGCTCCGCGCTGGTTTCTATGGGGGCTGTCCTGGTTCCGTAGCCTCGTTCGTGGTCAAAGATGGTTCTGGTCTGTTTCCTGGGATTGATGGAGCGCCGGATGCAGAAGGTGGCGGCATCCACGAGGAAAAGATCACTGTCCACCATGCCCGACACGAGACCGGCACCGGCTCCTTTTGCAGCGCTTATCATGACTTCGTCCCAGCGCTGATCGGCAAGATTGATGGAATTGATCACCATGCAGGCGTCCGACTCCACCTGGGAATGGACGAGTACCGGCTGGGTATCGGAGACGTCAGAGAGTTCAACCCAGTAGTAGGCGAGACACCTGAGGATGGACTCGATGAGCAGCGACTCCCCCCGTACATAGGGATACGATTTAAATCGCCCGGCCATCATCTCCTCGTGGGTATCCTCCAGGACCGAAGAGGACCTCACCACCACGAAGATCCCGGACTGTGTCTGTATGAACTTCTCCAAGACTTCGAGAGAGGGATCTTCGAGGATGGATGCACGAAGTATCTCTCCAATGGTCAGCCTCTCTGCTGGTCCCAGGGTTTTCAGGAACGAAAGATCGGACTGCGGCAGGCCTGCAAGACCTGCAATCCTGTCTATCTCCGCGACCTTCGTGTCGAGATCCGTACCCCGCTCCAGCTCGCGATAGTGCGCCACGATCTCGTCTTCGAGCGTCTCGGGCCATGACAGGGTCATTGCCACACTGCATACCTTTTCAAAGAGTTCTGTATCCGGCACACTCCTGTCTCGAATGAGCGTCTTGATCAGGGAGATCTTGTCCTCGTTGTGGTCCATGAGGGACCGGATGCCGATCGATGTCAGGACGAAACCGTCGGGGATCATGAGTTCGGGATGGGTGTTGATGAGACTGCCCAGCGTTGCAGCCTTGTTTCCCGTGTATTCCGCCAGGAACCCCCTGATATCACGCAGCCTCACAACGCAACTCTGGGGGGATTGTCCGAAGGAGTCCTTGTACTCGGCCACCCTGGTGTCCAGCTGTGCTGAAATCCGCCCCAGAACCTGCTCGACTGAAGGGTTACCCGAGGCCAGGTGTGATAAGAGGGTGGTTTTCTGCCAGGCATTCTCGATGCGTGCCAGGGATGCATAACTTTTGAAGAGCAAGGAATCGATCTGAGTGAGGATCTCCTGCGCATAGGCCGCGAGACGGTTCTCACAGAGCGTATCGATCTCGGAGAGTTCATTGGCACAGTTCATGCGGGGGAGGTTGAGACGTTCGCTGAGCAGGCGGTCCATCTCGTCGAAAAGCTCAAGCTGTTGTGCTATCTTGTCCCTGATGAAGCGGGCTTCGGTCATGTCCGATGTATGCGCGATGCGATTGCGCGCCATCTCGATGTCGCTTCTCTGTCGGCGCCTGTCTTCGAAGGCCATGTTTCTCAGAACAGCCCTCATGGTCTCCCCGAACAGCGGGTGAGGATCATCGAGCAGAGACTTCAGGACAACGGGCCTGAGATCCCGAGGCAGGGTTCCGCTAGCGAGAAAGAGCTCCCGGGCGATGAACTTCAGGACCTCGAGCTGTTGTGTGCAGGAGATAATCTCGCGTAGACGCTCGGGCATGCCGTCAGTGCCCGGGGTGTCTGTGGTGCCGAGACACAGGGAAAAGACCTCGCTTACCACGTCGCTGAAATCGTCATTCTGGTCTCCCGATGCCCCGACGATGGTGACCATGCTCCTGAACCCGTCCACGGTGATGACCTGCCCCTCTCGTACCCGGTATCCCCGGGTTCCTCGGTGAAGGAGAACCGAAGTACCACCTTCATCGATCCAGCGGGCCCCGGGAATGATAATGCCCGGCTTTCCAAAGGTGCGTGCCGTGAGCTGCGCGTGCGACAGCGTGGAGTCACCTGAGGTGATGAACCCTGCAGCATCTTTCAGCCTGCCCACAGCCTGGGGGGTGAGAATGTGATCGAAGAAGATGCAATGACGGAAATCCCCTGGAATGCATTCCGGCCGGTTCTTTTTCAGGAAGCCCGTGGCGATTCCAGGGCAGGAGATGATGCCCGGAATGTGGATGCCCTTGATCGTAATGCCCTGGGGAGGGGTCCACTGGAAGAACTGCTCGATCAGATCCAGGTGGTACCCGTGTTCCGAGAGCAGCGCTCTCACCACGGAAGGGTCCTGTATCCGGTTGTCGAATCCACAAACGCGCTTCAAGCATGGGCCATCGGTCGCGAAGGCACGCAGCACCCGGTAGGTAGTCTCATCCCGCAGGGCATAGAACGTTATGGTCCCATTAACGAGGTTGATCCGTGTCTGCGTGATGCGGCTGCCGTCCATCTCTGCCAGGGGTGAGTACCCCGCTACCTTGTCCAGGATGGTGACCATGGACGCCATCTCTTCTGCGAGAGAGCGTTCTTCCTCCCGCTCGAAGACCTCCCGGGGATCCGGCTCATCATAGGAGGGATTCAGCGAAACGGGAGCGTGCACGTAGGAAAGGAACCTGCCCTGGCCAAGTCCGAGAGAGATCGGTTCAGTGAACCGTCGGTCAATCAGGTTCTGTCCCGCGCCCTGGGTGTGCATGGGATCGAGTCCGAGCCTGGAGAGTTCGGAATTCAGGGTGGTGACAAGATCATCGATCAGTGTGGTCAGGAGATGCGAGAGTTTTTTCAGGTACAGGGACCCCTTCGTCATGAGGTAGAGGGGATAGCCCGTGCCCGACGTGCTGATACGCTGGCTGTGGAAGCTCAGGGAACGCTGGGTAATCCGTCCGTCTTCGATCTCCTGGTCAAAGTCTGCAACACTCGCAAATGCCTGGATGGTTCGGATGGCGCGATGGATGATTTCATGCGTTCCGAGCACCCCGGCGCTCTTCTCGTCGAGCCTGGCTGTGAGGGTGATCTCGGTTTTCATCACCTCGAAACCGAGTTCCGTAAGGCAGTCCATGAGAAATCTGAGCCGTGTCATGTTGCCGTCTTCCACGTCGCCCTCGGCATAGCTCGCTGTAATCAGGGCCTTGTTGGGATCGACATCCACGAAGATATGTGCCCCGTGAACCCCGAGATCCACGAAGAACCACGCCTTCGTGGTGTGCGAGATGCAGTCGATGTAACAGTTGTCGCGCAGGTGGATGTTGGTGGTCAGGTATGATTCGATGATGCTGCGTGCCACCACGGCTGAGCCCTGCCTGAAGTCACCCGAGTAATCGAGGATATTCACCTTGCTCGCTGGGAAGTATTCGATCCCTCCGTCCTGATCCACGGTGACGTTCACGGCCTTGCTTGCGATCGTGTTTACCTCGCTGATATGCGCCTTCCACCCTTTAAACACCCCGAAGACATTTTCGAGCACATCCTGGTGAATCCGATTGATGAGCCTGTTGAAGGCAAGGGAGATACGGTTCTCATCCCCGAGTATTCCCAGGATATCCTCAAGTTCTGTTCGATACTGTTCGGGATGTTCCCCGCACAGTGCCTCGAGGATGGTACACATGCCATCGATGAGTGCTCTTACCTCGCCGAGATCCCGCTCGGACATGATTCCGCTCTGGAGGAATGAGAGCGCGGTGATGTTCTTCTCGCTGAAGTCGAGGTAGAAATCGACCCACTTTCGGATCGTGTCGGAGAGCTCGGCGCCATTCGAGGAAATGTCGGATTGCTTATAGGCAATGATGTCCCTGACTATCCGAACCCCCGAGTTCGGGTCGCTCCCCAGTTCTGCGGCGTAGAGCCCCGCTTTCAGAGTTTCTGCGAGGTATGGCGGTGTGTACAGTGCCGGGAGTTCCTGCACGAAGAGTTCGGCCCGCGTGGTATCGAAGATGATGTCCTTGGGCGTGATGTGCAGGGTGGTGCCTGTGGAATAATCCTCGATGCGCGAGAGGCGAAGCAGGAACTGAGCTTCGCTGGCAATGCCCAGGATCATGGCATCGAAAAGGTCACGTTCGTGTTCGGACAGTGACTCGCCGTGAAGGGCCCTGACGGCTGCCTGGAATTCTGAAGCATTGGATGCGAGGTGCTCGAGGGTGGTCCAGTCATGAAGATCCGCACAGGTTTCGAGCATATCGCGGGTGAGGTCGCCCAGCGGTGAGCCGTGGGTGTGAAACGAGTTGAACCGGAGTTCGAACAAGCGCACCCTGACACTGGTGATCTTGCAGAACCGTTCGAGGATTTCCCGCAGGGTGATCTGGGCAAGGATGTGCAGCCAGGTGTTTTTTTTCAGAATTC